>Ga0315541_1002568_pt1 | contig 14965 bp, 9 predicted proteins | sample SalMarSW160190MG_FD_203095 | JGI IMG/M metagenome (GOLD analysis project Ga0315541, IMG submission 203095) | Salt marsh sediment microbial communities from the Plum Island Ecosystem LTER, Massachusetts, United States - Salt Marsh Sediment SW1601-190 ...
GGAAGCACCGCCAGCTTTATCGTCAACAACGCAGGAAGAGCGGTATCCCCATCGTGGCTATAGTCGGCTATACCAATGCCGGCAAGAGCACCTTGCTCAACGCCTTGAGCCACGCCGATGTCTTCGTTGAGGACAAGCTGTTCGCCACCCTGGACCCAACCACCAGGCGGCTGGCTCTGCCTGATAAGAGCACCATCTTATTGACCGATACCGTCGGCTTCATCAGGAAACTGCCGCCCACCATCGTCAGCGCCTTCAAGGCAACCCTGGAAGAGCTGTCCGAAGCCAATATGCTCCTCCATGTCGTCGATTTAACTTGTCATAACGCTTCGGCGCAGTGCCAGATTGTAGAGGGTATCCTGGCCGAGCTCAACCTTATCGATAAGCCCCGGATTACGGCACTGAATAAAATCGATTTACTGCTGGATGACAGCCGGAGCTGGGACGAGGAGTCGGCGCTGAGCTACCTTTCCGGCCAGACTGAGGCCGATGAGAACACGGTGCTCATCTCGGCGGCTAAGAAATGGGGGCTGGACAGGCTTCTAGAGCTAATCAGCCGCACTTTGAGCCACACGATGCAGCCAGTCTAGCTACGACGCGCTGAGAGCCAAATCTGAGCGCCTGTGATTTCTTCTGAGTGGTTTGATACCTCTAAGGACTCAGGAGCTTTGTTTCAGGACCTCCCAAAGACCCCAATTATCTTGGTTTCCGGCCTATATAGGCCTCTACCTCTCAGGCACACCACATAAGGGAGAATAGTTTACATAATAGTAGGTATTTATGTGGTATAATCACCGTACAGGAGGTGCGACAATGGCCGAAAAGGACCTTGAAAAGAGGATACAGAAGATAGAGGATACATTGAGAACTCTGAGAAGACCAAAGAGCAGAAATGGAAAGCTAGCATTGATGAAGAGCTAGAAGAGCTCCGGAGAGGCAGTAAGAGAACCGAAGGCGTATTCATTACAAGCCTTGGATTATGGCTTGTTTCTACAGGTTTTTGGATGAGCGAGTCTGCTACCTTTAGAATTGAAATACTTAGCTATATCGCTTGGGCTATCGGAGGATTTGCGGTAATCTTCGGTATCGCGCAATATGCTAAGTATAAAATAGATTCGCATAACAGAGAATAAACCACCTCCAAGCATCACTTGCCACCCAACTCCACCCCCTGTGTAATTATGGGACGCACTATATACGTTATGTAGGCTATATATCTCAGCGAGGCTGTTTTGGGCTCTTTAGAGGGGCTTCCCTTTCGCCTGCTTCCATTCAAAAGCCCCCGAATTAATGCCGGTATTCCTTTTTTAATTGATTTTCTAATAAAAACATCCAAAATTAAGGGCATTTCTAGCATTATGTTCGGGAAAAGCGCTCCAGGGGCCCACGCCTGGCCTGAAGCTGTAGTTGACAATAAACTGGCTATACGATATAAAACAGCGCTTTATGTCAAGCGCTCTGCTGTTATGTGGGGAAAATAGAAAGTGGGCTCGGCAGGATTCGAACCTGCGACCAATCGGTTATGAGCCGACCGCTCTGCCGCTGAGCTACGAGCCCCTTAAAAGGCACTAGGATTATACAACTTCAATCTGGGGTAAACAAGCCAGTGTAGCGGCTAATTATAGCTTCTCGACCCTGACGGCGCAGACCTTGTATTCGGGTATCTTAGCCACCGGGTCGATAGCGGGGTTGGTCAGCATATTAGCCGGGCTCTCAGCAAAGTGGAAGGCCATGAAGACCACCCCCGGCGGTGAAACCCCGGTTATCCTGGCAGTGGCGGTCACCTCTCCCCGCCTTGAGACGACCTTTACCTTCTCGCCGTCAACGATGCCCAGAGCCGAGGCGTCTCTGGGGTTTATCTCCACCGCTTCCCCTTTAAGTATATTGAGCCCTTCTATCCTTCTGGTCATGGTGCCGGTGTGGAAGTGGTAAAGACTGCGCCCGGTGGTCAGGACCAGCGGATACTGCTTATCGGGAAGCTCCATCGGCGGCTTATACTCCAGAGGGATAAACCGGCCCTTGCCGCGGGCAAACTGCTTGGTATGCAGAATAGGCGTCCCGGGGTGCTCTTTGGTCGGACAGGGCCACTGCAAGCCGCCTTTCTCTAAGCGCTTATAGCTGATTCCCCCGTAGCTGGGGGTGAGAGAGGCAATTTCGTCCATAATCTTAGAAGGATTGGCGAAGTCAAAGCCGCTGTTGCCCATTTTCTTGCCTAGCTGGCAGGTAATCCACCAGTCGGGCCTGGAGTCGCCTATCGGCTCTATCGCCTTCCTTACCCTCTGCACCCGCCGCTCGGTATTGGTGAAGGTGCCGTCCTTCTCGGCAAAGCTGGCTCCGGGCAGGACGACATCAGCCAGCTGGGCCGTCTCAGAGAGAAAGATATCCTGGACAACCAGAAAGTCCAACCTCTCCAGCGCCTCCCTGGCGTGGCTGATATCCGGCTCGCTGAGCAGAGGGTTCTCCCCCATGAGGTAGATAGCCTTTATCTTTTTATCGTAGGCGGCATCAATCATCTCAGTGATGGTCAGCCCGGGCTCAGCCGGTAACGAGCCTCCCCAGGCGGCTTCAAACTTGCTCCTGATATTAGCCTCAGCCACTGCCTGGTAGCCGGGGTAGACGTTAGGCAGGGCACCCACGTCACAGGCCCCCTGGACGTTATTCTGCCCCCTTAAAGGGTTTACCCCTGTCGCCGGCTTGCCCACGTTGCCGGTGAGCATAGCCAGGTTGGCGGTAGCGATGACATTATCGGTGCCATGAGAGTGCTGGGTGATGCCCATAGCATAGAGAAGGGCCGAAGGACTCTGGGTGGCGTATACCCTGGCCGCCTCGGCTACCTTTTCTTTAGGCACGCCGGTGGTCCGCTCGACAAAATCAGGGTCAAAGCCCTTAAGCGACGCCTTGAAGGCGTCAAAGTTCTCACAGCGCTCCCTTATGAAGGGCTTATCAAGAAGCCCCTCGTCGACGATCACCTTCATCATTCCCATAAGCAGGGCGACATCCGAGCCCGGCTTGTGCCTCAGCCAGAGGTAGGACCAGCGCACCAGGTCAATCTCACGGGGGTTGGCTACAATCAGCTTAGCCCCCCTGTCTACCGCCCGCTTTATCTCCAGAGCGATTATGGGGTGGGCTTCGGTGGTGTTGGTGCCAATGGCAAAGATACAGCCCGAGTCCCTGAACTCGTTGATGGAGTTGGTCATCGCCCCGCTGCCGAAGCTCTGCACCAGCCCGGTGACAGTGGGGGCATGGCACAGGCGGGCGCAGTGGTCGACACTGTTGGTGTTTAGGACAGCGCGAGCAAGCTTCTGGACGACGTAGTTCTCCTCATTAGTGCACTTAGCCGAGGAGATTACCGCCAGCTCGTCTGGTTTATAGCCTTTGAGCTTACTGGCGACCAGCTCCAGGGCCTCGTCCCAGCCTGCCTCGACGAACTTGCCGTTCTTCTTGATAAGCGGGGACTTGAGCCTGTCCTGGTGGTGAACAAAGCTAAAGCCGTACCTGCCCTTGACACAAAGAAATCCGTTATTAACCGTGCCCTCTTTCTTACCCCGCACACTCACTATCTTTCCGTTGCATGTGCCCAGATATAGCCCACAGCCCACCCCGCAATAGACACAGGTAGTGGGCACTTCCTCGGCGGGAAATTCCTCTTCTTTAGGCATGAGAGCCGCCACCGGGCAATGGGCAACGCATTCCCCGCAGGAGACGCAATTCGACTCCAGTATCGGCTTATCGCCAAAGGTGGCTACCTTACTCACATAGCCGCGGTTGACTATGGCTACCGCCCCCACCCCCAGGACCTCATCACATACCCGCACGCACTTCCCGCAAAGGATGCATTTATTCAGGTCGCGGTAAAAGAAGGGGTTGCTGTTGTCGACCGGGTACGACTTTGTCGTCCTGCGGAAGGGCAGCTCGGTAATGCCCAGGTAGTCAACGACCTCCTGCAACTGGCAGTGCTCGTTCTTGGCGCAGGTTACACAGCGCTCGGTCACGGCCACGTTGCGCAGGCAGATATCCAGAGGCCCGCACCGCTTTCTTCTATCGCAAATCAGGCACTCGCTGGGGTGGTCAGCCAGGAGCAGGCTGATGGTGGTGCGGCGCACCTCGTCTACTGCCGGAGTGTTGGTGTGCACCACCATGCCGTCGGTGGCCGGAGTGGTACAGGCAGTGGGCAAACCGCGCATCTTCTCAATTTCGACAACACAGAGGCGACAGCCCCCGTACGGCTCCAGGTCGGGGTCGGCGCAAAGGGTGGGGATATAGATACCCGCCGACTGGGCGGCCTCAAGCACGGTCATCCCCTTCCTGGCCTTGACCTCCTGCCCATCAATGGTCAGCCTGATTGTCTCCATTACTCTCGCTCCTCAAGGTCGCATCTCAGGCACCGATTGGCCTCTTTAACCGCCATCTTCTCGCTCAAGCCCAGCTCCACCTGGCTAAAGTTCTTAAGTCGCTCAGCAACAGGGAGGGCCGGTATCTCAACCCGCGGCTCCTCTTTAGCTTCCTCAAGCGGCTCTACCTCCCCTTCCGGGGGCGCCAGCGTCTCCTCGATATCACCACTGCCACCCAGATATCTATCTATAGAGCTCGCCGCCTGCCTCCCGTTAGCGATGGCTTCTATTACCGAAGCCGGGCCGTTTACGGCATCGCCGCCGGCAAAAACGCCCTCCCGGCCGGTAGCCAGGGTATCAGGGTCAACCTGGATGGTATTCCCCCGGCCCAGGGGCAGCTTGAACTGCCCGGGAATCTCCGGGCGCTGACCGACAGCGGCAATAATCGTGTCCAAGTCCATGGTAAACTCGCTGCCTTCAATCGGCTCAGGTCTAGGCCTGCCGCTGGCATCTACTTCGCCCAGCCTCATCTCAAGGCACTTTAACTGCAGTTTGCCGTCCTTGCTGGTTATCCTCGACGGCGCCGCCAGGAAGTGAATCTTCACCCCCTCGGCAACAGCCCCTTCAATCTCTTCAGCGCTGGCGGGCATCTCGGCCTGGGTGCGGCGGTAGACAATGGTCACTTCCTTAGCGCCCAGGCGAAGGGTGGTCCGCGCCGAGTCTACAGCCGCGTTACCACCGCCGATAACGGCTACCCTCTCCCCTACCTTTACCTCCTTGCCCAGGCTTATATCTCGCAAAAAGGCTACGCACTCCATCACCCCAGCGTTATTTTCCCCCTTGACTCCCATTTTAACGCCCTGATGGGCTCCGCTAGCCAGGAAGACGGCGTCATAGCCCTCTTGGAAAAGCTCGTCCAGCGATTCAATCGATGTATTTGTCTTTATGTCAACTCCAGTGCCCTCTATCTCCTTGATTTCAGCCTTGAGTATATCCTTGGGCAGGCGGTAATCGGGAATGCCGACCCTCATCATACCCCCCGCCTCAGGTAAGGCTTCAAAAACAGTCACCGAATGCCCCAGCTTGGCCAGATAGTAGGCGGCGGTGAGCCCCGCCGGGCCGGAGCCGACAACGGCTATGCGCTTGCCGCTAGCCGGGGCAACCGTGGAGTTCGCCTTCCACAACCCACTGTCGTGCTCGGCGGCGAACCTTTTAAGCACCCGAATGCCGATAGCCTCATCGAGCAGAGCGCGCCGACACTTAGCCTCGCAGGGATGAATGCAAACATAACCGCAGACCGAGGGGAAGGGAATCTTCTCCCTGATGATGGCTACCGCCTCGGCAGGCTTACCCTCGGCAATAAAGCGTATATAGCGGGGCACATCAATACCGGCCGGACAGGTGTGACTGCAGGGGGCACTGACCAACCCCTGACAGACGGCTGCCCGGCAGTGGTGCTTCTTGATATGCTCTTCGTATTCATGGCGGAAGTAGCGAATAGTGGTCAGGGCCGGGTTGGGCGCTGTCTGCCCCAGACCACAGAGCGAGCCGGCGTTAATCTGCTTGCCCAGGCTCAGCAGCAGGTCAATGTCCTCCATCTTGCCCTTGCCGTTGGTGATATCTTCAAGAACACCCAGCATCTGCTTTGTCCCCATACGACAGGGAACGCACTTGCCGCAGGACTCAGACTGGGTGAAGGAGAGAAAGTAACGGGCGATATCCACCATACAGGTATCCTCATCCATGACCACCATGCCTCCCGAGCCCATAATAGAACCAGCCTGAGCCAGAGACTCGTAGTCAACGGGCAGGTTCAGCAGGCTTGCCGGCAGGCAGCCGCCGGAGGGACCTCCGGTCTGAACGGCTTTAAAGCGCTTGCCGTCGGGGATGCCGCCGCCGATGCCGTAGATAATATCCTGCAACTGGATTCCCATGGGCACCTCGATGAGCCCGGTGCGCACTATCTTACCAGCCAGGGCGAAGGTCTTGGTACCCTTGCTCTTCTCCGAGCCATAGCCGGCGTACCACTCGGCGCCCTTCTGCAGGATAGCCGATACATTCCCCCAGGTCTCCACGTTGTTAATGTTGGTCGGCTTGCCCCAGAGGCCGGACTGGGCTGGAAAGGGAGGACGGGAGCGAGGCGTACCCCGCTTGCCCTCGATAGATGCCATCAGCGCCGTTTCCTCGCCGCAGACAAAAGCCCCCGCCCCCTGCTTAATCTTGAGGTGAAAGCTGAAATTTGAGCCCAGAATGTTATCGCCCAGCAGTCCGTAGTCTTCCATCTGGCTGAGGGCGAGTTTCAACCTTTCGATAGCCAGCGGGTACTCAGCCCGGATATAGATATAGCCCTCGCTGGCGCCTATAGCGTAAGCGCCGATGAGTATCCCCTCCAGGACAGCGTGAGGGTCGCCCTCCAGGAGAGACCGGTCCATAAAGGCGCCAGGGTCTCCCTCATCGGCATTGCAGATGACGTATTTTACCGTGCCCGGGGACTGGCGGCAGAACTCCCACTTCATGCCGGTGGGGAAGCCAGCACCGCCGCGGCCACGTAAGCCCGACTTCTTTACCTCTTCAAGTACTTCTTGCGGCTTCAGGCCCAGCGCCCTGACCAGACCGCTGTAGCCGTCACGGGCGATATACTGGTTGATGTCCTGCGGGTCGATAATGCCGCAGTTGCGCAGGGCGATGCGCACCTGGGGTTTAAGCATAGGCAGCTCGAAGAACTGGGGGATACCCTCAATGCCGTCCCCGCCCACCGTGCCCAGGGCCAGGTCGGGGCGGGGGTTATCATTGACCAGGTAGTCCTCGATAAGCTGAGCGGCCAGCTCAGGGGTAACATCGCCATAGTAGATATGGGGGCGACCGGGCTTGATAATATTAATCAGGGGCTCGGTATAGCAAAGCCCGATGCAGCCGACCTGGGTGACAATAGCCTTGATTTTATGCTTGGCCAGTGCCGAATTGATAGCCTCAAGCACCGCCATGGCGCCGGCTGCCCGCCCACAAGTGCCCGCCCCGATCAGGATGCGGGGTTTAGCGCTTTTTTCCAGGGCTTCCCACTCGGCTATTGCCCGGCGGCGAATCTCGTCAAAGGTCACTATCGCACTCCATTATCGCCTTTATTTAGCTTTAGACAGGATTTGGCCCACCCTGGCGGTGGTCATTCGCCCGTAGACCTCTTTATCAACCACCATCACCGGGGCCAGGGCGCAAGAGCCAAAACAGGCGATTGTTTCCAGGCTATACTCCAGGTCACTGGTAGTCTCACCCGGCTTAATACCCAGCCGCTTCTCCACCTCCCTTAGTATCCGTGCCCCTCCCCGCACATGGCAGGCAGTCCCCCGGCACACCTTGACCAGCCTCCGGCCGGTGGGGGTAAGCTTAAACTGGGCATAGAAGGTACTCACTCCATAAACAGTGCTCTCCGGCAGCTTCAGATACCGGGCGAACTTGCGCATCGCCTCTTCCGGCAGGTAGCCGAACCTCTCCTGGGCTTCCTGAAGCATGGGAATGAGGTTGCCGCTTTCACGGCTGTAGCCAGCGATTATTTCATCCGACCCTTTGGCGATGTCAGGCTTCACTTTAAGAACGGCTACCCCCTTACTTCAAAAGTTTGACCAGGCTCCAGGCGATTCCCTCACAGAGCACGTTTATGTCCTCGGCAGATAGATAATCGGAAACGGTGGCATCGAACAGTATGCTCCCCTCAGGGGGAAACTCATCATCACCCCGCCACAAAACAAAAGTCAGCGGCAAATATTTAAAGGCGTCGAGCCTTACCGCCACGTCACCATAATCAGCTTTATGTCCACCTAATTCTTTAGCTGTATCCACCAGCCGTTGAGGCTGACGGCCGAAGTGCTCTACCAGGGGCTTTATCGCCCTCTTATAGAAGGTGGGGAAATAGCTGGCCCCCTCCGGCAGTTGCTTGTAGGAGACCATCTCATTGCTAAGAGGTGTCCCCTTAGCCTGGGTCAGATAGTGGAGAATCAGGACTTTGTCCTTCAAGGGAACATCTTCACCGCTATCCATTAGCGAAATCTGCCTATCGGGGAGGGTAATCTTATAGGAGCGGTTAAGATACTCAATGATGATCACCGGCTGGGAATCCACTACCTTGTATCTGGCGCCGCTTCGGCGGCACTGCTGCTCGATGCCGCTGAGCTTGGCCAGCTTCTGGCCGGCAAGTTCGTAGGCGAGATTATAGCCGTATTCGTAGTTCTTCTGCTCGGGTAGTGACAATGAGCTATTTTTCATCGGATAACTGCATTATCCGGGTAGCTATGGCTAAAGCCCGGCCGCCGCCAGCACCTCGGGCACCTTTTTCTCCCAGCCGATAGCCATAACATGCACCCCCTGGCATATATCTTTTAGCTGCTTGATCAAATCGGCGGCGATTTCTATGCCCATACGTGTCTTATCTTCGGCGGTGGTCATCTTTTCAATCAGCTCTTCGGGCACAAAAACACCGGCCACATTCTTATTCATAAATCGAGCCATACCAGCCGATTTGAGGGGTATTATTCCAGCCAAGACGGGGACCTTAAATACCTCCGCCCTTTTCATAAACTTGGCGAAGGCGGCAGGGTTGTAGATAGCCTGGGTCTGGAAAAACCTGGCTCCAACCTCAATCTTCTTCTCCATCTTTAATAGCTGAAGCTCTAAGGCCGCCCTGGTATCGGCGCCGGGGTTGACCACCGCCCCGGGGAAGAAGTTAGGCTTCCCCTTAAGCTCGTTGCCCTCCATATCAAAGCCCTCGTTCAGCTTCTTTATCACCCAGAGGAGCTGTACCGAGTCCAGGTCATAGACCGGTTTGGCTTGAGGGTGGTCGCCAAGCAGGGGCAAATCGCCGGTGATAGCCAGCACGTTTTCAATCCCCAGCACCGAGGCACTGAGCAGGTCCGACTGCAGGGCCAGTCGGTTTCGGTCGCGGCAGGTCATCTGGAATACAGGGTCAAGCCCCTTCTCTTTGAGCAGATAGCAGACCGCCAGCGAACCCAGTCTCATCACCGAGCTTTGTTGGTCGGTAACATTGGTGGCGTCCACCTTTCCCCGCAGAAGCTCGGCGGCTTCCTCTAATTCGGTGGTATCAGTCCCCTTAAGCGGGCCGACCTCAGCGGTAACGACGAACTTTCCTGACTCAAATAGCGGCTGTAGGCTCAACCGGCTCTCCTCTTTCTAGCGCCTGAAAACCCCTTTAAAACCATGAACACGCCTTCCCATTATACACGAATACGCCTTGTTAAGCATAGAGGCTGCCACTTTAAAGATTGTTACTATATCTCAAGCCAGGAATGGGAATAGAGGGCTTCACCGGTGAAAACCCTGACCGTTTTGACATACTTCGCCTCTTCTTCGCTCAAAGAGGCGAGGTCGGGCTTATCGCCGTCCATCACCCGGTGCACCAGATTGACCAGTTCCGGTTTCTGGCCGCGGGCGATATCTATCAGCTCGGAATCAAAGGCGTCAACTATCGCCGAATACAGCCCGTACTTCATAAGCATCATCAGATAAGCCCGATTGAGATAAGGTCTGAGGTGAGTAGGGGCACCATTAGAGACATTAGACAGACCTACGATAGACTTACATCCAGGGGCGATATCTTGGAGCATGCTCATAAACTCCAGGCAAGGTTTGGACTGATTTGACTCGATATTTACCACCGGGGTAGCTATAGGGTCGAACCAGATACTCTCATTGGGGATACCCATCTCATTAGCTTGATACATAAGTTCAACGGCTATAACACCTCTCTCAGCGGCGTCTCGGGGCATCCCCTCCCTACCCCAGAGCAGCCCAATCATTTCAGCATTATATTTCTTGGCTAGAGGTATTTCCTCATCCATCCTGGCTAGGGAAATAGAATTAATCAGCGCCTTTCCCCTGCACACCTTTAAGCCCGCTTCCAAAGCCACCGGATTGGTGGTATCCAGCGACAGCGGCTTATCGGTAACCTCCTGCACTGTCTTCACCACCCATTCCATCAGCTCATCCCCCCGCTTTCTGGCGGGACCGATGTTAAGGTCGAGATAGTCAACACCAGCCGCAGCCTCAGCCTGAGCCAGTTCCTGGATAGGCTTGGGATTCCTCTCCTTAAGCGCCGGACCAATAGTTTTAGATATTATATTTAGACTTTCGCCAATAAGGATCATCTCTCCCCCTTCATGGCTTCAAATTTTAAGGCTTCCAGGTCTTCAGAAAAGCCGGTATGTGAGACCCCTCCCGGGGCCCCACCTGAACCTCCCAATCTCCCAACTCCTCCTCCAGCCCGCCGCTCTCAGGGGCGGCGTAACCGGGAATTATCAGCTTGCGGTGGGAGACCTTATCGGCGATGCCGCACTTCTTAACGAAGGGGGCAATGGCATCGGCAACGAACTTGCCCGCCGCCCAGGCGGTCATCACCGAGAGCCCCTCGGTATCCTTGACCAGAAGGTAGCTGGGAACGCGGCTGGCTTCTATCTCACCGGAGACAATGAAATAGGTCAGCGAGAAGTTGGAGGTGATGAGCACCGGAGAGTTCTCGCCGGGACTGCCAATCTCGTAGATTCCCTCGGTGGTCGCCAGCGGCCGCTGGGGGTCGGTATAGATATTCAGTCTCTCCACCAGCAAGGGGAAGAGGCTCTCCCCCTGAAAATCGGAGAGAACGATAATGCCGCCGTACTTAGCCACGAAAATAGAGGCGATTACCGCCTCTTTGAGCGGGTCGTCGGTCATCTCACCGGGAAAAACGATGGTGGGGAAGCCCAGAGGGCGGAACTTCTTGGCCAGAGCGGCGCTGCGGATGATTACCTGGTCTTCAAACGCCTGGCGCAGCTTTCGCGAGCCGGAGTCGATGACCATTTCCTTAATTCCGGCCTCGGCCAGTTTAGCCGTCAGCTCGGCCAGCTTCTCTAAATTAGCCGCTTTCACCGCCAGCGGGCAGGAATTGGCCTTAGCCAGCTCGGCCATTTGTTCCCGGTTCTCCTCGGTGGCGGCATAGAGCAGGGGTTTGCGGTCAGCACAGACAGCCAGTCCGGCGGCCAGGACGTCAGGGTTATCACTCATCAGGATAAGCCCGCCATCGGTCTTCTGCTTTACCTTATTCACTAACGCCTCGAACTTCGCCTTGTCTCCGGAAACGCTCTTCAGAGCAATCAAATCGGGCTTGAGGATAAGGCCTATCCTCTCGTATTCAAGGTCTTTAAACTTCTTCAGCCGGCTGTCGACCTCGGCGTCGGCCATGTCGTCGCTGATAAGGATGGCCAGGCCGGGGGGATTCTCAAACCTCTTCTCGTGGCGGAACATGACCGTCTCTCCGCCGACCTTAATTGCCCTGTCGCCAACGCCAATAGTAACCGGCAAAATCGGGGGTGCTGACGCTTCAGATAGCTTGGCTTTGGCCTCTTCGGAGACATAAGGACATTTGCTCAGATCCGCCTTGCCGGCGGCTAATTTCATGGCAAAAGCCAGACAGGTAGGCTCCCCACACTCCTTACAGTTAGTCTTGGGCAGTAACTTAAATATCTCTATACCGGTAAGTGCCATAACAAAGCTCCTTCCTATCCCAGTATTGGATCCATAGTGAGGGCGGGGTGTCCCTTCTCCTGCAGGAAGGGAAGAACCTCCTCCTCGGTGACACCAACCGTCTCATCGGCAATCATATCCGGCAAGTCGGGTATGCCAATCTCCTCAGCCTGCGCCTTAAGCCGCTCGGCAATCTCCTCTTTCAATGACTTGGGCATCCAGACCATTCTTTTTATGCCACCATCAGCCATGATGAACTTTCTCTGGCAGATATTGTACTTGCCGTGCCCGACAAAGCCCGGGGTGCTAATACCACCGCCAACGGTACCGGCCAGGGTGGTGAACTTCATCCCGCAGGGGGTCTGGCCAGTGTACTCTCGATTTACCGTCATTACCCCGTTGCATAGGGGAAGGACAGCGGCAATGCACTCACAGCAGCCGCAGGTAGTCCAGGGGTCATAGACTATGCTGTACATGTTATAGTGGTCAAGGTTCCCACGGGAAGCCTTGTAAATAAACTCATTTACTCCTTTCCACTGCCCAAGCTTGGCATCAACAATCTCCCCCTTGGGTACTGGCTGGTTGGGACCAGTAGGGTTAATCTCATAAGCCGCCTTGCAATCCATCCAGTTATAGGAGCCGCAAAGCCCTGTTTTCTCCGGGGTAATAACACAAACGTGGTTCGGGGCAAACGACTGGCACAGGGTGCACGAATAGTATGTATCAGTTGTCTCGTCAGTCATGCCTTCAATGCGGGTATCCCGCTTCCCATATACCGCCCTCGCCTGCTCCACTACTTCTTTGACCTTATCCTCCTCGGTATATAGTCTTACCTGTATCTTATCGAATATGCGCCCGAAGTCCTGGTGCAGCTTGGCGTGAAGAATATCACCGATGTGGTGCAGTTTAAATCCTTTCTCCACCGCCTGCTTGGCGATTCGTATCCAGGCAATATCCCTCTGCCCGATGTGCATCACGCCTTGAGCATAGTTTATCAGGTGGTGAATCTGGCGCTCCAGGATAGGCTCAAAGTCCTCCTGCATCTCCCTCCCCGCCACCTCCACCGCTATAGCCAGGGGTAACCGGGAACCAGCGGTTATATCGCTTATCTCCGGCCCGATTACTTCAATCTTACCATCCTCCACCTCCTCCATGCGCTTGGTGGTAATCCACTCCACCATCGGCGTCCTGCCGCCACCGGCCTCCAGGTAGATATCCTCACCTCGCACCCTCTCACCCTCAAAGGCGGGGCCGTAAGCCACCGGGACCGGCACCTCAGCCACGCTGACCTTGAGTCCCCTTACCTCCACGGCTTTGGCTACTATCTTGTCGTGGGGGACATTGGAGACGACGTGCTCATAGGTGCAGATGCCGGTAGGTAAGATCTCGGGTATGGGGGTATCGGCGATGGTGGGGAATCCCCAGTTGACCGCCCCGGCGGCATTGGCATACCACTCATCGGTAACAAAACCTAAGGGCAGGACAAATGCAAAGATGCGGTCTTTATTATAGATAAGGATTCTGCGGTAATCGCCGGGCTCAATGCCGCCGAAGGACATTGCCGCCCTGGTGGCGAAGCCCATAGCGAAGACGGCGGCGCTTATAGAAGGCCCAAAGGAGACCAGCCGGGTGGGCCAGCCAATCTGCACCTTCGCCTCCACCAGCTGCTCCGAGAACTTTTTACCATTGTACTCGGAAGCCATAAACACGTAGAGGTTCTTCTGCTGGAGTTCCTGGGCAATACTGGCCGCTATTTCACTGGTGGGGGCGGCGCCAACGATGGCGGCAAAACCGGGGGCAGTGCCATCAACGAACTCAACCCCCCTCTTTCTCAGGATGACATCATCAGCGGCACCCAACCAGATATTACTGTCGGTGGGGTCCTCCTGTTTGGTGTAGAAGTCAGGCTGTTCTAAGTACCTTATGGCTTCTAGCAACTCTTCGGCAAAGAAGGTGACCATACCGGCATCCAGGGCCGGCGCCAGATAGGGCAAGGGGTGTTCTTCTCTTACCGGAGGTGGCAGCAGAGCCTTGCATCTCTTTATTACCTGCTCCATGTCACCCAGCTTTTCCACCTTGGTCCCCAGGATGCCATAGATTACCGGCAGATAATAGGCAGTATTGGGGAAGCCCACTGGTTCCTTGGCTCCCCACTTGTCCATTGCCTCCTGCCATTTCTTCTCCGCCTGGTCAACAATCTTATAAGCTCCTCTAATAGCTGCTGAGGCAATAATCTTAGACATATCTAAAAACCCCCTATCTCCTGATTCTATAGGCTTTTTAAGCCTATTCCAGCTCCCTTCTCATCTCCATATCATAGAGCACTCTCTCCCTGGCCTCATCAATGCCCAGAGCCTTACGCTTCTTATCAATATGGGCAATCATAAGATGAGCGGCTCTAATCGGGTCGGGTTCAAAATCCCACATACCGCCATACATATCTTCAAAGTCCTTGAAGAGGTAATCGGTCACCTCTTTACTGCCGGTGGTGGGCCAGGTAACGCCGAACACGGTGTAGACGCCGGAACCGACGAAGTACTGCCCGATGGATATAGCCTTCTCACTCATCCACTCCGGTGCTGCCCCGGCTACGGGCAGGTCGCTGATGTCGTCGCCCAGGCCGCCATCCTTAACCATGGCGGTGGCGGCAATCAGGATTCGGCTGTTATCAACACAGGAACCCATGTGCAGCACCGGCGGTATGCCCACCGTCTCACAGACCTCGGCCAGCCCCTCACCGGCAAACTCCCTGGCGGCTTCAGGAACCATCAGACCGGCCTCGGCACAGGCGATAGCATTACAGCCGGTGGTAAGCACCAGCACATCATTCTTTATTAGCTCCTTAACCATATTGACATGGCCCTCATTATGCTTGACCCGGGCGTTATTGCAGCCGACCACGCCGGCCACCCCCCTGATTCTGCCATTAATGATGTTGTCATTAAGGGGTCGGTAGGAAGCCCGGAAGAGACCGCCCAGCAGGTAGTTTATGGTCTCATGGCTAAAACCGGCAATCTGGTTGGTCACCTTATCTGGGATATAAACATTCCCCTTCCGGTTGGGGAAGTTCTCAATAGCCATCTTAACTATCTCCCGCGCCGACTTCAGGGCATTGTGCTCATCAAACTCAA
>Ga0315541_1002569_pt1 | contig 14960 bp, 12 predicted proteins | sample SalMarSW160190MG_FD_203095 | JGI IMG/M metagenome (GOLD analysis project Ga0315541, IMG submission 203095) | Salt marsh sediment microbial communities from the Plum Island Ecosystem LTER, Massachusetts, United States - Salt Marsh Sediment SW1601-190 ...
GCTTATTTTAGCAAGATGCAGAAAAATGCTTTTTCTACTACCCAACTAATCTTTTTTATACTTATCATATACTCTATTTTCGTACCGTTAAAATTAGGTACGGTATGGTTCTACGTTGGCCTTTCTGTTTTTCTGATAGGATTCATCCCATATGCAATGTTGGCTGCGGATTTTGTGACAACACCACTTGACAAGCCCGTTACCAGGGGAATATATCGCTATTCAAGGCATCCCATGTACCTCACTATGTTTCTAATGTTATTAGGAGCGGGCATAGCTTCAGCCTCATGGATTTTCCTATTACTTTCCGTTGTAGATATAATTATGCCGCCTTTATTCGTAGAGGCTGAAGAACGCTACTGCCTTGATAAATACGGCGACGCCTATCGTGAATACATGAACCGGACTCCAAGGTGGATAGGAATACCCAAATCATAAGGAGAGAAAAATGTCGCTTATACCGGCTTTTGAAATAGGTGTCTGGAATGCCTGGATTTTCACGGTTTGGCTACTAATAGCTTTTTTCTTGGTGCCTCTAAATATAATTCCTAAAGGTCGAGAGGAGGGGAGCGATTTTACCGCTGAGTTCAGCAAAACGCAGAAGTATGCACTCCGTTCTCTCCATATAATCTATCTGCTCTCGATTATATACTCCATTTTCGTACCGTTGAAATTGGGCACAGCATGGTTTTATGCAGGTCTTCCTGTCTATTTATTAGGTTTAATTTCATATGCAATGGTTTGGGTCGGTTTTGCTACCACGCCACCTGACAAGCTTATTACTAGGGGAATATATCGTTACTCAAGAAATCCAATGCAACTCTCTGGGGTTGTAATATTTTTAGGAGTAGGCATAGCTACGGCCTCCTGGGTTTTCTTATTGATTTCCGCCGTATATATGATTACGCCACTTTTATGGGTAGGTGCCGAAGAACGCCATTGCCTGAAGTACTACGGGGATGCCTATCGTGAATATATGAAGAGGACCCCACGATATATAGGAATACCGAAATCGGAAGCGAAGTGAACTAAAGGAGGCAAAATCATGTCGCTTATACCAACGTTTGAAGTAGGCGTCTGGAATGCCTGGATTTTCATGATTTGGCCATGGGTAGATATGCTGGCAGTAAGGCTTGTTGGGTTAGATGTATATCGGAGAGCGTCAGGGCTACCTTCTGAAATGAAAACCAGCCGTCAATACAGGGTGGTCAGCTATGTATCTATGGCGGTAGATACTATGGCTGTCGCCTATTCTATTTTTTTACCACTCAAATTAGGCACGATATGGTTCTACGCCGGTCTTGCCATTTTCTTAACAGGCCTGGCGGTGCTTACGGCTGCTACAGTGAATTTTGCTAGGACACCGATGGATGTACCGGTTACCAGAGGGATATACCATTATTCGAGACACCCATTGTATTTAGCGTCATTGTTGATATATTTTAGCGTTGGCATAGCTTCAGCCTCGTGGGTTTTCCTGTTGGTTTTCGTTGTACAGTCAGTCTTTATAAGAATTGCGGCAGTTGGAGAGGAACGCTTCTGCCTTGAGAAGTACGGCGAGGCCTATCGTGAGTATATGGATAGGGCGCCGAGGTGGTTAGGATTGCCGAAATCGAGGAGGAAGTGATCAGCAGGCAATGTAGGGCGGCGCCATAGTATAATAAGTCTGTGGCAAAGGGAGAGAGATCGCTTTTACTGCTTTTTGACGGCAATGCCTTGATTCACCGCGCTTTTCACGCTCTGCCCCCGCTAACCCAACCCAAAACCGGGGAACTGGTAAATGCCGTCTATGGCTTTGCCAGTACCTTACTCAAAGTATTTGCTGATTTTAAGCCCACCCATTGGGCTGTCGCCTTTGATCGTCCTGCCCCTACCTTCAGGCATGAAATGTTCGAGGAATACAAAGCGCAGCGCCCGGCCATGCCAGAGGAGTTGAAAAGCCAGATAAAAAAGGTTCACCAGTTAGTGGAAGCTTTTCATATTCCCGTTTTTGAAATCGATGGCTTCGAGGCCGACGATGTTTTGGGCACCCTAAGCAAGCAGGCTGATGAGCAGGGCGTTGAAACTATCATTGTTACCGGGGACAATGATATGCTGCAAGCTGTTTTGCCTCGAGTTAAAGCCCTTGCTCCCAGGCGAACCTTCACAGATACCATCCTTTACGATGAAGAGGCAGTAGAGCAAAAATATGGCATCAAACCAGAACAACTCGCTGACCTTAAAGCACTGGCTGGCGATGTCTCGGACAATATACCTGGCCTGCCAGGTGTCGGTGAGAAAACAGCCACTAAATTACTTCAGCAATATGGCAGCCTCCAGGGAATCTACGACCATATTGAAGATATAACGCCGAGCAAGTTGCAGAACACGCTACGCGAATATCGCACTCAATCCTTCCGGAATAAAGAATTGTCCACTATAGTCAAAGATGTTCCTATCAAGCTGGACTTGAAAACCTGCCAGGTAAGCCACTATAACCGGAACGAGGTAGCAAAGCTTTTCCAGGAGCTTGAGTTCATTAAATTGCTTCCCAGACTGCCCCAAATACAGGCCGAGAGCTCTCAACCCTCGGCAATCAAGTGCCACATGGTGAACACTGAGACAGCTTTGGAACAGCTTAGAGGCGAACTGGAAGCAGCACAAGGCCTGGCCATCGAGATTGAAACTACGGACGAAAAGGCTGCGATGGTGGATTTGGTAGGCATAGCAATATCACCAGCCCGGGGGAAGGCGTTTTATATACCTTTGGGACACCTCGGTCTAAATCAGCCGCAGCAATTGCCGCTAACCCAGGTCACAACCAGGCTCAAACCAATTTTAGAAAACGCCAGCATAGGCAAAATTGCCTATAACGGCAAACATGTTATGGCGGCGTTGGCTAGTTGTGGGGTGAAGCTTGAGAATCTGAATTTCGACCCCATGCTCGCTGCTTATCTCCTTGGCGAAAAAAGCCTGGGGCTTAAAGCGCTGGCCTTTAATAAACTGGGCATTGAAATGTCAACCCCTGCTGGATTAAGTGGCGCAGGAAAGAAACGAAGCTCCCTATCCCTGCTAGAGGTAAACCAAGTTGCCGACTATGCCTGTGCCAACGTGGATATCGTTTGGAGTTTAAAGGAGAGCTTGGAAACTGAGCTACAAAAGCAGGGACTGTGGCAGCTATTCACCGAGGTGGAGATGGCTTTGATTCCAGTTTTGGTGGCTATGGAGAAAAATGGCATTCTTTTAGATACCAACCTGCTCCGTGAGATGTCTCTGGGACTGGGCCAGCAACTGCTGAGATTGGAGAAGGAAATCTACAGCAGTGTCGGGCATCAATTTAATATCAATTCGCCCCAGCAATTAGGCAAGGTGCTTTTTGAGGAGCTCAGGCTACCCCAGTCCCGCAAAACAAAAATCGGCTATTCCACCGAAGCCTCGGTCATGGAGGCATTGAGAGGCATTCATCCTGTAATCGAATTTATACTGGAATACCGCCAGCTTAGTAAGCTCAAGTCAACCTATGTGGATGCCCTGCCCGCGCTTATTAACCATAAGACGGGGAGGGTACATACCAATTTTAACCAGACTGGCACGACTACCGGGCGACTCTCCTCCAGCGACCCCAATCTCCAGAATATACCTATAAGGGGCGAGATGGGGAATAAGATAAGGAAAGCCATCATAGCTCCGCCTGGGACATACCTTTTAAGCGCCGACTATTCCCAGATTGACCTCAGAGCCCTGGCCCACCTCTCTCAAGACCCCGGCCTCATTGCCGCCTTTGCCCAGGACGAGGATATCCATGCCACGACCGCCTCTAAACTTTTTGGCATTCCCAGGGATGAAGTGACTCCCGAGATGCGGCGAAATGCCAAAACGGTCAATTTCGGAGTTGTTTATGGCATGAGCGACTATGGATTGGAGCAAGCTACCAATCTCAGTCGGGAGGAGGCCTCTCAATTTATCGCCCTGTATTTCGAAAAATATCCCAGGGTAAAGGAATATCTCGAGGCAATCAAGGAGCAAGCTCGGAAGCTTGGCTATGTGCAAACAATGTTGGGGAGGCGGCGGTTCCTACCCGAAATTAATTCTTTCAACCGAATGGTCAGGGAGGCTGCGGAGCGCATGGCTATAAATGCCCCGGTGCAGGGCAGCTCTGCCGATATCATTAAAATCGCCATGATAAATCTACATCGAGAAATGGAGAGGCGGAATCTTAAGAGCAAGGTGCTGTTACAAATACACGACGAATTGCTCTTCGAGGTGCCCGAGGAGGAAGTGGAGGAAATGAAATCCCTGGTTACTGAGATTATGTCCAGGGCTGTCGAGCTTTGTGTCCCTGTGAAAATAGACATCAAGCTGGGCAGAAACTGGGGCGAGATGGCATAGATTAAGAAATCCTAAATCCTAATATCTAAATCCTAAACAAATTCAAAACTCAAAACCATCTGGGTCATGTGATATTGTTTAGCCGGTCCCGAGCTACTTAAATGTCATTGAGTCGCCTTTATCGCTCATCGCAATAAGCCTTGTTGTCTATCTCAACGCCTTTACGCATTATTTGGGTTTATGTTCTTGGTGACGCTGTGGATAAGAAAATGAAGAGCTTTACGTAACCTCACGAAACACCAGAGCACCAACAGGGCAAACGGCAACACACTCGCTACAATCCTGACAACTGGACCTACCCATGGGCTCATCCCCAAAGGTGGTGACCATCCTCCGGAAGCCACGGTAAGCAAAACCAATGGTTCCTTTACCCAGTTTTTCCTGGCATACCCAAACGCATCTGCCGCAGAGCACACACTTATTAGGGTCATAAATGAACAGGGGACTGCTAGAATCTATGGGTAGCTCAGGCAGGATTTTCCTGAACCTTTTTGTTTTGAGTTTCACGCCGAGGTGCTTGGCTATCCTCTGAAGTTCGCATGAACCACTTTTTGGACAATGGGCGCAATCTACAGGAAGACTGGCTAGAAGCAATTCCAAAGCAGTGCGGGCTAGCCTCAATGACTTTGCCCCTTTGGTATTAACCACCATTCCTTCTGCCACAGGCGTAGTACAGGCTGTAACTGGCATATCTTTACCTTCTATCTCCACAAAACAGAGGCGGCAAGAAGCAAAAGGCTCGCTCTTTTCCCGAATGGCGCAAAGGTTGGGAATGTAGATGTCATTATCCAGAGCTGCCCACAGGACCTTTTCACCCGGGGCAGCTCCTACTGTCTTACCATCAATCGTCAAAGAAACGCTTTTAACTTTTACCAGTACCCTTCCCCTTATCGTAAAGCAGGAGTTATCTTCCCAGACCGGTCTATCATCCTTTAGAAGAGCCCTTGTACTTTGCCAGTCTTCGTATCAACATCTACCCTTCTGAAGGCCGGATTGGAGCTGGTCCCTGGCATCAGGCTGATTGTCCCGGCGCAGGGGCAGAGGAATTTCGCCCCGGAATAAATCAACACATCGCGGATAGGCAAGCTCCATCCTTTAGGGGTACCCTTAATGGCCGGGTCGTGTGTCAGGCTCAGATGGGTCTTTACCATCATGGTAGCATATTCATCATACTTAGAATTGGCCTCGAGCATCTTGGCCTTGGCCTCGGCATCCGCGGTCCATGACACTCCATCGGCTCCATAGACCACTTTGGCAATCTTGTCCACCCGCTCTCGCAGTTTCATTTCCATAGGGTAAAGGAATTTGAAATCGTTCTTCTCTTCGCAGGCTTCCATAACTGCATCAGCAAGCTCCAGGGCACCATCACCACCCTTGAGCCAGTGTTCGCTGAGCGCACAGCGTGCCCCGGCTGCCTCAGCTGCCTTGCGCACCATGGCGATCTCTTCCTTGGTGTCAGTGTGAAAGGAGTTGATGCACACCACAGGATTGATGCCTGATGTCCTGATGGTGTTGATGTGGTGCAGCATATTGGGAATGCCCTTCTCCAGAAGTCCCAGGTCTTCCTTAGTGTAGGACTCGGGCAGGGGCAGACCAGCCACTACCTTGGGGCCGCCACCATGCATCTTCAGTGCCCTGATGGTGGTCGTAAGTACCGACACATGCGGCTTGAGACCACTATAGCGACACTTGACATTCCAGAACTTTTCGAAACCGATGTCTGCGGCAAAGCCGCTCTCAGTAACATGATAGTCAAACATCTTCAACGCGATGCGGTCACCGATGATGGAGGATTGTCCCACGGCGATATTAGCAAAGGGACCGGCATGCACCATACAAGGCTGGTATTCCACCGTACACATCATTGTGGGGTTGATTGTATTGCGCATCCAGGCAGTCATAGCGCCTCCCACCTCCAGATCGGCGGTAGTAACAGGATTGCCATCCCTGTCAAAAGCGACGGTAATCTCGTCCATCCTTTTGCGCAGGTCCGCCAGGTCCGTGACAATAGATAACATAGCCATAAGCTCTGAGCTCACGGCAATACCGAACTTGGACTGCATTGGGTAGCCATCCATGCGACCACCGAGGCCTATTACGATGTTCCTGAGGCTCTGGGCGCAGAAGTCCATGATCCAACCCATCTCCACTCTGGTAGGGTCAACATTCAGGCGGCGCATTCTGCTGCGCTTGGCCAGCTCTTCGTCGTTGTAGTTGCGCTCGTGCTGCATCCTGGAGGTAAGCGCCACCATGGCCAGATTGTGGGCATTCATTATGTCGTTAATATCGCCGGTAAGCCCCATAGAGAATTCGGTCATGGGAATAAGCAGCGCATTGCCTCCCCCAGCAGCAGTACCCTTAATGTTCATGGTCGGGCCGCCTGAGGGCTGGCGTATACAACCGCCCACATTCTTACCCCGCTTGCCTATACCTTCCAAGATGCCCATCAAGGTAGTAGTTTTCCCTTCTCCTAGCGGTGTGGGAGTTATAGCAGTTACCTCGATGTACTTGCCATCCGGCCTGCCCTTGAGGCGCTCGATAATTTTCATGAAATCGAGCCTGCATAGTCTCCCGTAAGGAATAATTTCATCCTTCTGCAAGTTCAGCCTTTCCCGCCACTCATCAGGCGTCGGCATGTTTTCTTCGGCAGCTTCCGAAATCTGCCAATCTTTCAGTTTTGTCGCATCGTAAGCCACGGTAACCTCCTTTGTAGTTTATTAATTTATTATTTTCTCATACGCTCGGCCCTGCGCTCAGCCGCTACTACTGTGTTGACCATAAGCATGGTGACAGTCATTGGGCCGACTCCTCCGGGCACCGGGGTAATGGCGCTGGCTTTCTCTTTAACCGTCTCGAACTCCACATCCCCTCTGAGGTCGCGGACCTGCTTGCTAGGGTCTAGCTTGCTGGGTTTCCATCCCACCTGGTTTACACCGACATCAATAACAACTACCCCCTCCTTTACCATGTCCGGTTTGATAACTTCGGCAGAGCCCATTGCGGCAACCAGGATATCTGCCTGCCTGGTGATTTCGGCCATGTTTTTAGTCCCCGTGTGGACGACGGTCACGGTGGCATTGGCACGCTTGTTTTTCTGCACCAGCATAGCCATGAGAGGCTTGCCTACTATGTTGCTCCGACCGCATATGACCACATGCTTGCCTTCAGGGGAATTGCCGCTGCGGATCATTAACTCTACCGCGCCATGAGGTGTGCAGGGCATGAAATAGGGATTTCCGATGAGCATCTTGCCCACGTTGACAGGGTGGAAGCCATCCACGTCTTTAGCTGGGTCGATGGCATTTAGCACTTCGTCTGCATTAATATGCTTTGGCAGTGGCAATTGAACTAGTATGCCATCAACATGCTCTGCTTTATTTAATTCCTTCACTTTAGAGAGGAGTTCCTCCTCTGAGGCGCTCTCAGGCAGGACGATGGTTTGGGACCACACGCCTATCTCCTCCGCTGCCTTTTCCTTGCCCGAGACGTAGGAAACGGATGCCGGGTCCTCTCCTACGCGAATCATGACCAGGCCCGGCGTTACGCCCCGTTCCTTGAGCTTGGCCGCTCGCTCTTTTAGCTCAGCTCTAATCTCCTTGGCTATCTCGTTTCCCGAAATTATCTTTGCCGTCATCTAAACCTCCTTTCTTAATTCTTAACCTATCGCTTTATTGATAATTCCCGGCTTAACAATACTAAGACGTGCCGCAATATCCCGCACTCGGCTGATGACCTCTGAACTTGAATTGATGAGAGGAAAGTTGCCAAGGCCAGCCTCTATTATGCTCTGGTCGTAGGGAATAAAGCCCAGAAATTCAAAATCTGGCATGGCGGAAATAAGAAAATCTCTGTCCTGTTCACTTCGAATCTTGTTAGCCACCACCGCGATGTTTTCTAAACCTATGTCTTTTGCCAGTTCTCTTATCCTGTAGGCTGTTTCAATACTTCCTTTACCTGGCTCCACCACAATAATCATCTCATCCACGGCTCTCGCTGTCGCCCGCCCCAGATGCTCGATCCCGGCCTCCATATCTATTATGACTACTTCATCCCTCCGCAGGAGTATGTGGGCAACTAAAGCTTCTAGTAAGGCATTTTCGGGACAATAACAACCACTACCACCCTTTTTTAACCGCCCCATCACCATTAATTTGATTCCATTATGCTCCACCCAATGCTTTTCCGGTATATCATCAACCCTGGGATTTAATTTGAAGTATGGTGCTGCCTGGCCAGGACGTGCCCCTGTCCTTTCTTCAATCAGGTCTCCCATCTCAGATATAGGGGTTATCCTCTCTGGGTGGGGAAAGCCGAGAGCAGTTGCCAGGGTAGCATTTGGGTCGGCATCTATGACCAGAACCGAGTAACCAAGCTGGGTAAGTATGGTGGCAAGGAGGGAGGCTAACATTGTTTTGCCTACTCCCCCTTTACCACTAACGGCAATTTTCATTCCCAAATGACGAATTATATCCTGCATCAACAAAGGAAATCAAGGCAGAAACAACTATTATCTCGCATCGCACTGCTGACTCAGCAGGCGGGGTTTACAAGACTGTGTAACATCATCGCCTATGCCAGGTACTCACAGTTTGCCCGCAGAAAGCAAGCGGTGATAAAATGCAAGGTCAAGGCTGCACCAGCCGGTCTACTTGGTTAAGCTGGGTGCCATGTGTGCTTTTTAAGGGAGGGCGATATGTCATACGGATATGAGATAAATGAACTGGCCAAGGAAGAATCCTGGCGGATGTTTCGAATAATAGGCGAATTTGTAGAGGGCTTTGATAATCTCTCCGGTATCGAGCCGGCAGTGACCATATATGGTTCGTCTAGATTGGGAGTGGATGACGAGCTATATGCGGAGACGGAAGAAATAGCCTATCGGCTTGGACAATTGGGCTTCTCAATTGTAACTGGTGGGGGGCCGGGCGTAATGGAGGCAGCCAACAAGGGTGCACAAAAGGCTGGGGTTACATCGGTCGGGCTGAATATCTCCCTTCCCGAAGAACAGGTCTGTAATGCCTACACCACAAGGTCGATAACGTTCAATCATTTCTTTACTCGTAAAGTCATGCTGGTGAAATATGCAGTTGCCTTTGTCATAATGCCGGGTGGCTTGGGCACGCTTGACGAGGTGACAGAGATACTAACCTTGATACAGACCCACAAGATAAAACCTTTTCCCGTAGTATTGTTCAACAGCGAATTTTGGAAGGGATTTCTGGATTGGCTGCGGAGTTCCGTCTTATCCAAGAAGTATGTCTCTGAGAATGATTTTGACCTATTGAGAGTCCTGGATCGCCCTGAGGAGGTAGTTGAGGCTATCCGGAGGTGGTATGTTGGGCATGAGGTTATTGGCAGGAAGGCTCTGCTAAAGTGATCGCCAGTCTACTTTTTCAACTCAAATACTTGGCGATAGCTTTAACTATATGCCTCAGTCCCCCAATCTAATTCAAAATTAATCATTCAACTACAATAGAGAAAGCCAGCGTAAGGTCTGATGTTGAGTGATTGCTCAAGACTTGATACAATCGTGCCAGCAACTTGACGAATGACACGCACAACTGCTGATTATATCAGTACGCATAAACGTTTCTGGGAGATAGACGTCGTACGCACCGTCGCCATAATAATAATGATAGTCTTCGACGTGCTCTATGTGCTTAACTACCTTGGTATCCAAAACACCGGCGTGCCCGGCCCGTATCATGGGTTCTGGTGGTGGATTGCCAGAGTGAACGCCAGCGTTTTTATCTTCCTTGCCGGAGTATCGCTCACAATCAGCCAGGCCAGATCATCAAAGAAAATGTCGAGCTTCATGCTTAGAGGCCTGAAAATATTCGGATGGGGCATGGCGATTACTCTGCTCACATGGCTAATCGCCTCAGATGAATATGTCCGATTCGGCATACTCCACTACTTCGGGATTGCGTTCATACTCGGTCCTTTCTTTTTAAGATTCCGCTTCATCAACCTGATACTGGGTGCTGCTCTGCTGGCAGCAGGCATTTACCTGCTGGAACAAAGGGTTCTTGTCGACTTTCCCTGGCTGCTCTGGCTGGGGCTGATGCCACACGGCTTTAGGTCGATAGATTACTTTCCACTGCTGCCGTGGTTTGGACTTTTCCTTGTGGGGATGTTTGGCGGCAAAATGCTATATCCGCAAGGAAATAGAAGATTCAATATTCATGAATTCCGCAACCTTGTTACCTCAGCGCTGACTTTGCCGGGAAGACATCCGCTGGTGATGTACATTGCCCACTGGCCAATACTTATCGGCATCATCTTTGCCCTGTACCCTGACAAGGTGATCCCCTACTTCCCACCCTGAGCAGAACGCAGAACTGCACCGATGCCCTAGTAATTGGTAAAAGGGGACGTCATTACATAGATGCCAAAGTGTATGATAAAACAAGGCAAAAACGACCTCGTTCTGTATGCCACGTAACCAAAAATAAAGCCGCCGGGGATGCAGGCCAGCGTCTCTAAAAAGGGCTTGTTCAGATGAAGCAGCACAAAAGGGATGGCCTGCACGAAGATAGCACTTTTCCCTATCGATTTTTCCAGACCAAACAGCATATATCCGCGGAACAAAAATTCCCAGGTGAACATATACAGGGCGGCATCCAGCAGCAGATCAGGCCAGTCTATGGCATCTATGTGTTAGTAAGAGCGAAACTCAGGCATTTTACCGACCTCATAGAGAATCAGCGCCATGGCAGCAAGGCAAACTGTGGTTAGAATCAGCGCTGGTTTCCAGCGGCCGATGCGGATGCCATAATCCCAGGGCTTATCCCGAAAAAGCAGCAAGCCCGCCGCCAGCGGGACAAGCAGGTAATAAATGAGCTCCGTTGCTCGGGGAAAATCAACGTTTAAAGGATAGTAACGTTCCAGGACTAATACCAGCGTAGATATGCTAACCACCGCAAGAAGGTTTAGGTCATAGCCCCATAACATCCTGTTTTTGATGTACTTTTGCATTCCAATTGCGACGGATTACACCTTTTTATTAATCCATGTTTCCAAAGTGCCATCTAATGGCATTAGTGTATCATAAACGACTATTTGGACAATCCGTTCAAGCGGCAACTGATTTAATGCAGCTTGATGTCTGGAAAACAAATTTGCATGCGCCCGACAAGACTGTTGCATTTGATGGTTAGATATAATAGCATTGGTTACTAGTGTTGAAGGAGGCGTACAGGCAATGGCAACAACCCAGGTAGTAAAAAGCGTGTGTGGTCTGTGCGTGGCTAGTTGTGGCGTGTTGGTCACTTTGGAAGAGGGTAAGGCAGTTGACATAAAAGGAGACCCCGAGAGTCCACCAAACCAAGGTTATTTATGTCCAATAGGCCTGGCTTCCCTGGAATACCTTTATCACCCCGACCGGTTAGCCTACCCCTTAAGAAGAGCTGGAGGGAGGGGTGAAGGTAAGTGGCAGCAAATCTCGTGGGACGAGGCATTTAATCTGGCGGCTGAGGCACTGGATAAAGTGAAGCAGGAGTATGGTCCAGAGGCAGTAGCCATGGTGCAAGGGTCGGCAAAAGGATCGATGGATACCCATTTGGTGCGGTTGGCTAACGCCTTTGGCACGCCAAATGTGGTATGCGCTGAGCACGTTTGTCACATGCCGAGAGTGGTGGCTGCAGAATTGACCTTTGGCTTCTTTCCTGGTGCTGATTATGGATACCCGCCGGCATGTATTATATCCTGGGGTGCCAACGATGCCGAGACATATTTTTGTAGACACAAAGGCCTTGTCCAGGCAGTGAATAAGGGGGCAAAGCTGATTGCCATAGACCCTCTGGAAACAAAGGTTACCAAGATGGCAGACCTGTGGCTGCGAGTCAGGCCAGGCTCAGACCTAGCCCTGGCCTTGGCAATGATAAATGTAATAATCAACGAGGGCCTTTATGATAAGGATTTCGTTGATAAATGGACGGTTGGCTTTGATAAGCTTAAGACTCATGTTCAGGACTACCCTTCAGAGAAGGTGGCGGAAATAACCTGGGTCCCAGCAGGCTTGATTGTAAAGGCAGCCAGATTGTATGCCACCAACAGGCCGGGGCATATAGAGTGGGGTAATGCTCTTGAACACAACGTGAATAGCTTTCAGGCCTCCCGTGCTATCTCAATCCTGATGGCAATAACCGGTAACCTTGGCGTGCCCGGCGGAGAAATAGAGTCGCGTGGTTCAGGCTACCGTTTCGGGGACACTGAGTCCTCGGAGAGTGGCGTTTTAGGGCGCTGGTCATCTCAACTGGAGCTCCGTGACAAGATGCCGAGGGAGAAACGACAAAATAGGGTTGGAGCCGACTTGAATATGTTACCAGATGTGCGCTACGTTCTTCCTCAGTCCTTCATAAAGTCTGTCCTGAAAGGAGACCCTTATCATATTCACGCCGCCTTTGCTCAGGCGTCTAATCCTCTGTCATGCTGGCCTAATACTCAGGAGGCATACCGGGCACTCAAAAAGCTAGACTTTTTGGCAGTATCTGACATGTTTATGACGCCGACAGCGGCTTTAGCGGATATAGTATTTCCGGTAGCCAGCTATCTCGAGTTTGACGGTATTCAGATGCCGCCAAATGGCGTAGTGGTTCAGCTTCAGCGAAAGGTTGCCCAGATTGGTGAGTGCCGTTCAGACCATGAGATTATAAACGGGCTGGCAAAAAAGCTGGGGCTGGAAGAGTACTTTTGGGGTAGTATTGACGATTTTTGGGATGCTATTTTGGAGCCGGTAGGCTTAACCTTTAAGGAGTTCAAGAAAATAGGTCTGTTTACTGGTAAAGAGAAACAGCCTAACCAGTACCGAAGATACGAACAAAATGGCTTTAAAACACCTTCAGGCAAGGTTGAGTTATACTCAAGCCGGCTGAAAGAATGGGGATTTGACCCCTTACCCAGCTATTATGAGCCGCCTGAGACACCTTATAGCGACCCTGAACTGACTAAAGAGTATCCGTTAATATTTATCACCTGGAAACGGGAACCCTACCGCCACAGCGGAGGTAGGCAAATAGCTTCTTTACGAGGTAGGCACCCAGAGCCAATTATTATGATTCACCCCGAAACGGCAGATAAGCTGGGAATAAAGGAGGGCGACTGGGTATACATTGAAACCAAGAGAGGCAGGATAAGGCAGAAAGCTACTTTGACAGCCAGTATTGATCCCAGAGTAGTTGGTGTTGATTATGGTTGGTGGCTTCCAGAGAAAGGGGTATCTGAATTATATGGTTGGGCAGAATCAAATGTTAACATTCTGACAAATGATAAGCCGCCATTTAACCGAGAGATGGGCTCTTCTAATTTAAGAGGCTTCCTTTGCAAGGTCTACAAGGTGTAATGCTGGGCGGGCTCTGCAAGGGGAAGGCTGGTTAATTTTGATTTCCAGTTCAATTTTAGGCATTTTGGAAGCCTCCCACCTCCACATTTTCGTAGCTGCCTGATTTATCAGGCTAGTAATCACCGCCCCAACAAGGTTGACCAAGACAGAGAGATGCTCGATGGCTCCTACTACTCAGGGTAATTACCTGGAGATCCGATTTCATCGGAGTGAGACGGTGGAAAGCACTTTCAGCTGTCACAGGCTTGGGAAACAGGGGTATAATAAACAAAGAACGGGGAGGAAGCGAGCAAAGCCATGAAAAACAACGAGGTGGCTAAGCTATTTCAGGACATTGCTGACCTTCTGGAGCTTAAGGGGGAGAATGTCTTTAAGATTCGCGCCTATCAGAAGGCAGCCAGAGCTATCGAGCACTACCCCAGGGAATTAAAGATTATGATTGATGAAGGGGAGGACTTACAGAGTATTCCCGGCGTGGGTGAGGCAATAGCTAAAAAGGCAACCGAGCTGATAACGACCGGTAAGCTGAGTTATTATGAGAATCTGAAGGCTGAGTTTCCCCAAGGGGTAACTAATCTCCTGGCCATACCAGGGATTGGGCCTAAGACGGCTAACAAGCTTTCCAGCGAATTAGGGATAAGCTCGGCAGATGAATTGGAGCGAGCAATCAATGAAGGACGCGTGGCTCAACTCTTCCGTCTTGGCGAGAAGACCGCTGATAATATCCTTCATCAAATCCAGGCATTGCGCCGCAAAGACCAGCGCATCCCCATTGGCGAAGCTCTGCCCATTGTCGAGGACATCTTAGGCGCCCTCCGCTCTGTCCCCGGCGTGAGAAATCTCACTCCCGCTGGCAGCTTACGGCGCTTTCGGGAAACACTGGGTGATATTGACCTGATGGGCACTGCTGATAACCCTAGGGAGGTTATAGATGCTTTTGTTGCCCTGCCTCACGTAGGACAGGTGCTGGCCCAGGGGTCAACCAAGGCCAGTGTTATTGTCAGCGGCGGATTGCAAGTTGACTTGAGGATGGTGGAGCATGATTGCTTTGGTTCCTTGCTTCAGTATTTTACCGGGAGTAAACAGCATAACATTTCCCTGAGAGAAAGAGGGCGTAAGCGGGGACTAAAGCTGAGTGAATATGGGATAACTGTTATAGCTACAGACAAGCTGGAAAAATTTTCTACGGAGGAGGAATTCTATCATCGGCTGGGGCTTCAGTATATCCCACCAGAACTCAGAGAAGCTC
>Ga0315541_1002571_pt1 | contig 14952 bp, 14 predicted proteins | sample SalMarSW160190MG_FD_203095 | JGI IMG/M metagenome (GOLD analysis project Ga0315541, IMG submission 203095) | Salt marsh sediment microbial communities from the Plum Island Ecosystem LTER, Massachusetts, United States - Salt Marsh Sediment SW1601-190 ...
AAATTACTAATAATTTTAAACGGATTTAATTTTATGAACAAAATATTGTTCGTGTCCGTCTGGGCGCCTGTCTCCCGATTTATCGGGAGCCAAGACTGGCCGAGACCGATTAGTTCGTGTGGTTCGTGGCAAAAAAGGTATTTACATATGAAAAAATAAATATTACTACTTTATCTAACAGCGGCTATAAGACTTTGCTCATTATAATCTTCGCTCTAAACATTCTGACTTTTCATCTCGCGAACCGATAAACAAATAATTTTCTTATATTTTGGAGCAATAAGTTATGAATAGAAATAAATTGAAATGTAGTAAATGTGGGAAATTAGTTGATAAAGATAAGGCATACCAGATAGATGACAATGTTATATGCATAAAATGTATGTATGGCGATATAAAACAGGTTGAGATATATCCAATCGGTGTCGTAAGAAATAATTCAAAACGATGTCATACTGATTTTGGTGTTGATGGAGGCAGTAATATATCCAGAATAGAACTTATTCCTTCCCAGAAACCATTTATGTATAGACTTGAAGATGAGAAGTATTTAACAATTATTTATTATCTTCATAAAACAAGACAGATTAAATCTGTATTTAATAGAGGTTATGATGGGAAGAAAGTTGGTGTTTTTGCTTCACGCACCCCGCATAGGCTTTCCAAAATAGCAATTCAGGATGTGAAATTAATAAAAATTGAGGGGACAACTCTCTATGTTGAAGGTCTTGATGCAATTGATGGGAGTCCTGTTCTGGACATCAAGATGAAATTAGATTACTTTGATGATTGAAAGAAATGATAAGATTTCATATGTAAATCCTTTCTAACCACAAAGGCACAAAGAAAAAAAATAAACAAACTCATTCCCAAGCCCCAGCTTGGGAATGCTTACAATGATATTTTCATTCTCCTTTGTGTCCCGATTTTTTTCGGGACATGAACGTTTCATATTATTTTTTTATTAATTTATTAAGCTTAAGAAGTAACGAGTTTTTGTTGTGTATTGGTTAAAAGAAAGGCATTTTGCTTAAATGATGGTAAAAATTAACAAATTAAGAAGACTTGACACAAAATAATGCTCTATAATATATTTTCTTTATGCTGGTAGATTAATAACATTTACTAATTTGGAGGAAAAATGGAAACTGCACTGGCAACTATATTGTTAAAGATGAAAGACAGTATATCACAGGTTCTTTTTCTATTACTTGTTTTGTTAATAATTGGTATTATTCTTTGGAATTATGTTGTAAAAAACAAAAGATTATTATCCGAGTTAGATAAAAAATTAAATGATATAAATTATATAGTAGCAGATTTAGCAGAAAATGTTAAAAAAGATAACAAAGAAATTGGATAAAGAAGACCAATCAGACAAATAAAAAAATTGTTAGAAGAATATTACGGTAGTGTAAAGAAAAAAAATGACTGTGAAATCTGGACATAAGAGATGAAATTTACACAAGATAATAACATTATGCAAAGTTGTTGGCGAGAAAAATTATCTTTTTTATTTTAATAAATTTGACAAATAATAATTAATTAAAGTATAATATTTTTTGTATAAGAAATTATTTTTTTTAAACCTAAGAAAGCATTAAGCGAGGTATAAGATGGCAGTTTTAAATATGAAATTTAAATTGCCTTTGGCAATTACAAAAAAAGAAAAATGGTATGTTGCAAAATGTCCCATATTAGATATCTATTCTCACGGAGAAACTTATCCCAAAGCTAAAAAGAATTTAATTGAATCAATTTCACTTTTTCTTGAAACCTGTTTTGAGCAAGGAACATTAGATGCTGTATTAAAGGAATGTGGTTTTAAAAATGTTCCAAAAAGTGAGAAATCAATTCATAGAGCTAAAGAAGAAGATTCTATCACAATTCCACTCTATCTTCTATCAGATACTACAGATAGTAAACCATGCCACGCATAACCTCAATTCATTGGAAAATTGTAGAATGTATTTTCCTTAAAGCTGGTTTTAAATTTAAGCGTCAAAAGGGTTCTCATAGAGCTTATGTAAAAAAAGGATGTATTCATCCAATTATTATTCCAACTCATGATTCAGTTATTTTAGATGAAATATAATCATGTATGCGAACTGCTAAGATGAGCCGAGAAGAATATTTTAGTTATCTTAAGCAATGTTAGCGGGAAGTATTCCCCCTTTTTTATTTAGTTTTAAAAAAACTAGAAAATAACATTATAAAAAAGTCAAAACAATATTAAGATTGGAGCTTGTGAGATTGCAGGCTCTTTTTTTTCCAACCTAATTAAATATATGTTTTGTTTTAGAAAAAACACCAACAGAATATTTTTATTAACCTGATGATGATTATAAGAACACAATTATATTTTATTGGAAAATTTATAAATTATTGTAATGAATTTGGTTCTTTTTATTAATAAAAAATTAACAAGTTATAAAAATAATTATTGACATATTCATATTAATTTTATTTTTTATAAAAAAATTTTAAACATTTCATTTAATTAAAAAATGCCAAGAAATTTGTATATTTTGTTGCTATATTGTTGATATTATGTAATACATATTTCGTTATTAACGATATAATAGTTAATTAAAAGAGCGGGTATAACTCAGTGGTAGAGTATTAGCTTCCCAAGCTAAGAGTCGCGAGTCCGAATCTCGTTACCCGCTCCATTTTTTATTATTATGGTGTAGGTATGAATATTTTATTTTATAACGGAAAAGTTTTAACTCAAGATGTGTCACAACCTTTTGCTGATACAGTTTATGTTAAAGGAAACAAAATTGAATATGTAGGAAACAAAAGCAATCAAAATTTTGAAATAGCGAAAGATACAATTACAATCGATTTAAAAGGAAAGATTTTACTTCCAGGCTTCATAGATACACATACACATTTTGTAAATTATGCATTATCAAAAGCTAAAATTGATCTTTCCGAAACGAAAAGTATGGATGAATTAAGGCAAAAATTGTTGGATTTCAAACAGACAATTAAATCTGATGTAAAATGGGTCAGTGGAACTGGGTGGAACAAAAATATATGGCCAGATAGTAGAGGATTTAATCGATATTTTATTGATGATATATTTCCTGATATACCGGTATCTTTAGCCAATAAAGATAGGCATACATTTTTGTGTAATTCAAAGGCATTAGAAAAAATGGGAATTAATAAAAATTCTGAAAATCCTGCTGGCGGAAAGATTGGCTTTTTCCCTGATGGAACTCCAGATGGGTTTTTGTACGAAAATGCCTGGAAATTGATAGATAATATCAGACCTGAATTGCCTTTTGATATTCAAGAGAAATTGTTAAAAGAAGCTATTACTGAAGCTTATAGTTTTGGTTTAACTGGTATCCATAGTATGGAAAGGGAAAATGCATATAAACTATTCTCCTCATTATTAAATAAAGACGAACTCAAGATGAGAGTTTGTTGGCATTTTCCATTAGAATTGCTTGACGAAATGATTGCAAATGGAATCAAATCTTATACCGGGGATGATTGGTTGAAATTCGGTGGCGTGAAGTTATTTATGGATGGCTCGCTTGGTTCACAAACCGCGTATATGTTCCATCCGTATTTGAAAAATAAAGTTAATTACGGTATTTTAATAAGAAGTGAAGATGACTTTTATGATTTGATTGTAAAAGCAGGAAGAAATGGGATTTCTACTTCTACCCATTCCATTGGAGATAGAAGTAATAATATCGTAATAAATGCAATTATTAAAGCAAACAGAAATAAAGAACTTGCCGATAAAAAGCTTTTACACCGTATTGAACATTGCCAATGTATAATTCCATCTGACCAGAAAAGAGTTGCTGACGAGAAAATATTTTGCTCTATGCAGCCAATACATATCAGTCTTGATGCAAAAATTGCTGAAAAATATTGGGGTAAGTATGAAAGAAATTCCTATCCATTTCGTTCACTTTTGGATTATGGTGCAAAAATTGGTTTTGGTTCGGATGTGCCAATTGAAACTCACAATCCATTTCTAGGAATTTATTCTGCGATAGAAAGAAAATATCAAAGCAATCCTGATAATCTAACCTGGATACCTGAACAGAGAATTACAATTGAAGAGGCTATAAAGTCATATACACTGTGGGCTGCATATAGCTCAAAAAATGATGATAAGATTGGTTCTATAACTAAAGGCAAATTAGCTGATTTGATTGTTATTGATGATTATACAAAATACGATTCATCTTTTTGGCTTAGTGCAAGCCCATATATGACAGTCATTGATGGAGAAATAGTTTATAATAGTTTAATTTAACATTTTTATTTCCAGATTATTTTGAAATTTTTTTGAAATATTTCATTGCGTAATATTCCAAGTTTCGTAAAAAGTGTCATAGGTTTGTCACTTTATAAAGTTTTTTTCGTTTACTAATTTTTTAATAAAAATACCTTAATTATTCCTGTAATTCTCTATAAGTAAAACTATCATAGCATATTACAGCATTTGTCAAATCTATTGCAGTCCTATATTTTTTTAAACATTTAGTTAAATTTTACAAAAAAATAAAAAAAAATTTGACAACTTCTCTAAAAAGTTTCCTAAATGGTTATAAATGTCAAAATTATTCAAAATGATTCATTTTTTGGTATTAATGGAGGTATAATGTCTGGCACTTTTTTAGGTCAATTTGAAAATTCTATAACGAATCGTAGAGTCAGCATCCCACAATCTTTTAGAAGACTATTTTCCTCAGCATCACGAATGCAAGTTATTGCAATTAGGGGAAGGCAAAATACTATCTATATTTTTCCATGGGATAGATGGAAGGATTTAGAGTCAAAGTTAGAAAAAGGAACTGACGAAGAGAAGGATTTGTTAAAGAAATTTAGAATTTATGCGACATTACTTACTGTTGAAGGACCAGGCCGTATTCTTCTACCGAAAAACTTGTTAGATATTGCAAACATTACTGACAAAGCCATAATTTTAGGCGAGGGAAATTATTTCTCGTTATGGAATCCTGACAATTTTAAGAAGTATCTTGCTGAAATTGATAAAGAATATGATATGATACTTCAAAGGAATGACCATATATTATGATGAATAATTTTCATACTCCAGTCTTTAGAAAAGAAGCGATAGATTTCTTGAAAATTAAAAGTAAAGGAATTTATGTAGATGCAACACTTGGTGGTGGAGGACATCTATCAGCTATGTTTGAAGCCGTAGATGATATTACTGTTGTCGCATTTGATGCAGATAAAGATGCTATTGAATATGCTAAACTAAAACTAATCCGCCCACTTGCAAAGGAGAACAGAATTATATTTGTTAATAAAAATTTTTCCTATTTATCCTCTGCATTAGCATTAAACCGTATAGATAGTATTGATGGAATACTATTTGATTTAGGTATATCCTCACATCAGATTATTACAAATAATAGAGGATTTAGTTTTTCCCATAATGCAAGATTAGATATGCGGATGAACCAGAATGGGAATGTTTCTGCCTATGAAGTAGTAAACTTTTATCCCAAAACTGAATTAGCAAGAGTTATACATGAATATGGGGAAGATAGGTATTGGAAAAGAATTACTAAGAAGATAGTTGAATCAAGAACTAAAAAGCCTATCAAAACCACATTTCAGTTACGAGAATTAATTGAAGATGTTATTCCAAAGAGATATTCAATTAAATCCATTGCCCGAGTTTTCCAGGCAATACGAATTGAAGTTAATAAAGAATTGGATTCTCTTCAAAAAGGATTAGAGAGTGCCGTGCCTGTACTGAAGAAGGGTAGTAGAATTGTTGTTATTTCTTATCATTCATTAGAAGATAGAATTGTAAAGAACTTCTTCAAATATGAGAATCTGAAATGTATATGTCCTCCAAGTTTCCCAAAATGTGTATGCAATAAGGAACAAAGGCTGAAAATTATTACTAAACACCCCAGGATGCCTTCTGCCAGAGAGATAGAGAAAAACCCACGAGCAAGAAGCGCGAAACTAAGGGTAGCAGAGAGATGTTAAAATGAATTATAAACGATTGATAACACTTATAATTTTTATCTTAATCTTTTCCTTTATTGTAACATCAATCTGGTTGAAATACACTTGCATATCACAGCAAAAGACAATATACGAACTGGATAATGTAGCACAGAATTATAAGGATATTATTTCTAATCTGGAAAATAGAATAAATGAACTCTCAAACGATACTCGTATAATTTGTATTGCAATAAACGAACTTGATATGGAATTTCCTAAACCGGATGATATTATCTGTGTCCAAAAATGTCGGATTAATAAAAGTGACTTCAAGTATACTTTTCAAAATTTCCTTTCTCCAGAAGCTATTGCTGCTGATAAATGATACGAAACAATATGTCTGTAATCTATTAAAATTTAATAGATTCAGATAAGTAAATTGAGTGGTTCCAAAATTTTTGTATACATAATACGGAGTAGGCTGATTAAAAATGCTAACTTGTAAAGGTCGTATCTTTGTTATAAAAATTATTTTTGTGAGCATTTTTTTATTAATTATATACAGACTTTACTCTATTCAAATTTTAGATACATACAATTACTTTAACAAATATTATCGTTACAAAAACAAAAAAATAGTGATTCCAGCTGAACGTGGAATTATCTATGACCGTAATGGCATACCTTTTGTTGAAAATAAGAAAGTATTTAAACTTGAACTTTGTCCAGCAATTACTCATTGGAGTTATACTGATTCTGTCCGCCAGCTCCGAGACCCCGATATACCCGTTCTCCGTAGCACTGCGAAGGGTGAATCGGGGATAGAATCGGGTCTTGCGGATGAAAAACAGATAATATACAAAACAATTTCTGAAATAATAGCCCGATATACGGATAACTCACCAAGTATTTATGAAAAGAGAATTAAGAATTTTGCCTATAATTATCCAAATGGATTTGAGCTTTCAACAAATATAGATGTTATTAATAAGAATAATATATTATCTGAACTAGAGAAAAGCAAGATTGTTGGAATAAATTTCTATAAACAACCGTCAGTAAGAGTATATCCATTGGGAAATTTGGCTGGTGCCTTGATAGGCTATTATACAAATGGAAGTGGTCTATGTGGTGTTGAAGGAACTTTTGATAAAGAGCTAACTGGTATTGATGGATGGGCTGAAGTTATCCAATATGGTACAGGTTGGCATTATCATTTCACTAATATGGATACTCAAAAGCCTATTAAAGGAAATTCGGTCTATCTGTCTATTGATGCTCATATGCAATCAATTTTGGAAAGAAATTTAAAAGAAGGTTTAAAAGATTACAATGCGAAGAATGCAATCGGTATCATAATTTCACCGAAAAATGGTGACATTCTCGCAATGAGTGGAATCTCATCAGAGAATTTGAATGCTTCTATAAGAACTAAACATTCTATGCCAATATTTCCGATTAATTGGTTATTTGAACCAGGGTCAACATTAAAACCTATAACCGCTCTATTAGCTATTGAAAAGGGTTTGTTCAAATCCACAGATATTATTGATTGCCGTACACGAAAGATAGGAAGAAGGGTCATTTCTGATGTAAAGCCATATAAAGAATTAACATTTAAGGATGTGATTGTTCATTCAAGTAATGTTGGTATAACACGAATAGCGGATAAGTTGACTAAAGCCAATTTATATAATAGAATGATAGAACTGGGTTTTGGAAACAAAACAGGAATCACATTAAATGGAGAAAGCTCGGGCATTCTTTACAAGCCATCAGAGTGGTCAAAATATTCCCTTCATTCACTTTCATTTGGACAGGAAATTTCTGTGACTGCCATACAATTAGTTTTTGCCTATGGTGCTTTAGCTAATGGTGGGAATCTGCTACAGCCGCAAATAATTAAAAAGATTGTCAATAATGAAGGTGATGTTTTATTTGAATCAAAAAAGGAAGTTATAAAACAAATTTCCAATACTAATGCTTTGGATACATTGAAAACATTTCTTAAAGCTGTTGTAGATGATGGCTTTGGAATTAATGCAAAATTAGACTTTGTAAATATTGCAGGAAAAACCGGAACGGCTGAGAAGAAAAAAATTGATGGGACTGGTTATGACGAAAATAAATATATTTCAAGTTTTGTTGGATTCTTTCCTGTTGAAGACCCACAAATTGTAATGCTAATAATTTTTGATGAACCAGATTATGACCATCGGTTCGGGAGCATTTGTGCAGCGCCTACTTTTAAGAAAATCGTTGAGGAAATTACCGTCCTTTCCAATTCTAATTTAATTAATGTGATTAATCAAGTTAGTCAAGATTATGTTTTAGTGCCTGATTGTGTTGGCTTACAGATTTCAGAATTAGAAAAATTTTTGTCAGGGAAAAATCTCTCTTATACTATTTTTGGAAATGGAGAATTTGTAACTAATCAGTTCCCAAAACCAGGGACATCTATGCTGGAAAAATTTCCAATAATGATTATTGCTGAGGACAAATCTAAAGAAAATCTTGTGCAAAATTTTTAGAAAGCTTGCGATTAACTTGACTAAACAATTCTTTTAAAAGTCTATGTAATATCCGAAGGATCTGCCTTTGGCATGAAAAGAATGTTGTTTTTTTAATGCCTGAAAAATATTATATTTATATATTTTTCACTGTTTGATAAAAAAGCAGAATAGGAATCTAAATTCATGAAAGAAATAAGTATTAAAGAAATTGTCACAGCCATAAATGGAAAAACTGGAAATAAGGCAGATATATTAGTTAACAGGATTTTTACTGATAGCAGAAAAATAAACGAAAGGGATTTAAAAAATATAAATTCAATTTTTTTTGCTCTTAAAGGGGAAAATTATGATGGTCACAACTTTGTATCTGAAGCTTTAAAGAATGGGGCACAGATTGCAGTTGTGGAATATACACCTCCGAACATCAGAAAGGATAAAAAATTAATATATGTTGATAATACTTTAACGGCATTGGGTAAATTGGCAAAATATTATAAAAAACAATTTGAATTACCTGTTGTTGGAATTACCGGGTCTGTAGGTAAGACATTAACAAAAGAGTTTATAGCAAATGTGTTATCAATAAAATATAATGTTCATAAGACAAAAGGGAACTTCAATACTGTTGTTGGATTACCTTTATCAATTTTTGATATGAATAATTCGCATGAGATTTCAATATTGGAACTTGGCACTAATCGCTTTGGTGAGATTAAAAGTTTAACACAAATTTGCGACCCAAATATCTCAATTATTACAAGTATAGGCGAATCGCATCTGGAATTTTTTCAAGACATTGAAGGTGTTTTCAAAGAAAAATTTGATATTTTCAAATATTCGTCAGAACGAAGTTTAAAAATCTTTAATGGAGATATAAAATTTCTTCACGAATATAAAGGTTGTGAAAATTACATTTCTTATGGAATAGGCAATAATGATTTTGAACTTTCTTCAATAGATTTAGAAAATGAGAGACTTTCATTCAAATTAAATGACGAAAGCTATTTCATATTTAACAATGGCAAACACAATATATTTAATGCTATTCCTGCAATTATTCTTGGAAAAGAATTTGGTTTAACTCACAAAGAAATTCAGGAGGGATTATTACAAAAACCAGAGATTAATTTAAGAATGGAAATACTTCACAATAAGATTAATGATTGGATGATTATTGCTGATTGTTACAATGCGAATCCTGTTTCAATGCGTGCTGCATTAAGTTATTTGGTTAGTACACATAATCTCTATAAATTTGCTATTTTAGGCGATATGTTAGAATTGGGGGACAAAAGTATTGAGTTTCATAAACAAATTGGAAATTTATTAGAAAAGATGAAATTAAATAGGGTTATTTCAATTGGTGAATTATCGCGAGAATTTAATAGCAGCAATCATTATAATTCAATTGATGAATTTGTTGGAAATGCCGGAAATTTTCATTTCCCGAAACAGTCTGCTATTTTAGTTAAAGGTTCCCGAGCTTTAGAGATGGAAAAAATTGTAGAAAGGTTGGTTGACTAATGTTTTATCATATATTATATCCTCTGGTTAAGTATCATACAATTTTTAATGTGTTTCAATATATTACATTTCGTGCAGTCGGTGCCTTTCTAACTGCGATCTTAATATGCTTTATTTTTGGTCCTAAAATCATAAAAGCATTGCGTAAGTACCAGATAACTGAAGCTATTAGCGATTATTTACCAGTTTCTCATAAGGCAAAAAAGGGGACCCCAACAATGGGTGGAATTATTATTGGTATGGGCTTGATTCTTTCTGCCCTTCTTTGGAACAATTTAACAAATCCCTATGTTTTAATAGCCATATTAGTGACATTATGGCTGGCAGGTTTAGGGTTTTGGGATGATTATCTAAAAAATGTACAACATGCAGAAGAAGGCTTAATAGAAAAATATAAAATATCAGGTCAGATTGTTTTAGGGTTAATTATTGCATTTGTTTTATATCTTGGTTATGAAAAGACAAATACAATTACTCAGATAAACATACCGTTTTTGAAAAATACATCTTTTTCATTAGGAATATTTTTTATTCCGTTTGTTGCATTATTTGTTACATTTTACTCAAATGCAGTAAACTTAACTGATGGTTTGGATGGTCTGGCTGCCGGGTGTATCGCGTTGACTGCCTTTGGATTAGGTGTTATGTGTTATGTTAAGGGTAATTTTGTTATTGCAAAGTATTTGAGAATTGAATTTATAAAAGAAGCGGGTGAACTCACGATTTTTACCTCTGCAATTATAGGGACAATTTTAGGATTTCTCTGGTTTAATATAAAGCCTGCCTCAATTTTTATGGGTGACACTGGTGCACTCTCTATGGGAGGAATACTTGCAGTGCTTGCAATTCTGATTAAAGAAGAAATATTCTTTCTTATCATTAGTGCCGTGTTTGTTATTGAAGCAGTTTCTTCTTTAATCCAGAGATTATATTTCAGGCATACACGGATTAAAACTGGTAAAGGGAAAAGAGTTTTTTTATGTGCGCCAATTCATCACCATTTTGAATTAAAAGGTTGGTCAGAGGAGAAAATTGTTATACGGTTTTGGATTATTGCAATGTTTCTGACTGCTTTAGGACTTCTTACATTAAAATTAAGATAACATGAATTTCAAAGATAAGAGAGTTGCAATTCTGGGTATGGCTTGCAGCGGTATCTCAGTCGCAATTAAATTAAAAAAATTAGGAGCAATACCTTTTCTTTCAGAAATTAAACCGAAAAATGAATCTGTCACAGCGTTCGCAGGGATTGATACACAATTCTTAAAAGATTATGAATTTGAATCGGGTGGACATACCGCGAAAGTTCTTAATTCTGATTTAATAATTATTAGTCCTGGCGTTCAGACAAACATTTCAATATTAAAAAAAGCAGCCAAAAAAGGAATACCTGTTTGGAGTGAGATTGAACTTGGTTATCAAATTGTGAAAGATTTCAACTGTAAAATAATTGCTGTTACTGGTTCAAATGGCAAAAGCACTACAGCTACATTGATTTATCATATATTAAAAAAAGCTGGCAAAAACGCTATTCTTGGTGGAAATATTGGACATGCCTTTACATCATTTCAAATAGAGAAAGACATTTATGATTTCATAGTCTTGGAAATTAGTAGTTTTCAATTGGATACAATATTTGAATTTAAACCAGACATCAGCATTATTTTAAATGTTACTCCCGACCATTTAGATAGATATAAAAATTTCAATAATTATGTTGAATCTAAATCAAAAATTTTATTAAATCAAACTGAAAATGAACTTACTATTTTAAATTACGACGATTCTATTTGTAAAAATATCGCAAATGGTTTTGAGGTTCAGAAGGAATTTTTTAGTCTTAATAAACCGATTAATCAAAATATTTTTGTAGAAAATAATCAGTTTATAATTCAATATCCGAATCAACCTAAAATTAAGATTAGTTTTGAAGATTTGCCTGTTATGGGATTACATAATGTAAGCAATATTTCTGCATCAGCTATTGCATGCTATCACTGTGGGTTAGATTCAAATGAGATTTCAGACGGGATTTTAACTTTTTCAGGACTGAGGCATCGCTTGGAATCCATTATCTCAATAAAGGGAATAAATTTTATAAATGACTCCAAAGCAACAAATGGCGCTTCTGTAAAGACTGCTCTCCAAGCCTTGAATGCTCCAATAAACTTGATTATGGGGGGTTCAAGTAAGAATGAAGATTTTTCTCCTCTGAAATTATACATAAAAGAAAATGTAAGAAATCTTGTAGTATTTGGTCAGACAAAAGACATTTTATATAAAACCTTTTCAGATGTTGTAAAAATACATATTGTTAAGAATTTAAGAGATGCTACTAAAAAGGCTTTTGAAATTGCTAATAAAGGAGATTATGTTCTTCTATCACCAGGTTGTGCAAGTTATGATATGTTTAAAAACTTTGAGGAGCGCGGAAGAAAATTTAAAGAGATAGTTTTTGACTTACAAAAAGAGAATGAAAATCGCCACAAAGATAATTGAAGATTCTATTGTTTATATCTGTATTATTCTGGTTTTACTTGGACTTATACTGATAGGTAATATCAGTTCATTTCGTTTCAATAATTATGATTTTTTAAAGCAATTAATATGGACAGGAATATCTATCATTTTCTTTTTCATATTCCTTTTTATAGATTTGAAAAAGCTGAGAAAGTTTGCTTTCCCCATTATAATTTTAGGATTACTATTACTATTTGCAGTTTTTTTGCCAGGTTTAGGAGTTTGTATAAATTACTCAATTAGATGGCTTCATATAGGCCCAATTAGATTTCAACCAAGCACATTTGTTAGACTAATGTTAATATTTTATCTATCCCATTTTCTTGTAAAAAATAAGAATTTGATAGAACAGTCAAAACCAATTCAATTTTTAAAGAAATTTGAACCTATAATTATCTTTCCTTTAATATGCTTTTTTTTAATTTATAAAGAACCGGATTTAAGTACTGCTGCAATTCTTTTTTTAATTTATCTAAGCATACTATTTGTTGGAAGAATAAAAGTATCAACTATTTTTTTTATAGCTTCTTTGGCTATTTTAGTGGTAATATTGGTATTCAAGTTTGGACCAGAATATAGGACAGCACGATATTCGGCATTTTCAAAATTTGTTTCTGGCAAGCAATTAAGTAAAGAGGTAGAAGAAAAATATTGCTATCAACCTCGTGAATCATTAGTTGCTCTGTCTAATGGAAGATTATACGGTAGAGGAAGCAATCAGGGGCGAGCAAAACTTTTCTATTTGCCATTTGCAAAGACCGATTACATTTTTGCAATATTTGGCGAAGAGTTTGGATTTTTAGGCACAACTTTATTAATTGCTTTATATCTAATTCTTATTTTAGGTTGTTTTACATTGGCACAAAGGTCTAATGACCTTTTCTATACGCTCCTTATTGCAGGACTCACTTTTAATTTTGCATATAATGTTATTATTAATATCGGAGTTGTTACAAGTTTGATACCATCAACGGGTGTTAGTCTGCCATTTATAAGTTATGGTGGTTCTGCATTGCTTGCGGATTCAATATCAATTGCGACTATTCTTAATGCCAGTCGTAGAGCAAGATTAAATAATAATAGGTCATGAGATATGATTAACATTGCTATTGCTGCTGGAGGAACCGGAGGCCATATTTTCCCGGGCATTTCCATAGCAGAAGGATTCATTAATAAATTTGATAATGTGAAGATAATTTTTATTGGTGCCCGGAATGGAATTGAGAATATAATCATACCAAAATACAATTTTAAAGTGGTTAAAATAAATGCCCAAAGGCTCTATCGCTATCTTACTTTCAAAAACTTACTTTTTCCTTTCTATTTGTTAGAAAGTATAGAACAGACAAAAAGAATATTTAATAAAATGAATACTGATATATTTATAGGATGTGGTGGATTTGTATCTGGAGCAGCAGGCTTAGCTGCTTTATATCTTCAGCTACCGATTTTTTTGCAAGAGCAAAATAGCTTTCCTGGAATCAGTACAAGGTTATTAGCTAAATCCTGTAAAAGGCTATATTTAGGAAATAAAGATGCCAAACAATATTTTAAATCATCCCGACTTGTCGGAACAAAAATCAAATATACAGGAAATCCAATTAGAAAATTTGAAAAAATTAGTAAGGAAGAAGCTCTAAACTTCTGGAAATTTGAAAATAAGAAAACAATATTTATTTATGGTGGAAGTCAAGGCTCGCATGCATTAAATGTAAACTTTTATGGAATTATTAATGATATATTAAGTAATGATATTCAAATAATTTTTCAAACTGGTTTCCTTGATTTTGAAAGGGTAAAAAATAAATATGGTATTAGAAAAGGATTAATAGTTCAACCGTTCTTTAACAATATTGAATATGCTTACTCAGCATCTGATTTAGTAATATGTCGTGCTGGTGCAATTTCATTAAGTGAAATATCACATTTTGGATTACCTGCGATACTAATTCCTTTCCCATATTCTGCAGGCCAGCATCAACTGAAAAACGCCAAAAGCTTTATGAAAAAAGGTGCAGCTGAAATTATTACAGAACAAGAATTAAATCCTCAATTACTTTTACAAAAAATACTTGATTTAATAAATAATAAAAACAAACTAATAAAAATGTCAGATTCAATAAAGACTCTGTCAATATATGACTCAGCCGCGAGAATTGTTGAAGATATAATTCAATTTATTAGAAAGCAATAAAGATGTTAGGAAAAACTAAAATAATTCATTTTGTTGGAATTGGCGGTATTGGTATGAGTGGAATAGCAGAACTGCTTCTAAATTATGGTTATAAGATAACAGGTTCTGATTTGTTAAAGACTCCAGTAACTGAAAAATTGGAGAGAATGGGAGCTAAAGTATATTATTGTCATAATTCAAAGCATATTACTGATGCAGATGTTGTCGTTAAATCTTCTGCCATAAAAAGTGACA
>Ga0315541_1002574_pt1 | contig 14950 bp, 14 predicted proteins | sample SalMarSW160190MG_FD_203095 | JGI IMG/M metagenome (GOLD analysis project Ga0315541, IMG submission 203095) | Salt marsh sediment microbial communities from the Plum Island Ecosystem LTER, Massachusetts, United States - Salt Marsh Sediment SW1601-190 ...
CACTATATTATGAAGAAAGGATAAAAATTGTGTAGATTTGAGTGATTCCGTGCCTGAAAGTAGTTTTTAGACACGGCTTTACGAAATGATTAGATCGCGTGAATCAAGTAATCCCGGCCGGCCGGGATTTTCCCAATAGACCAAATTCTGAACAAAGAAGTTAGTAGCAAAGTACCAACACGATGATATACTAAAAATAACTCCAAATTGTCGTTTTAGCAAGCAGGGCTAAAAAACCTATTGTGAAAAGAATACAAAGCAATATGATCCATGTATCGTCTGTGTTCTGCTCTACTTGCTTATAGGGTTTTTGTCTCTCGTATTCTGCTGGTTTGTGGCGATATTGCCAATATGCAGCACTACCATCCAGGTTGTCTAAAAGATGTCTTTCTTGCTTTGCCATGATTAGACCCTCCCAGCATAAAGTATAAAACAGAAATCATACAATGCAAATGGAGCTAACATGTCAAGGTAATCGGCTGGTAAGAGGTGTCAAACGCACCCGCTTGCCGATTAAGTAATTGTTATAAAAGGGCTTACGCAAAAAAGCTTTTGCGAGATAACCTGTAAGAGGCTTGAATGAAAAACTTATATATTTATTATTTTTATTTGGTCCGCATAATTCAAGGCCGGCGGCCTGATTTCAGCTCTTAAAACCTTCTCATTACCAAGCACAACTCGTCGATAAATGTACCCACTATAGGGCAGGCATACAACTTTAATTCCCGGATTTGCCAGTTGTCTTCGGTTTCCGTTTATGTGCGTATTATCATCGGAACTGAGAACACATAATCAATAGAAGCTTAAATAAACGTTGCATTAGCGGTTATTAACGAGCCAAACGGAGTAATCGTCAAGAAGTTGGTAGTTTTTCGACTTCTTGTCTGTGGCTTCGAGTTCTGATAGCCCAAGCAAGAACTCCTTGCCATCGGAAATACGACGGACATTGGCACCGATATCGTCTTCCCAGAACAGCATCCATTCGGATTTACCTTTACGATCTATCTCAATAAGCTCGTAGCGATCGGTGTAAGAGGGTTGAGTTTTCTTGAGATTGTCATATTCCTCCTCATCCCCATAACCAAAAACATAGATTTCTTCCCACCTGAAATCTTCTATTCCCGTAACTTTGCACGGCAGTGACAGGTTGGTTTTGAGGTATTCACAAAAAATGTCAATTGTTTCATCGAAATTCAAGTCCTCGATCTCTCCGAGAATCGCGGCTATTCGTTTGTCCTGAGCATCTCTTCTCATTATCATTTGTCCATTATATGACGTTTATCTGGCGCTTTCGATATGAGTTTAATAAGCACGTTTACATATTTATCTTACCTTATTCAGTTCTTTTACTTTTGTTTATTTACAACTTATACGAAATACGATTAAATTGTGCACTTTTGCCATTTCGACTGGAGGGCCACGAAGTGGCGTTCAAGCGGAGTGCCTCGTCTCCGCTCGGCATGAAGGTTGTCTTCACCCTGAGCGGAGACGAAGGGCTCGACTCCGCTGCGCTTCGCTCGAGATGACCTAATCAAGCGCAGTTACTAATCAGAAACCGTATTAAAGCCTGCTTTTTCTCCTTTGCACCTTCGGCCTATTTCTACTTTTCGGTCGACCTGCTGCTCAGAAACGAAGCCTCGAAATCACAAACGGTCATAATTATTTTCTTTTTGGTGTCGACTTGGATGACTGGTTATACATCCCCTTGTCCGTATAAGAAGTCTATTCTTCCAATCGCGGACCGCTAACTAACACTAACCCTGATGGTGTCCCGAGAGTCACGTTACTTATCACGGGACGCCAGCCATCTCTCTCATTATATATCGCTAAACTATCCTTTTCATAAGGCAAATAAAATACTTGCCAGTGATACCCAAAATTTGTATTACAAGAGATAACCGCACATCGTGCATTGTTGGTTTTAAGTATATCCTTTATTCCCTCTTTAACCTTACTTTTACTTAGTTTCTCAAGAAAATTAATTGGCGTTTTGTTGTCACCTGAAGTAGGTATTGTTGATCCGATAAGAAAGGCATTTGCTTTGAATTCAGTGCCACCCAATTTATTAACATGCCCTGCAATATTCAAGGCTGACAACTTTTCTTCTATTAACACAGTATTTACTATTGAATCCGGCACTTTCTTTTTCATTCCAAATACTGCAAATACCGCAGCGATTCCGCCACAGTTCATTGGTAAATGCTGCCTATAATCCCTCATCAGTCGTGAAGTCCAGTATTTCAGCGGACCATTTGGTCTGGTGTTTTGTGGCAGTTCATTAATGCCGGCCGGACCGGGGGCGGACGACTTACTGCGACACATCGTGCCGTCATCTATCCAATCCGGACCACACCATTCGCTGCACATTGGTCCCCAAATGCTATCTCCCATAAAAATAACTCCCAAGGTGTTTTAGACTATAATTTCCTCTTAAATAAAAACATAACTACGTTTATATGGTTTACGTATAACATCCCAAGCCTCTCGGCATAAATCAAGAAAGCACAAACTACTGCGTTGCCGCTTCAGAGCTGTCATATCCGCTATGTTCAATTATAGATGCCGTCTCCCTATCGAGCAAGGAAGAAAGGGGGGAAATTAAATGATTATTGATGATTGATTATTTTTCTGTGTTCTCGGTGCCCTCTATGGCCTTTGTTATTGACTATTTTCTATTGACTAATGATTATTTGATTTTTCTTCGTGGCTCTCCGTGGTGAATCTAAAACCACGTCAATCGGTACTACAATTCTTCATCTTTTAAAACCGTGTTAATCGGTGTAAATCCGTGTCTAAAAAGACCGTGTTAATCAGTGTCTAAGATAATGTTCAAGTGATTTTCGCGACCAGATGGTCCAGAATGGCCGGGAGCTTGTCGTACTTTCTGTCACTTATTTTCCGTTGAACTTGTTTGCCGCTTTCGTTTGTGTACGTGATAACAAAAAAGCCCTTCTTATCGAAATAAGTTTTATTTATTTTTTGTATGGAATCATAAGCGATTCTTGTTTTTTTGCTGAATATGAGCTCGTTTTCGTCGGCGATGAGTTTCTTTTTCTTAATGATAAAAAGGTACACGGTAAAAAGTATTGCAGCGCCGAGAAAAACTGGCGGCGACTTTGTGTTAAATTTCATTGCTGCGTTAGGTATGCCGCCATTATCGAGGACATGCTCTTGATAGAAGCTATAACGTCCCGACCATTTATATTTACTGAGATAGCCGTCGTATGCAAAAATAACTGCCGCAGCGAGACAAGCCGCGATATAGATTTTAATGTTGGTCTTTGCGAATTTGCTTATTGGAGCTTCGATTGCCATTTGAAGATCCTTCTTTGACTCTACGTCAACCTTTTTTGTGCGATTGTCTCGGTTAAAGGCTGGACGAAGTTCGGGACTATTTTTTCATCCATGAATTCCTGGGCTAATCGGCATTGGTTTTCGAAAGATTCTAACGGGTCAAATATCCCGGCGGTGCCCGGGTATTGGCGGATTGTCAAAGACAAGCAAATCGCTTCGCCTTCATTCTGCCCTTTTTTCTCGGGTTCAAAGATGCTCGTCTTGGATTCGATGCTGATTCGCGCCTGGGTGTGGTCGTCGTCGGACAACGCCACAACCATTGCAGGCGAAAAGCCGATGGATCTGACATCAGGCAAATCCAGAAGGCAGTTAAATGCGCTCTGTCCCAATAAGGCCTCGGCAATAACTTCGTCGTGACTGCCCGCAAAATCGAAGTCCATAGCGAAGGTGACATCCAGCGAATCGATATCGAGATGGTTGACGCTCAACATATACGGCATCAACTCGAGCACCAGTTTGTCCTGAGAAAAAGGCATTTCGAAGTCCGAGGGATTGGCTACCCCGGAGGCGATACGGTCCATTTCGAGACTGATCCAACGGTAATGCCCGAGGTTTCGGTTTTCTTCAAGACAGTATTCGCTTTTGCCCCGGCGATAAAAAATGCCCATCGACGGATATTGTTTTTGTATCCGCTCGAAAAAGGCCAGAATCGTATCGCGCTCGGTCGGCAGATCCAACTCAGTATTTATATACATATCGAGATAGAAATCATCGCAAAGCGAACTATAAGTATTCAACGTCATAGTAAAACAACCCTCCAAAGCAGGCTTAGGATATATTTTTCCAGGGCTCTACTAAAAAGGTTTCAATTTCATAAGCCGTACAATCGACCAAATACAATATTATACGTTCAAATTCTCGTTTTGCCAGAAAATTCTACTAAACCTTATAGCTTTCGGGCAACTTAATTTCGGTAGCTATCGCTCCAATCGTACTAAGGATTGCAAAAATGAACATTCGCCAGATACAACTTGCCACAATCCCGCTGTCGTAGCTCAAAAAAACTGAAATTCCGGCATAAAAAGCTCCGGCCAGCACGCCGCTTACAGCCGCTGTGACGACCCGTTTGCCTAATGCTGCCCCGCCGCAGCCCAGGGTTATCGCCGCTCCACAAATCAATGGCGCCAAAATCACCAGCCACCAGATATCTCGCAGGCCGGGCAGCTCGCCGATGTTCTGAAGATAAATATAATCTGCCAGCCCCATTATTCCCGCTGTGGCAGCAGCACACAAACCGGCGTGCCAATATCGCGGCTTTTTTAATGCACGCGCTTCGGCCCGTTTGCGCATTCTACGCCGGATCGTCAGCGGCCAGTTGTAGAACAGGCAGAAAACCCAATGCTCCAGCAGAGCCCCGCCCTCGCCAAATACCGGAACAACATGCACCCCCTCAGTTGCCCAGTGACCAGCCATAAATCTTGAGAGTACGGGGTAATGATACGTCATCTGAATCGGGAAAGCCAGATAGCCGACGTATTTGAAAAATCCCAGAAACACCGCGATATTATAGTCCTTGAAATTGCGTTCCCTGATGACCAGGTACAGCACGTAAAGCCCGCGAGTCAGCGAGCCCGGCGAAATCGGCACGACCTGGAACAGCGCGATAATACCCAGACCGATCCCCCATGACTCCGCCCTCGGCATCTCCGGATGCGTCAGAACAAAAATCACCGCAATCGCAACCGAAACAATCTGTGTCACCGGCAGAGTGCAAACGTGTACGGCCAGGCTCTTTAGATACTTCTGTATGAACGGCTCGCCGATCTGCGAAAGGATGATTTGGGAATCCTCGTCGCTGAGCATGTGCTTTTTCTGTCCCTCGCTCATCATGTCCCGCAGCCACTGCTCGCGCAGCTCGGCGTTGAAATACAGTCGAACCGGACGAACAAAGTAGTAGGCCAGCCGCTCTTTTGCATATTTGCCGTCCGTCAGAATTCTGTGCAGTCCGGCCGGCAAAATTGACAGCGGCAAATGACAGAAAAACCGCCATATTCCTGCGGCGGCTATCTTCTGCGCTTTCTCGGCGTCGAGACGCCCGGCCCGGTGCCAGACGATGACCTTCTCGGCGATTCTCCCCCGAACCGCACGTTTAAAATAGTCCCGGTGCGTAAGCATTGCCGCGTAGTGCTTGCGCCAGTCCTCCCGCCCCCAAATCCGCCGGATGAATTTGCCCAGAAACGGTATCAATCCAATCGCAAAGAACAGCAGCGTCAAAATACTGCTTCTGTGAAACTGCCACTCGTGCCGCTCATCCACCAGGTTCCGAACCTTCCACCCGGTGACGGTACTATCGAGAATCGTCGACCAAAGCTGTCCGCTGTAGAGCAGCCGTACATGATTGTGCGAAATATCCGGCACCGAATCGCGGTAAATCCGGTCGGCGGTTTTCAATTCGGCCGGCAAATCCCGCATCCCGGCAAACTCTTCACCGTGCTTCTGTATGAAAGCCTCCAGCCTGGTAATGTCGCCCCGGTCGAACTGCACGAGCGAGCCGCGCATCAGCCCTTTGAATATCAGCTTGAAATCGCCCGGGCTCATCGGCAAGAATGGCAGCAATGCCAGCCCGGCACGAAAATCCACCGCCACCAAACCGCCGGCCGGGTCGTTGTCACTTCCCTGCCGCTTCAATGCGTTCGGCTGGCTCTTGCACGTCGACCACTCGTACTGCCGGGCAAACTCATACGCCCCCATATCGTTCAAAAGCTGGACGAATTCGCGCATAAACTTCCGCTTCGCGCGATATTCCGGCGAGCCGAGTTCGGCAATGACGGACTCATCGACTTTCCCACCTCGCATCCACTTCTTGAGCAGGTCCAGCCGGTCGTCGACCTCCAGCCGCCACGTCCGCCCCTCGACCCACTCGCTCAACTCACCGCAGCTTCCGAGTTTCTCGTCCACGAAAGTCGCGTAAATATCCACAACGGCATTTTCATCGCCGAATCGGATTTTTGCTCCCCCCCGGATGAGTTTCTGCCAGAGCGCCCCGGCCCGTGCCGCCGTCGGATTGACCTGCAGTTGAAACGGCCCCTGGAAGCCGATCCAGTACAGCATGTTGCGAAACAGCCGGGAAAAACCCGATGGCGGGATGAGAATCTTCATCGCGAAAGACCGGTCGATCTCAAGCCCGTCGACCGCTCCCTCGATCCCCGTTATCTTCACGCGATATACCTGCCCGGCAAAGCCGCCGCCCACGAACTTCTCGACCACAATATGCACCTTCGCCATCTCGGCCCGGCCGACGCCGCGCAGATTATAAGTCAGCTCAGTGCCCGCGTCGTAGCGTTTGATTCGCATCGGCCGATGCAGCTTGGCGGCGTGAAATCCGGCTTCGAGCTCCCGGCAAACTTCGACAGAATATTCTTTCGACATCCCTGCTTTCTAACCAAAAAATAACAAACTAAATAACAATAAGGACCCTGATGCAAATCTGCAAGACAATCCACGCGAAGACGCCGGCCAGCAAATCGTCGGCGAGAATCCCCCACCCGGCCGGATACTTTTCCAGCTTTCGTATCGGCCAGGGCTTGAAAATATCGAATAACCGAAACAGCACAAAGCCCATAAACGCCGTGATCAAAATTTGACGGCCCGTAGCTGCCCCCATGCCTAAAAAAGGACTGAATAAAAACGTTACCGCCTGGCCGGCGAATTCGTCGGCAACAACTTCGCCGGGATCGTTTTTACCCGTTGCCGCAATGGCAGCCGGGGCGAATTGTACGCAAACCAAGCTGCCTGCCAAAACTAATGCCGCCATTACGTTCGTTATCATTGCCGGCGATGCGCCGAACCAGCTCATCAGGCCAAAAATAATAACAGGCGGCAGCGAGCCCCACGTACCCGGAGCAAGAGGCAGCCGGCCGAGACCGAAACAAGATATAAGCATTCTCTTCATATTCGCCGAAGGTTAACTGACCGCAGCGTTTAAGTCAAAGACAATTAAGCTGCATTTCATATTAACCGCAGAGTTCGTAAAGAACGATGAGAAGACATAGATTGTATTTCTTTATTGAAAGCGCTGTGTTCTCTGTGGCTAATTCGCGTTAATTCGGTGCAATAAATATGACCCCACATGTTAAGCGTGGGGCTAAACCGTGCTCAGTAGCTTCCCCAGATATTGCCGGCGAGCTTGAAGATCATAATGATCATCATGATGCAGATTAACAGATATACGAAGCGGGGCAGCCAGCGGGTGAACTCGGCGAACCAGAATTCCGCCTGTTCGGAATAATTGTCCGCGAGTCGCTTTGAAACATCGTCGAGCCGGCCTGTCTCTTCGCCGGTTTTCCACATTTCCACAAGGTCGAGGGGAAGCTTCGTGGATAATCCCTCGGACATCAACTCACCGGCCTTGACACTTTCGGCGGCCGGGCGGAACAAATCGGCCACTATCTGGTTGCCTGTTACCGAAATCGCCATCTTGACCGATTCACTGTACGGCACGCCCGCCTTGCAGAGCATGTGGAAGGCCCAGCAAAAACGGCCGATCGCCAGCCTGTGGACGGCTGAGCCCAGGACGGGGATGCGAAGAACGACTTTGTCTAAGACTCTTCGGGCGGGGCCCGTTCTGGGCGTGGTGCGAACGATGAAAATAATAATCCCCGCCGGGATCCAGAATAGCATAAGAATTCCAACTACTTTAAAGAGATAAGATGTCAAGCTCAAATCTCCCAGGACGAAAGCGGGAAGCGGGAAAACGAACGCGGCTATGGTAAGAATCAGAACAGGCAGGAGCAGCCCTGAGATTAATCTTTTATGCATCCGGGCGGACATTTCGTGCCACTTGGACAGGAGGGCGATTAAATCCGGAAGATTGCCTGACTTTTCGCCGACCTCGACGAGCATTATATCGACCGGGTCGAAAACTTTGGGATACAGAATCATCGTTTCGGATAGCGGATTGCCCTGTGCGACGCCGTCGGCGAGAGCAAGGAAGGCTTTGCTCAACCGCGGATCCAATCCGGGGATGAGAGTATTAAGCGAACGCTGCACCGGCACGCCGGCTTCGAGCATATTGGAAAGATTATGATAAGCAATGGCAAGGTCGCTTGACATCGTAATAATTCCTGCTATATTTCTTCGAGCATTTTGGAGGCGAACCTGTCGGTCATGCCGGCGATGTAGTCACACACCGCACGCTGCAGCCCTTGCTGCGGGATGAAACGCTGGAAGTAGCCCGGCATCAGTTCCGGCTCCTTGCAGAGCCTGTCGAAAAGCCGTTCGAGCCAGCCTTTCACTTTTGCCGCTGTTTCGAGCAGCGTTTCGTGCAGGTAAAAGTTCTGCAGCAGGAATTTTTCCAGTTCAGCAAGCTCGGCGTCGCTTTCGGGCGGCAGCGTAATCAAGTTCGTATCCGCTGTGTAAATGTCGTCCGGCGTTTTTGGATTCGCCTGCGCCAGGGTCTTTTTGCTTGCTTCGAGACAGTCGCCGACGAGCTTATCGATAATCGCTTTGGCCGTGCGTGTTCTGCGGATAGTGAGGTCTCCAATTGCCCCGGCGTTAATCCGGTTTTGAGCCTCGGCGAAAATTTTCACGCTCTTCAACTGCTCGGCACCGATTAACCTTGCCCTCATGCCGTCTTCGAGGTCGTGGCAGTTGTATGCGATGCGGTCGGCGATGTCGGCGATTTGTCCTTCGAGCGAGCAGTGTTTCTCGCTGAAAGCCTCGTTCTGCGTTTTATCGTAGGGGCTTTGGTGCCGAGCCAGACCGAGCCGGGTTTCGTACATCAGGTTCAGGCCCATGAAGTCGGGGTACGGATGTTCGAGCAAATCGACGATTCGCAGGCTCTGGCGGTTATGCTCGAATCCGCCGGACTCGGCCATCAACTCGTCGAGCACTTTTTCGCCGGCGTGGCCGAACGGCGAGTGACCCAGATCATGCGCCAGGCATATCGCTTCGGTGAGGCTTTCGTTAAGATTAAGCTCTTTCGCGATAGTCCTTCCTATCTGTGCGACCTCGATACTGTGTGTTAGGCGCGTGCGGTAGTAGTCGTCCAGGCCGGGGGTGAAGACCTGCGCTTTGCCTTCGAGCCGGCGGAACGCCGAGCAGTGGATAATTCGGTCTCGGTCTCGCTCGAAGTCCGAGCGGTACGGGTGGGGCTTTTCCGGGAACATCCTGCCCCAGCTTATCTTTTCAGTAACTGCGTAACCGCTCATTGACTCATTCACTCTTTCACAGACTCGGCAGGTTCTGTTCTTTGCTTATTTTTTTCAGCAGCTCAAGCAGCTCGGCCAGGCTCTGGCTGATGACGTTGGTATCAGCACATACGGCCATGAAATTGGTATCGCCGTTCCATCGCGGCACGATGTGAATGTGCAGATGTCCCGGCAGTCCCGCGCCGGCGCATCGGCCGAAATTTATGCCGACGTTGAAGCCGTGCGGTTTTATCGCCAGCGACAGGGCTTTTTGCGACTCTCTGATTAATTTAATCATTTCCAGCATTTCTTCGTCGGTGGCATCCTCAAGGTCGGGTATGTGCCGTGCCGGTGCTATCAGCAGATGGCCGTTGTTATATGGATAACGATTCAGGATTACGATGCTCTTATCCGTTCGCCAGAGCACGAGATTCTCGTCGTCATCCTGCGGATGCTTCAGGTTATGACAGATAAAACAACCGGTCTTCTCGCCGGCTTCTGTTTTCTTTTTTCCTGCAGCGAGAGGTTTCTCGTCCAGACCTTGTACATATTGAATTCGCCACGGTGCCCACAAGTTCTTATGTTCCATAATTCGTTTTCCATTTCGCAGTTTGCAAGATGTAAAATCTAATTATCGAGTAGGTTCATTGTCAGATTTTGTTTTATCGTTATTTTCGGATTTACGCCGGCCAGAGGCAGCAGCATAGAGGCACTCAATTGCATCTCGTATTGTTGCTTGTATTGCTCGGTTCTGCCGGCATCGATATTGAACAATTCTTCGCCCCTGCCCTGCAAACTAAGGACCTGGTAGTTTCTGTAGAATCCGTATGCCCCGGCCACCTGGAACGTGCCGGAATAAGGTATCGGCCATTCGCGCGGGGCCGAGTCGGCTATTTTATAAGAGCTGCTTATCATGGCGAGCCGGCCTTTTTCACTCGGGCGGATTTCATCGAGGCTGTAAGTGACATCTCTTGCTTTGCGCATGACCATCGGAGTGGGCACGGACAATTTTGAGTTCCAGCTTTGCCCGATCGCCGCGCCCCGGGAAGGTTGTTTTAGGCTGGAGACCGCGTCCCACAGGAACCACTGCGTGGCAACGACGTCGGCGATCATATCGGGTTCCTTTATCCTGCCCATGTCAGTGTTTGCCCGAAAAACTTTTTCGCCGATCTCTTTTAGTAACTCATCCAATTGAGAATAATCCTCTATTTTTCCTGTGGGCCCGACGGCGAGGGTGAAAGTCCTGCCGGCGAGAGTTTCCACTGCGTCTCTGCCCGGGCCTTTGCTTCGCGCCACTTTCACCGATTCGCAGACAGCCTTAACGGTTGTAAGGCCGTACGGATCTATTTCGACTGGTGTGTAAGCCATGATGATTTCCAGCGATTCGGAGGATTTGTCGGAAACAGGTCTGCCTGATCGAGATTTAGTTGCCGTCGTGTCCCAGTCGACGGTTATTTCTCTGCCGGAGACGAATTTGTATCGCAAAGTTTCGCCGGCCTGGAAATCTACGGTCAAAAGCTCTCCCGGTTCGCCTGGCAATTTATCTTCCCCGGCTGTCGGCTGACATCCCGCCAGCACGCTCAAAACCAAAGCCGTCAGAATTAATAGCGTGGCCTTCAAATTTGTTCCTTTCAAGTGATATCGCAGAGGACAAACGGCCGGCCGCGAACGATAAAGCGATTCTAATCAATTTTTTCGATGCTATAGGAACGAACGGCGGTCATTTTCAGCGCGGCGGGTTGTTCGTTTTCCTTCGGATTCGGATCGACGATAAACCATTCTGTAGTAAGATTTTCGCGATATTCTTCAACTTTACCGCCGGTCAAATCCAGCTTTAGCTGGCCTGTATATGTTTCTTTATTGTCGGACATGTTTGCAAAGAAAGACGCCGACTGTTCTTTGTGCAGTTCCCTGGCGTTTTCCGCTGAGGGGACAGCTTCCATTTGGGCAATTGCAATCCGGCGGCTGCCCGTGTCTTTGATTTCTTCCAGCGTATAGATTTTTTCGTATGCTTTTGCACCCATCATACTGAAGGAAAATCTCTTTATACTGCTCCAGTTTTCGCCGGTGAGTATTTGATCTTTATCGGAAGAGGGCAGGGCTGGAATTGTGTGCCGTTCCATGATAGCTCGGAGAGACAGCAGGCTGGCGGCAGTTCTGTCATCGGAGGAATCGCCCTTGACGGTGGCTCGGGCATCATTTGCGTCGATAAGTTTTAAGACCTGTCCGGAAGAAGTCATCTCTATGGTATAACTTTGCCCGATCAGTTTGCTAAGAGGGTTTTGCCGGTCTTCCTGCCTGGAGCTATCGAAATCCATCGTGATGTCGTTTTTGATTTTTGCCAGATACTTTAGCTGCTTGATTGTAATCTTTGCTACGGCGTTGCCTTTATCATCGGTGCTTTGTATCTGCTGTGTGAAAGTAAATTCGATTTTTCTGCCGGTATGCCCGCCCGTGAAGCCTTTGGGCTTATCCGGACCGGCACCTTCCCATATAACGCTGTTGTCATTGTCTGTTGTTACTTTATAGGTTGTCGAATCATCGGGGGCGAACTTCAACGCTAATTTCACAGTCGGTTTTTGTTCTTGAGGCTCGACCTTTGTCTGAGCGAGTTCCTCGGCAGGCTTGTTGCAGCCGGCAGTTAAAAGTAGCACGCAAAGAACAATGTTCGATGCAAAACCCAATACTTTACTCTGCCTCATCATTTATTCTCCTATAAGTTCTCATTAAGCAACATTTTGTGTCGTTAATATCCACCACAAAATTTCACTCGTCCCCATGGGGCTCGCCTGTAATTCGACATAGAGACATCATAATAAATTTTCCCGCGTGTGCAAATTAAAGTTTACACATCCTACCCGGCCGGCCCGGACAATTGGGATCTGAGTTTCTATGGCTCTTTATAAACACAGAAAGATTCCGCCATCATATCGTGCAATGCACGTTTTCTGAAGGTAAATGCAACGGCAATGCAGTCGATTAAAATAAGTATATTTACAGGATAACTAATCACAACCAGAAAACTCCCCTGTTGCGCTTCACCGATTTCCATCATTGTTGTGGCGGATTGGAACTCCGGCGACGAAAATAAAATCAATTGGCCCGCCAGGGCGACGCCGGCCGACAAGAGAAACGGGAAGAACCGAATGTATGCATTGAATAAAGAGAGCTTCTTGCCGTTATCGTCGATGACTTTGATCTTGCAAGACATCTTGCCGAGTGTCGCCCCGAAATACGATTCCATGAAAGGCTTATATATGAGCCCCGGCAGACTTGCTAAAATTAATACGACCGTGCTTTTGAGTGAGTAGGTATTCCAGACGCTCAGGATTATGATCGGGAGAAATATCAGAGAATCGATAATGTTCGCACCGACCCTGATCCAGAATCCTGCTGGCCGAGAATAACCTTCCATAGCTTGGCCGCAATTGGAACAAAATTCCACCCACTTTTGAAACTCCTGTCCGCAATTTTCACATTTTCTGGTATCCATGCTTTCTCCTTATCTTAGCCGGGATTTCATATGTAAACTTTATTGAGAGCGTTTGTCAGGAGCGAAGAATCTCAGTCGCTCGTTCTAATCCCAGATGCTTCGCTTCGCTCAGCATGACAACATAAGAATGTGTTCTCATTCTGTTAGGTGCTCTAAGTAACGTTTTGTGCCGTTCATTATATGTTTTATTCCGCCTGAAACAATCGATTTTTCTTTATCCGGGCTCTATAAAAGGTTAAAATGCGAATTTGAATGTTTTGAATAGACGTGCTAATGCAATTTTGGAGAAACAAGATTATGAGAAGCGATACAGTCAAGAAAGGTTTTCAGCGGGCGCCGCATCGCGGTCTTCTTCATGCCTGCGGTATAAATGCAGCCGATATTAACAAGCCGTTTATCGGTGTTGCCAACAGCTTCTGTGAAATCGTCCCGGGGCACGTCCACCTCGACAAGGTGGCCCAGGTGGTCAAAGCCGCCATTCGAGGTGCGGGCGGAACCGCTTTCGAATTTGATACTATCGCTATCTGCGATGGAGTCGCTATGGGCCATACGGGTATGAAATATTCGCTGCCCTCGCGGGAGATTATCGCCGATTCGGTCGAGACGATGGTGCGTGCACACTGTTTCGATGCTCTTGTGTGCATTCCCAACTGCGACAAAATCATCCCCGGGATGCTGATGGCCGCGGTCAGGCTGAATATCCCGACGATTTTCGTCTCCGGCGGGCCCATGAAAGCGGGCAAAACAAAAGACGGCAAAACCGTCGACCTTATCAGCATATTCGAGGGCGTCGCCGAGTTCAATGCCGGCAAGATAACCGAGGAGCAGCTCAAGGAGCTTGAGATGACCGGCTGTCCGACCCAGGGAAGCTGTTCCGGAATGTTCACGGCCAATTCGATGAACTGCCTTTGCGAGGCGATTGGAATGGCGCTGCCCGGCAACGGCACAATTCTTGCCGTCGATACGAAACGCCAGCAGCTTTACAAAGCGGCGGGTAAACAGATTATGACGCTCATCGAAAAGGACATCAAACCGCTGGACGTTATCACCGAGAAGTCGCTGGATAACGCCCTTATTCTGGATATGGCAATGGGCGGTTCGACCAATACCGTCCTGCACTCTCTTGCGGTGGCTAACGAAGCCGGCGTCAAGTACGACCTCGAACGCATCAATGCAATCTCCGCCAAATGCCCGAACATCTGCAAGGTTTCGCCGTCCAGTGAATATCACATCGAGGATGTGGACACCGCCGGCGGTATCAGTGCAATCCTCAACGAGGTCAGTAAAGTCCCGAACCTGTTGAACCTCGATTGCCCGACCGTGAGCGGCAAAACGCTCGGCGAAAACATTGCCGGGGCCGAAATCAAAAACACCGACGTCATCCATACGCTCGATAAAGCGTATTCGAAGACCGGTGGTCTGGTTATTCTTACCGGCAATCTCGCGCCCAATGGCGGCGTAGTGAAGTCCGCCGGTGTCGCTCCTGAAATGCGTGTTCATTCCGGCCCGGCGGTTATCTTCGAGAGCCAGGAAGAGGCCTGCGATGGTATTCTGGCCGACAAGGTCAAAGCCGGCGACGTGGTTGTCATTCGCTATGAAGGGCCGAAAGGCGGCCCGGGAATGCAGGAGATGCTCAGTCCCACAAGCTATATAATGGGAGCCGGGTTAGGCGGATCCGTTGCGCTGATTACCGACGGCCGGTTCAGCGGCGGCACAAGAGGCGCCTGCATCGGGCATATCAGCCCCGAAGCGGCTGTCGGCGGCCCCATCGGATTATTAAAAGACGGCGACATTATCGAAATCGATATCCCCGGCAACAAAATAAGCGTCAAGCTCTCCGACGCCGAGCTGGCGGAGCGCAAGAAAACCTGGACTCCGCCGAAGCCGAAGATCACCGAAGGCTGCCTGGCAAAATATGCCGCAATGGCAACCAGCGCCGACACCGGCGCCGTCCTGAAATGGTGAAAGACTATGT
>Ga0315541_1002575_pt1 | contig 14941 bp, 18 predicted proteins | sample SalMarSW160190MG_FD_203095 | JGI IMG/M metagenome (GOLD analysis project Ga0315541, IMG submission 203095) | Salt marsh sediment microbial communities from the Plum Island Ecosystem LTER, Massachusetts, United States - Salt Marsh Sediment SW1601-190 ...
GCTCAAATCAGGGCGTGTGTCTTTGGAATTCCGAAATCGTTTTCCTCGCAGAACGGATGGTGGTCGCGTCTTAGCGAAGCGCCAACCCGGAAGAAGCGGAGAATTCGGAAATGGGTGATATGTCCCCGGGGGACAATGGTGGGACAATGGGGGCAATGGGGACAATGGGGTCAGACCTTTGCTTTTCGGATTCTTCGTGATAAACTGTGGTCACCATGGCGAGACCATTGCGGTTGGAATACGAAAACGCTGTCTACCACATCACCAGTCGTGGCAATGCGCGCGCGAGCATCTTTCTCGACAAGGACGATCGGGCCCGATTCCTCGATACCCTGGCTGACGTTGTCGATAGATACGGCTGGATCTGCCACGCGTACTGCCTGATGACGAACCACTACCACCTCCTCATCGAGACGCCTAACGCTGACTTGTCTCACGGGATGCAGCTTCTCAACGGTGTTTACACCCAGTGGTTCAATCGTCGACACGACCGAGTCGGACATCTTCTTCAAGGCCGTTTCAAGGCGATCCTTGTCGAAAAGGAGAGCTATCTACTGGAACTGGCTCGGTACGTGGTACTGAACCCGGTCCGTGCGAAGATGGTGCGGAGCGTGCGTGATTGGCCCTGGAGTAGCTATCGCGCCACAGCGGGCCAGACGGAGGTGCCCGAGTTCCTGGCTGTCGATTGGGTTTTGTCTCAGTTCGATTCAGACCGGGAACGTGCGGTCCGCGCATACCGCCGATTCGTTCGACAAGGACGAGGAATCAATGTGTGGGATGAGTTGAGGGCGGGCGCACTGCTGGGGAGCGATGGATTCGTGGATCAACTGCGGCCCCTATTCAAGGAGAAACCACTCAATCCGGAGTATCGCAAACGTGAACGCTTCGCAGCGCGACCGAGCTTGGAGGAGCTGTTTGCGGATGTCACCGACAAGGCGATGCGCAACGAGCGGATCTATCAGGCGGTGCGTATTCATCACTACACACTCAGAGAAGTGGGAGACCATGTAGGACTGCTGTACTCGACTGTCAGTGTGATCGCGAAGCGTGTTCATGAAACGATGAAATCCTAAGAATGAAGGTCTGACCCCAATGTCTCCACGATCAGCGTGATCGCGAAACGCGTTCATGAGACGATGAAATCCTAAGAATGAAGGTCTGACCTCAAATTGCCATCGGACCCGATTCCTCGAGATCCTGGGTGACGTTGTCGATAGATACGGCTGGATCTGTCATGCGTACTGCCTGATGACGAACCATTACCACCTCCTCATCGAGACGCCTGACGCCGGCTTGTCTCACGGGATGCAGCTCTTAAATGGGGTCTACACACAGTGGTTCAATCGTCGATACCAACGAGTCGGACATCTTCTTCAAGGACGCTTCAAGGCGATCCTTGTCGAGAAGGAAAGCCACCTGCTGGAACTGGCCCGCTACGTCGTGCTGAATCCGGTCCGTGCGGAGATGGTGCGGAGCGTGCGTGATTGGCCCTGGAGCAGCTATCGCGCCACGGCCGGCCAGACTGAGGTGCCTAAATTCCTGACGACCAGCTGGGTCCTCTCGCAGTTCGATACGGACCCGGAACGTGCCGTCCGTGCATACTGTCAATTCATTCGACAAGAACGAGGGATCAATGTGTGTAAAGAGTTGAGGGCGGGTGCGTTCCTGGGGACCGATGGATTCGTGGATCAACTGCGGCCCCTACTCAAGGAGAAACCACTCGATCTGGAGTATCGCAAACGTGAGCGCTTTGCAGCACGACCGAGCCTAGAGGAGCTGTTCAGGGATGTCTGCGACAAGGCAGTCCGCAACGAGCGGATCTACCAGGCGGTGCGAGTTCATCACTACACGCTCAGGGAAGTGGGAGATTGCGTAGGACTGCTGTACTCCACGATCAGCGTGATCGCGAAACGCGTTCATGAGACGATGAAATCCTAAGAATGAAGGTCTGACCCCAATGTCTCCGAGGAAGCCCTGAAGGTGCGTACGCTTGAAGACTTCCCGATGGACTATGGCATGACCCAGAACAACCTGGGGACTGCGTACGGCACGCTAGGGGAGGTAGAGGACAAGGTGGCCAACTGCAAGAAGGCGATCGCCGCCTACGAGGAAGCCCTGAAGGTGCGTACGCTTGAAGACTTCCCGATCCAGTATGGCACGACCCAGAACAACCTGGGGACTGCGTGCGGCACGCTAGGGGAGGTAGAGGACAAGGTGGCCAACTGCAAGAAGGCGATCGCCGCCTACGAGGAAGCCCTGAAGGTCTATACGCTTGAAGACTTCCCAGACCAGCATTTACTTGTCGCAAGTAACCTCTCACAAGTCCAGGCGTCTCGGACAGATCAGTAGCTGATTTGACTTCGTAAGATGATGACCACCATTTCTCGGACTGGTCTCTGATCAGTTCGTCATGGATGACCCTGGGGGACTCAAGCACCCTTGCTTGATGCAACAAACGAAGGCTTTCATTGCGAGAGTATGCAAACTGCAATTCCGGGTACTCAGGTACTCTCCCTTTGTCCTCGAACCAGCCCGTCCCAGATAATCCCCATAGGATAGGAGGTGGAGGATGCTGCGTCATGTAGGCGAGATCGTCTTCAAGATTGCGATAACTGCCGGTGTACTTGTCGCCATTGCGTATCAGTTCGCGTTGGTCATCGGAATCTGGAATCAACGCGTTGATCCTGTGCAGACGCTTCGAAACGTGATTACGCGACAACTGAAGCCGGAATGGGTGGCTATTCGGGAATCCACACGCATCTACCAGTCCCGACAGCCAGTGGGCATTGTCATCGGGGAGGTTACTCGCTCAGATAACCAGGTCATCTTCGAGTGGATGGTGGATGTGGCAAGTTTCAATCAGTCAGAACCCTTTGAGGTTATTGTGGGGTTGGGTCTTGCAATGCAACATACGCGCAGTTCTCACGACCCAGTCTCGTGCTGTCCCAGCCTACGACTGATGGTGGAATAGTGCACGCCAAGGTGTTCAGCGATCTCGCTCAGTGTGTATCCGTAGTCTCGGTATGCTGAGGCGATGGCCTTCCCGTCCGTCGATTCTCGTACGAAGTCTCCGAGTGGCGGACGATCTACCAAACGCTGTACCCGGGGGATCTCGCGGAACTCCGCACTGCCCTCCGGCGCGTGCTGCTCGATAAACTCATCGCTACCGAGGTAGATCTGTCCGCGGAGGTTCTCCCACACCGTACGCCCGCGCCCGGCGGAGACAAACCGGCGGTACGGGTTCTGGGCCGTCTTTGATGAACGGCCGAATTGGGAAAGGACCCAGTCGATGGTCAGGAACGGCGGAGCTGGTTCGATCCCGGCCGTAGCGCGGTAGCTCGACCACGGCCAATCCTTGGCGGCGCGAACCATCTTCGCTCTCACCGGGTTGAGGACGACGTAGCGTGCCAGCTCAAGGAGGTGAGCATCCTTCTCGACGAGGATGGCCTTGTAGCGCCCCTGGAAAACATGCCCTGATCGGGAATGGCGGCGGTTGAACGCCTGAGTGTAGACCCCGTTCAGCTGGCGCATTCCACGTGACAGGGTGGGATCGACCGTTTCCACGACCAGGTGATAGTGATTGGACATCAGGCAATACGCATGGCAGAGCCAGTTGAATCGCCCGATGGCCTGAGACAGCACTTTGAGAAAGCCTTCCCGGTCCTCATCGTTGAGGAAGACCTTCCCTCCGGCGTTTCCGCGAGAGGTGATGTGGTACAGCGCGCCTGGGTATTCGATCCGCAACGGTCGAGCCATGAGCTCAGTCTATCGACACTCGTGCTGGATTGCAAGACCTAACCCCACTTGTTTTAACCCCACTTGTTTCGCGTCTTCCACTGTCGTAGAGCTTCTTCCCTCACTCCGTGGTGCTTTAGACCACCTTGGGAGCATGATCGTACTTCATCGGTTATAATCTTCACTGTGAAGTGGATAAGCCAGCACGCACTCGAATTGGGCATTTCTTTACTCGCAATCGCTGCTATGACAGTACTAGCAAGTGTAGCAGCAAGTCTCCTATCTGAAGCTTCCCGCAACCTTCTTTTTGACATCATGGGAGGGTCTGGCGCACTGCTTCTAGGACTTGCTGCAATATGGGGGCTAACAACCTGGAAGAAGAAAGCAGGGCGAGATCTTGCTCGCTCCTTCCTCCGTTCCACACTTGCTTCAATGGATGCACTCAAGGCCGCTAGTCGCCAAGGGGAGAAGTCTGCGGATACTTACGTTCACCTGGTGGAGGGAAGCCTCTACAGCGCCGCGGGGAACAAAGCGGTGATTCAGCATGAGGCGGTACAGCTAACCAATCAGGTAGACAGACTGGGATCAGCCAGTCGGGAATGGGAAGCAATCTTTGCAGAGATCGACATTTCATTGGGAATCCATATTGAGGACAGTATTAAGTCTCTACGCTGCAAGTTTGATGACCTTGTTGAACGTCTCAAATGTCTTACTAATGACATCTCGTTACTCAATTTCACATCGTTCTCCTCCCAGCAGGCAAAGAATGAAGCTGTGGCAGCAAAACGAGCTGTGGCAGGAGAGTTTCAGAATATTCCAAAGGAAATGGAAGCAGACCTCAGGAAAATCATAGATGCACTTGCGCCACACCTCCAACTGTGAATGGGTCTCTCCCTTTTTCCCTTTATAATGACTTCTGCTGTCCTTCTTGCATACTCATACTATCAAGCCAATAGCTGGTTACTCCAGATGTTAACATTTTTGTCGCAACAGAAGAAGCCTCCCGTTGCAACAAAAGGCATCCATGGTTGCGGAACTGGTCGCTCGATCAAATGAGAAACCTGCAAATAGCCTCTGGATGGAAGGCCTTTTTTTCATCAAGCCTTCATCCAGCTGTGTATACAGCACACGGGACTAACGTGCTATACTGATTACGGTATGCCTAAGAAAATCTGGAACGTGGTAGTGGCCGATGAGCCTCACGAGATCAAGGTAAAGTCAAGTTCATGGACTGGAGTCGGGGAAGTGTTCGTTGACGGCAGAGTGGTGGATGCCTGGGGGCCTAGCTTCACTGGCGGAGGTGCAAGAAGTTTTAAGGTTGGAAGCAAGGACGCCATCCTGCAAAGCACCGCTCTGTCTTACGCTCTCTACGTGAGCGGTCAGAAGATAAGACCTGGAGCTAAACGAAAGACTGTCATTAAGTAGGCTCTCTCGGATGTCGCCGAAACGCTCATCACTGCGGAGCTTCGGTGGCTTAGCATGGCGACCAGCCCCCTTATACGTACTTAGCGCAAGCGTACCGAGAACCTCCGAATGAAAGTTCTAGATATGGTGTGACCTCAGGTGTGCCTGTAAGGACTTGAACCAAGCGCCCTGTAATTGCATTAGAAGGCTGATTTGCAGCCCGGCAGATCGTTCGCCACGAAGAAGCAAGTACGCCCGAGAGGACTCGAACCTCCGACCTTCGCATCCGGAGTGCGACGCTCTGATCCACTGAGCTACGGGCGCGTGTCTGGCCCCGTGGAATACAGGGAGCCGAACTTATTCCACCGGGCTGGCGGAGGGAGCGGGATTTGAACCCGCGGACGAGCTATGAACCCGTCGACGGTTTAGCAAACCGTTGTCTTGGACCGCTTGACTACCCCTCCGGTCTTTCTCATTCTACCTTTTAAGGCATCCTGGATCAACTTAATGACTCGTCTCTGTGGCGGAGGGGGCGGGATTCGAACCCGCGGAGCCCTACGGCTCGCCGGTTTTCAAGACCGGTGGTTTCGTCCGCTCGCCCACCCCTCCGAAAGGACATTATACCAATGTCAGCGCTCAGTATTCAGCTATCAGCGATCAGTAAAGTCGTCGGGGACGAGCCCTGATGCTACTCCTTGTCTTTCTGCTGATGGCTGATTACTGACGGCTGGCTAATCGCTCCTTGTCTTTCTGCTGATGGCTGATTACTGACGGCTGAGAGCTTTCTGCGATCACTCCCCCCCCGAGGAGGCAATCGCCATCGTATAAGGCAGCGATCTGGCCCGGTGTGACCGCCCGCTGCGGCTCCTTAAAGCTAATGGAGAACCGTCCCTCAGGTAACCGATGAAAGGTGCAGGAGACTGCAGGGGAGCGGTAGCGAATCTTAGCTGTGATCTGTGCCCCGTCAGGCGGCGGTTCAGAAGAGATATAGTTCGCTTCGCCAGCGTCAAGGCCCTTCGAATAGAGATCCTCCTCCTCGCCGACAACAAGGGCGTTTCTCTCCCGATCGATCGCCACTACATAGAGCGGCTGTGCGGCCGTGATATTAAGCCCCCGCCGCTGGCCGATCGTGTAGCGAGGAAGCCCCTTATGTTCCCCAAGCCGATACCCTGCTAGATCAATGATTGGTCCTGGTTTGAAGTCCTCCGGGTCAAACAAAAAATCAGTCTGCCCAGCTTGCGCGAAGCAGAGATCCTGGCTCTCGGGTAATAATGCCGCGTGCAAGCCATGAGAACGGGCAATAGCGAAGACCTCCTCTTTGGCCAACTCACCGACTGGAAAGATCAGACGCCTCAGGTCTTCCTCCCTTAACCCGTACAGGAAGTAGGACTGGTCCTTCTGCGGATCTCTTCCGCGATAAAGGTGAGGAAGCCCCCTCTCGTCGCTTACGATCCGCACGTGGTGCCCGGTTGCCACTCGATCGAAGCCTTCTGCCTGTGCCACCTCAAAAGCCAGGCCAAAGCGGAGGGTGCGATTGCAACGGCCGCAGGGATTCGGGGTCTCACCATGGCGGTAGCGCTCGATGAAGTCACGGAGCACGCGTTCGTAGAACTGGTCGCTTGCCTCGATCGTGCGATGAGGAATCCCCAGTTCACGGGCAGCTAGGCTTGCGGCCTCGAGTGAACAGCACTTGGTTTCCCCTGCGTAGTCGGGTGCACTGGGAAACGACCAGAACCAGAAGGTGATTCCCTCAACGTCGTGGCCTCCCTCCTTGAGCAGGAGCGCGGTGACAGTGCTATCCACCCCACCACTCATGCAGACAAGGACCCGCTCAGCCATCCTTAGCCCTCGCCGCTTACGGGCACAAGGCACAGGAACTCAAACGGCTCTGAGCCCGCATTGAGAAACTGATGCTCATCCATCGGCGGAACGAAGACGAAGTCTCCCGCGCTCACTGCGATACTGTTGCCAGATGACCTGACCGTTCCTTCCCCGCTGAGAATGAACACCTCGTGTTCCCAGGGATGAGAGTGATAGGGGCTGCATCCGCCTTCTTTGAGGGTAAACAGGCGCATGACGAAGTTCCCCGCTCCCTGCTTTGGCCCGATCAGCACTCGCTTGGTAGCGTGAAGAATCGTCTTCCCATTATCCAGGTCGAGTGGTTTAACGGCATGGCTCTTCCCGGTTACGATCATCGCACCTCCTTTCCTTAAAGCGGACTTACGAGCAGAGGAACGAGCATCTCCTGCGAGGTCAGCCCACCATGCATCCCTTTCAGCCGCACCGCGTCCTTGTACGGATGGTGAAGCGCCGCCTCTCCAGTGGAGACGACGATAAGGTCCCCTATCCGGTCGTACACCTCAGGCTTCACTTCCCCCCGACCGAACAGCCCCGCTTGAAGGGCCACGCGCGCATCGAGGCAGACCAGATCTTCACCAAAGTGCTCAGTGACGAGCTCGGCCACCGCCTGCTTGCGCCCTTTCCGTACGAACAGGTAGGAGGCGCGTGGCTCTCCCACTGGCGGAAGGAGGAGATCCCCCATGAGTTCTGAATCCTCCGCGATCACTTTGTAGTTTGACCCTCTCATCGGCACGAATCCATGGTCCGATGAGATCACAAGCAGGGTCTCCTTGACCTGTCCTTTAAGTTCGCGCTCAATAGCGGAATCGATCGTCCGCAGTTCGGCGTCAAATTCCTGTGTCCACGGCCCGTAGGCGTGGGCGATAGCGTCAGTCCCGCCCCAGTAGAGGCTTAAGAAGACCTTTTCCCGCGCCTGTTTTAACACGCTTCGGGTGACAACTAGCATGTCTGAGAGACTCACCGTGGGATGAAGCCGCGCGCTCCCGTCATAGAGAAGGCTCGACAAGCCGCTTGAAGCGATGTACCTGCTCAGCATTATGTGTGATTCTACGCCCAATTGTTTCAACCGCTCGTACAGGGTGGGGCCAGGGATGAAGGACTGAAGGTCGATCCCGGCCTCAACTGCCGAGTTGACCTTAGAGTTTCCAAGAAGCGACAGGCGTACCATGTTGGTGATAGCCGAGGTCTCTTTTAAGTACAGCCTGTAACCGACCATTCCATGCTCCTGGGGGGTGAGGCCGGTGCTGTAAGTCGTGAGCGCGGTCGCGGTGGTAGCGGGGAAAACCGAAGTAATCGGGATGAACACTCCACGCTCGATCAATCGGTGAAGGTAAAGCTCGGGGAAGCGTTCTAGGAGATCAAGGAGGTGGTAAAAACCCAGCCCATCGAGGATAAGCAGGATAACTTTCTTGGCCGTAGAAGGAAATATCGAATGGACGGCGTCGATCAGCTCTGCCGAACCCTCCACCCTCTCGCCAAGGAAAGAACGGATAAGGTCGGGGACCGCGCAGATCGAGTAACCGTCGTAGTTGGGGATGACAGCTTTCCCTGGAGGAAGCCCAGGGAGAGTGAGGGAACAGACCTGTTCTTCGATCTTGTGTGCTTGAATCATGGCGCCTATTATAGGAGCTCATCCGATGGATTGAAACCACGTTTCACCCTGGGTAGAGTCTGCCGGAAAGGGAGGTCAGTGATGGCGATACACTGTTTGGGATACGAGAGGAACTCAAGCGATTGTGCCTGCACCTAAGAGGCTGTTCCCAGCGGCAGGTCCAAAACCCCACGATGGCGCTCTCGCATCTTTCCCATTCGTCGGTTGCAGTGTGGACAACGGAACCCCTTACGTCGGCGATCCGGACGAAGGGAGATTCGAACTGTACTACCGTTTGAGCGGATTGAAACCTTGTTCACAACCCATCCGGGAAACTGGTACAATGGTCCCAGGGAGACGGTTGCCGACATGAGGACCTCCTTTAGCGGTGCCGTTGGATTGACATAACCCGTTGGTACCGCAAGGTTTCTCATGTCGCAACCCCTTCCTTCGTCAGCCATCTTGCGAAAGAGCCAGAATTTGCTGGTTGTGGTCTTAGAGAGCGCGGAAGTCCTGGAACCCAGGGTCGTGGTGAAGGTGTAGAGGGCATAACTGGACAGAGCAAAAACGCAGAAGCCACGAAGGAGGGCTGAGCCAAGGAGGTTGGGAAAAGTGAGAAGGAGGGAAATCAAGAATTTAGGGAGCCTTGTCGTAGCCCTAATTGGTCTGCTGATCCTCACATATTATGCTGCAGCCGATGCAGGTGGTCCTCTTGACGTAGTGATCAACGAAGTCGCCTGGATGGGGACTCAAGCGGAGGCCAACGACGAGTGGATCGAGCTCTACAACACTACCGGTCAGGATATCGACCTCACTGGTTGGACACTGGAGGCCGCCGATGGCACGCCGCGCATTACACTCTCTGGCACGATCCCGGCCAACAATTACTTCTTGCTGGAGCGTACAGCAGACACTACTGTCAGCGACATCCCAGCCAATCAGATCTACACCGGAGCACTGGGAAACGGTGGAGAAGCCCTCTTCTTAAAAGATTCTTATGGTAACGTGATCGACAGCGCCAACGGCGACGGCGGTGTATGGCCTTCGGGTATTAACCCTACTGATGACCCAGACAACTGGGGGACCATGGAGCGGATTAACTCCCTCTCCTCCGATACGGATACAAATTGGGCGACCAATGACGGGGTGACTAGAAACGGAAAAGATGCCAACGGCGATCTGCTTAACGGCACACCGAAAGAAAGAAACTCTGCCACCAACCCGCCCATAGCGGTCTTTACTTACGTCCCCGAGCAACCCACTACCTGGGATACAGTGAAGTTCACCGATCAATCGAGCGATTCCGATGGAACTGTGGTCGCCTGGGTCTGGAACTTCGGGGATGGGGGATCCTCGAACGAACAGAATCCTACTCACAGATACAGGCTCCCGGGCACTTATCCAGGCACACTTGAGGTGACTGACAATGATGGGCTGAATGGAACGACCGTCCGAGAGGTGGAGGTCGCTCTTGGCCTCGGCGATGTGGATGGAAGCGGGACGGTGGATGTCCTCGACGTGCGGCTGTGCCTGCAGATCGCCACCGGAATCCTCGAAGGGACGGCGGAGCAGCGGACGGCGGCCGACGTGGATGAGGACGGAGATGTCGACCGCACCGATGCAGAGATCCTTGCGGAGTACGTGATCGGGCTCTAACGCGGAGGGCTACAGGCGGGATTCCCGGGATGAGCCTTTAAATAGATGCCCTCGCGACGTTTGCTCATAGGCGATATCATGGCAGGGAAGACAGGGGTAAGGAGTAGATGAAAACGGCTCGCTACTTTGAAGAGCAGGTCTTACGCAAGCGCCCGTATATCCGGCGCGAGTGGTGTGAGAACGCTCTAAGACAGCCTGCACGCCGCGAGGTACAACCGGATGGTCGCATTCGTTACTGGTTGCTCCTCCCCGAGCTTGGCAAGTACCTGCGCGTGGTGCGCTAGAGGATGGCGAGACTGTGCATAATGCGTTCTTTGATCGCAGTTTCAAGGAGGTGGAGAAATGAAATTTCATTACTATGAAGAGACCGACTCCCTATACATCGACCTTTCGGAGAAGGTGAGCGCAGACTCGCGGGAAGTCGCTCCTGGGGTGGTGCTCGATTTCGATTCCGCAGGGCATCTGGTTGGCATCGACATCGACCGTGCGAGTAAGATTGTCGATTTATCCCGCCTCGAGGCGGAAGCATTGCCAATCGCCCGCCTTTCGGTGACGAAATCTGAAGTTTGATTGTTCGTAAGGTCGCGATTATCCTTGGTGTTAACGGACGGGGATGGGGATGTCGACCGCACCGAAGCCCAGATCCTCGCCGAGTACCTCATCGGCATCCGGGCCACGCTTCCGTAAGGGGTGGAAGATAGAAGGGAGTTAACTGTCTAGGAAGGCTTGATGGGGGCAAGGATACGCTTGGTGGTAGTGGGCTTGCTGGCGGTGGGGCTAATCCTCGGCATTACTGCCTGCATGGGAGGCTGGTTCACCCCACAGCAGGTGGCAACATTGATCGTCGGCGATCCGGTGGCAACAGGGGGGAAGTACGAGGTGCTGATCTCGGTCGCCAACATGCCGGACGGGGGCCTTGCCTCAATGGCCGTGGACGTTGACGGGATGACCTACAACACTACCAAGATCTCAAATATCGTGGCGACGGGGTTAAACGGGTTTATGGTCCCGGCGAGCGAGTTCAACGATGCAACGGGCAAAGGCCGCTTCGTCATCGCCAATCCGAACGCTGGGAGCGTAGGCGGAACCGTGGCCAAGCTCACCTTCGATGCAAATGCTGCCGTGACCTCGGCTGACATCGGAAGTTCAAGGTTTACCAAGAGTAAGATCACGTTGGGCAGCGCGCTCAATACGCTGATCACCACGTGGGATCTGTCCTCTAACGCAGCAGACTACTACGCCAAGTGAGGGGGTGAGACGAGTGATAAAGCGAATACTCATCGTTGCGATGATGATGACGCTCGTCGGGCTCACCCTCCTGGCAGGCAATTCCTTCTCCGGCAGTTGGTCGAGCGAGATCACGTTCGAAAAGGGAGATATCAACCCGTTCAAGAGTCTGGATTCCGTTCTCGATCTTACCTACTCCTTCGGTAACCTCCTCTCGACGAGCGAGTCGGAGTTTAAGCTCTTTGGCTTCATCTGGCAGGAGTTCGGGGTCACGGGCGCTCTTGGCGCGTTTAATATTCGGGGCGACGTGCTGTTCGGCCCCTCGACCGCGGACTTCATCTACGCGCAGGGGATCGCCTCTTTAAGCATTGCCGGGATCGACTTCGGGTTCTACTTTGCTCAACTAAGTGATGCGGTGCTCCAGGGCCCGGCTGATGGGTTTGCCATTCGTGTGGCGGGAAGTTCGGGCGCGCTTGACATCACGAGCATCACCGAGTTTGGAGCAAGGATCAAAGACGATGACTTTGACGGGATCACCATTTACCATGCTGCCACTGGCCTTTACAAGCGCTACATAACCAACCCGATCGTGCTCGGTCAAGGCTTTACAGGAGAGAAGCTCGCCGTAAGCGGGTGGCACTTCGGCTGTGTGGCGGATATCGCCACTACCCTCTACATGACCTGCTCAGGTTTTGACTCGATCAAGTTTGAGCTCACTGGGATTGAGCTTGGCTGCAACTGGTTGACCTTCGATGTGGAGTTGAAGTTCCAGACCCAGACAAAGAGCCTTGTACTTACCCCGCAGCTGAACCTCGGAGATGCCGCTTGCATCAAGGTGTACGCAGCCGTCCTTACCGATGCACCCGTAGGGCCGGACACGACCAACACCATCTTCGGGGACTACAGCTTCCTTACCGGGATCAGTCTCTACGGGTTAGGCTTTACCTACTCTTGGAACGGGGTGACGATCAAGGAGCTGACCGTGCTTGACACCGGCCATTATGCGATCACCACCCCGGAGTACGGATCTGTGATTGAGGAGATCACAGAAGCCCTGGAACACGGGCACGAGTTCTACCCCGAGTACTGGGAGCTTCTCTCGATTGAAGTTACTGGTGATGGGTGCTGTGGGGGAAGCTACACATTCCTCGCTAACACCTACTTCGACAAGAACGCTACGAACCTCTTCGGCTGGGGAATGACGCACGTGGAGGGAAGGTTCCCGATCAGCTCCAAGCTCTTCCTCACCACAGAGGTAAAAGTGGACGACGATACGCCCGGACTCGATCATTTCGGTGTCGGGTTTGAGGTGGGGTGGTAGGACAAGCTTTCAGCGGTCAGCTCTTGTAGCGTCGCAACCTGTGTGCGACGCAAACCAAACGCCGGAGACCTGTCTGCCTCATGGACGCGACAGGCAGGCAAGTTCCGATGCTACGACAAGAGCGAGACCTTCTGTAGCTTGGGGGGTGTGGTAACTGATCGCAGATACTACACCCCCCAAGCATCTTGTATGCGACGTTTTTCAATCAGTCGTGTTGTTTTGCCTCTTCGTGTACCAGGAATCTCTTCAATTCGGTGAGGCTTCGGATATCGCCCCCGCTTCCGTTACGAACGATTTCGATCGGAGCCAGCAAGGCAGCTTGGGCGGCTTGGGTGTCTGCCAGTTGGTCTCCAACGTAGTAGCCGCGCCTGGATCCCAGTGCCCCTTTTAAACGTTCAAGCAGGTGTGGGGCCGGCTTGGCAAAGCAAATCTCCTCAAGAGAGCTGCCACGACCGATCCACACGCGAAAAATCCGGTCAAGCGAGAAGTAGGAGACGACACGATCGACCACGATCTGCGGTGAGTTGCTGGCGATCCCTAGTGGATAGTCCGCTCTTAGCTCTTCCAGGGCTGCTACGTCAGGAAAGAGGTTGATTTGTCCTGCCTCAAGTGCGGCGAGCTTGCCGTCAACGTAGTGCTCTTCACGACAAGCCCACAGCATGTGAGGGTCAGGAATGCCGAACTTCTCACAAAAAGCATCGGCGTTCTCGCGCAGGTTACTTATGTGGAGAGCGCGGGCATTCTCTTCGGTTTCGGGGATGCCAAACTCGTGCAGGGTCTTCATAAACGCCTCGACGATCCAGCTTCCCGCGGCAAAGGTGTCGGAGTCGAGGATGACCCCGTCCATGTCGAAGCCGACAAATGCTCTCATTGTTCTACTACCGAACGCTCAATGGTCAGGCCGCGCTCTCGCAAGTCGTATAAGAACTCCTCTGTGGGAACGCAGGACTCCTGAGGTAAGGCTCCGCGCGCTGCAATACGGCCAGTCGCCAACATGAAGGCGACCTGAGCGATGGGAAAGCCGGTCGTACGCATCATCGCCGAAAGGCCGGTCTTCTCATCGTAGTTGTCGACCATCTGGTAGCGTACTTCCTGTATGCGGCCCTCACGCCTTCCGCGTGCGGTTACGCGCAGCAGGACAACGTCCGGCTCGTCAAAAGTGAGGTGTTCAGTTAGAAGTTGTACTGCCAGCTCTCGTGGGACGACTTTGGTCCCGTCGATCAAACGCGGCTCCTCGTCGAAGAAACCAAGTTCAACCATTGCCTTTACTTTCTCCAGGTGGCCCCGGTAGCGGATCGTCTTGTAATCGAGTTCTCTCACACGACCGAGGAGGGTCTGGGGAAGGGTGGAGCTCCCTCCCGAGGTGTAGAACGCCTCAAGATTCTCGTACGGTGGAGGAAAGGTGATCTCTTCTAACCCGTCAAGCGAGGGGATCTCAGAGATCTTACCATCTTTAATGACCGTCGCCTCCTCCAGGTACTCGTTTAGAAGGCCGTGGGGAGAGAAGACGATCTGATAGTCAAGCGGCGGGTGTGGGCGCTGCGGGAGCCCACCGACACGGATGTGCACTGAGTCGATCTCCTTGATTCCTTCGATCGCGGCTACGGCAAGTATGTTGACCAGTCCTGGGGCAAGGCCACAGTCTGGAATCAGGGTCACGTCGGCCTTCTTCGCCTTCTCACTTAAGGCTAGTTCAGCGGCCACGATTCGGGTGTTCCCGCCCAGATCGCAGAAGTGCACCCCGCTCTCCACTGCCGCTTCGGCAAGGGAGAGGTTGAAGAAATAGGGCACCGCGCTGATCGCTACGTCGCACCCTTCCATTGTCTCGCGCACTGCGCGGCGTGCACTCACATCGAGGCGGCGCGGTACAACGCGACGGTCGCGAAGCCAGTCGGTGATCTTTTTGGCGCGTTTGGGGTCCCGGTCAGCAAGGATAATCTCCTTTAGCTCCTTTCGTTTTGAGAGATCGTAGGCGATCGCCCTTCCCATCATCCCCGCACCGATCAGAAGTGCCCTCATGGCTTCGCTCCTTATTGAATCCTTAGAAAGTGACTACAGATGTAATTTTACCGCCTCTGAGGTTGGGATTAAACCTTACCGAAGACTGCACAGGGTCCACTTGGTGACCGAGATGGTGAAATCCAGTA
>Ga0315541_1002576_pt1 | contig 14932 bp, 4 predicted proteins | sample SalMarSW160190MG_FD_203095 | JGI IMG/M metagenome (GOLD analysis project Ga0315541, IMG submission 203095) | Salt marsh sediment microbial communities from the Plum Island Ecosystem LTER, Massachusetts, United States - Salt Marsh Sediment SW1601-190 ...
ACCCCAAGATGGCGCAGGGGCAGGTTGAGGGATCGATCGTAAACGGGATTGGCTACGCCCTTACAGAGGAGATGCTCATAAGCTCCAAGGGGCGGGTGCGAAACCCCAGTCTGTTTGACTACAAGATTCTAGGGAGCCGTGATATTCCACCGATCGAGGTGATCTTGGTCGAGTCCTACGAGCCGACCGGTCCCATGGGAGCAAAGTCCGTGGGTGAGGTCGCGATCAACGCGCCGGTTCCTACCATCGCCAATGCCATCCACGATGCCGTGGGTGTCAGACTGACAAAGACGCCCTTCACCCCCGAGCGGGTGTTCGAGGCAATCCGCGCGGCGCGGGCGTAGACAGCCGCAATCAGATTACGAAGACTTCGTTACGTGAAGAACGTAATTTGGATAATTACCTTCTTGATTAGATTGTAAGAGTTACGTATAATGCGTTACGCGAGGAGCGTAATATGACGAACCCATTTCGCTACGGTGGAGTGGTCGGTGAGGAAGCCTTCTGCAACCGAAAACAAGAACTGGCGGATCTCCTGCGAGCGATGGAGAACGGCGAACGCCTCTTCCTTTACTCCGAACGGCGCCTCGGCAAGACCTCGCTCGTGCGCCTCGTGCTGAGTCGACTGCCACAACGTGATTACATTCCCGTCTATGTCGACCTCTGGCCCACCGATGGTGCGGAATCGTTTGTCGCGGTGACTGCCAAGGCGATCACGGAGTCCTTGGCGACAACGGCAGACCGGATGCTCCAGGTAACGCGAGACTTCTTTAGTCGGCTCACCGCGACGCTGACGACCGACTCCCAAGGGAACCCGCAGATCCGGTTCGAGTTGCGCGAGCCCGAGGTGAAAACTGTAGACTTGGAGGAAGTCCTGTCCGCCCCAGCGCGAATCGCCGCTCGACGTAAGCGCCGCGTGGTGGTCGCTTTCGACGAGTTCCAACGCATCCTGGAATACCCCAACGACCTTGTTGAACGGACCTTACGCAGCCTAATTCAGGACCAGGAAGACGTCTCCTATGTTTTCCTTGGAAGTCGGAAGCATCTGATCCAGCGGATGGTACTCAACCGGTCTAGTCCACTCTATCGCGCTGGGGGGCACTACCCTCTTAACCCGATCTCTACTGAGGATTGGGTCCCCTTTGTTTGGGAGCGGTTCGAACGATCCGGGAAGCAGATCAGTGACGATCACGTTCGCTCGATCTGTGGGATCACAGAAGGCCATCCGTTCTACACGCAACACCTGTGTCACTCAGTATGGGAGCTGTGCGAGCCGGAAGAAGCAGTCGACGAGCAAACGGTCAACGCGGCTGTACAGCTTTTGCTCGAACGGGAGAGCTACGCGTACACCACGCTGTGGGAATCCTTGACGAGGATGCAACGGCGGTTCCTGCGCGGATTGGCCACCGAGGCCGATGGCGTTCAGGTGTTCTCCGCCGCCTTTCTACAACGACACCAGCTCGGTTCTGCGTCCACCGCCCAGGGGGTGGTGGATGCACTTCTGGGAAAGGACATCATCGATCGCAGTGACGGTTCGTTCCTGATTTCTGATCGTTTTTATAGGATCTGGATCCAGCAGTACGTCGCCCTTGGGTGAAATCCGCCGCTCGAGGTGATCCTTGTCGAATCCTACGAACCGACCGCGACGTTCCCCCGGGTCTTATGTAGCGTCGTAGCTTGTCTGCGACGTTCTCATTCACGGCGGACACGGGTTCCGCCGCTACGAGAAGAAAACGTCGGGGATGAACCCCGCCGCTACATCATTCTTCTCTCGCCCGTTCGTGTCACTCACTCAAGCCGCAAAGATGTCGCGACACCAAGATCGCGAAAGAGTTACTAGTCAACACCACTCTTCTTGTCCTCTTTCTCGCTGTTCTTTGCGTTCTTTGCGCCTTTGCGAGAGATCTGCCTTTTTCTCGCCAAGACGCTAAGATCGCCAAGGATTATAGATTTTCACTCTCTGCGTTCTTTGCGCCTTTGCGAGAGATCTGCCTTTTTCTCGCTTTCTCTGTGACCTTGGCTTGGAAAAGCCTTACTTTCTCACTACCTCCGCGTGGTCGATTGTAAGATCGCCGTTGTAGTCGTCGATCGTCGCCACGATGCGCGGCTGCAGCACGCGGTAGTTAGAAAACGCATACTCAACAACATAGCGGTAGTCATCCTCGGCACCGTCGCCGTCGAAGTCGCCCTTCTTCACATCCCGCGGTTGGACGATCTGCAGGCGGGCGTCGATCAGGACGTTTGAATCGATGTCGATGGCGACCGAGTTGGCGATCCCACAGCAGACGGAAGGTTCAAGCCACATCCGGTCGTCGATCTCCTGATCGAAGTCAAGATCGACCATGCAGTACGCCGTGGGATGATCCTCCGGATCGTTGGGATGCGTTCCGGCAACGAGTTCGTCATCATCTGCGAAGCCGTCACCATCACTATCTATCGGCTCGATCTGCACCGGTTGAAGGATCGGGATGAGCTCTGAGTTACAGGGATCGTCATCGAGTCCATCGATCCACCCGTCGGAGTCGGAGTCGCGGTTCGTCGGGTCGAGCATCGGCACGAAGCGGACGAAGAAGTCGACCGGGTCCTCGTCGAACAGGCCGTCGCCATCGTTATCAAGTCCGTCGATCGGGTCCTCGTCGATGAGCGCATCCCCATCGTTGTCGAGCTGCGAGTAGGTAACCGCGACGCAGACCCAATACACCTCCGGCCCGTCATAGATCCGATCGTTATCGGTGTCGTGATCGAGCGGGTTGGTGGGGTTGAATGTGAGTTCGATCGGGCCCTCCGCCGGATCTTCGTCCACAAGACCATCAAGATCGTTGTCGATGCCGTCAACTGGGTCTTCATCAATGAGGCCGTCACCGTCGTTATCGATGGGAAGATCGGGATACGCGAGCAGCGGCTGGCGCTGATAGCGCTCCTCCCAGTCGGTTAGCTCGTCGTGGTCGGTATCCGGGTCGCACGGATTGGTCTCGGTCGGATAGGGGATCGGCGGGCCGGGTAGCGGGTCCTGGTGGTCGAACTCGCTCGGCAGGAAGTCGAAGTTGCCGTCGTGGTTTCGATCCTCGTAGCCGTCCGTTAGTCCATCCCCGTCGGTGTCGAGAATCAGTGGCTCCAGACACCCACAAGCAGGATAGACTACGGTGATTGGACGACCGAAAATGTCGGCCGGCGGGATCATGTGCTGACGGGAGGTGGAGAAGCCGAGCACCTCCACACCATCTCCATCGCCATCGCCGTCGGTGTCATATTGGTTGGGATCGGTCTCCGGCGTTCCATCCTCGCCGCTTTGCCACTTATCACCGATACTCCCGTCCCACGTCCCGTTTCCGTTCTTATCCTCGCCGTAGCCGTGCGGATTGGGATGATCCCCGATCCCGTCGACGCTTCCTGTGCGCACCCCACCCGTCGCTCCGCAGTCGCCCAAACCAGGGACAGCACACGATTTGCAGATCGGGTTTACGACGATGCGAGCATCGTTGCTTGTCATCCACGGGGTTCCCGCTCCGCCGTCGCACAGCCCGTCACCGTCGGTGTCCGCGTTCGCCGGGTTGGTGTTATTTGAGCCGAAGACCTCAGCCGAATCGAGCAGGCCATCGTCATCGGTATCCGGATCGAACGGGTCAGTCGGGATCGGGCCGCCACCGGTGTGCTCGTGCCAGTCGCTCCGACCGTCATCGTCGGTGTCCCAGTCGTCGGGGTTCGTGCCGATGGAGACCTCTTCGCCATCCAGCAGTCCGTCGCCGTCCGAATCGGCGTCGCAGACGTTGCAGATCAGATCGTCGTACTGCTCTCCGTCCGTCGGGGGTTCCACGGTGACCTTCGCGAAGCCCGGCGAATCGATGCCAAGGGGACCCGTGTAGGCCGTGACGTCACGGAACGCTTCGAAATGCGTATAGAAGTAGTCGTAAGGGATGCTGGTCTGCGGGTTCACATAAACAACCAGTCCGTCCTGAAGCCCATCGTCGTCGGAGTCCGCGTTGTTGACGTACGGGCACTCGGGGTCGCGCGTGCCGCCGGTCTGTCCGGCCAGCGCACTCAGTCCAGTCCCGAGATAGATCGGCTCGGCACACGTGCCTTCGACCGGATCGAACAGATAGTCATCGTCGGTGTTGATGTCCAGCGGGTCCGAGTTCTGGTCGAACGTGCGCCGCGGGCCAACGCCCGGGTTCCCGGGAGTGTCTTCAAGCCCTCCGGTGGCGATTAGCTCGTCGGCATCCATGATCGTGTCGTTGTCCGAGTCGGCGTCGAGGGGATCGGTCCCGGTGATGTTGACCTCCTCGTAGTCCGAGAGACCGTCGTTGTCCGAGTCGACGTCGAGCGCCGGGATTGTAGGATCAATCTGGTTGCCGGCTGCTGGAGCAAACGTGTACAGGGGATTCGGATTCGGCCCACCGGTGTAGTCTGGCCCCACAGGCAAGACCGTCGAAACCGCCTCACGGGTAACGGGGTCAAACCCCGGTGGCGGCTGGTTGGCAGGCCACGTTGCCGGTCGGCCGAGGACGGGGCCGCCCCCGATCAGAGTAACCTCCTCGCCATCCAGCAGGCCGTCGCCGTCAGTATCAGCCACGCACAGGTTGGTCTCGTAATAGTTGTCACCAGTTGCTGGGGCAGCCTGGTTCGCGAAATCACCAATAGTTGGCACAGTGGACGTAAGTTTGTGCCCCCAGACTCCGTCGTGGTTGGCGTCCTCAACACCATCCTGCAGGCCGTCGGCGTCGGAGTCGTCATCATTGACGTAGGGGCAGACAAGATCGCGCGTGCCGCCGGGCACTCGAGTGATTCCAAGTCCGGAGCCGTCCCACTCGATATTGTCGGTGAGGCCGTCGTCATCTGTGTCGATGTCCAGCGGATTTGACTCCTGATCGAAGTCCCGTTTCGGCCACGTGGTGCCCGTAGCTGCAATCAACTCATTGGCGTCGGTTATTGTGTCATCATCCGTGTCCGCATCGAGGGCGTTTGTCTCGGTGATGTTCACTTCTTCATAGTCGGAGAGGCCGTCGTTATCCGAGTCGTCATCGAGTGCAGGGACAGTATCCCCAGCGGTGGTGGGGACGACCATCGAGCCGGTGCCTCCCACCGGTACGAACAGCCCCGCTTCTTCGCCATCGCTTAGGCCGTCGTCATCCGTATCCGGATCGCAAGGGTTGGTCTCGCCGGTCCCTTGGCCAGTCGAGCCGTTCGCAGGCAATGTGTAGTTGTTCCAGAGTCCATCACGATCGGTCGGATCCACTACGCCATCGTTGTCGTCATCTTCGTACCCGTCCTGCAACCCGTCGTCGTCGGAATCGGCGTCGTTCACGAACGGACAGCCCGGCGTGAACTCGCGATCGTCATCGATTCCGTCGCCGTCGGTGTCGACTTGCAGGGGATCGGATTCGTCCCGTTTCTCTCCGGTGAAGATTCCTTGCGTGCTCCAGCTGAGCGCCTCCTCGCAGTCGGACAGCGCTGCGATCGCTCCGTTGTTGGAGTGGGTGGTCTCCGTGTCGGTCGGGTCGGTCTTGAGCAACGGCGTGGCCTCCGGATCGCGTGCTGTGATGTTGCCGTCGGCTTCGTCGTCGTCGGTGTCCGAATCGTTGGGGTCGGTGAAGTAGGTCTGCAGCTCCTCGCGGTCGGAAAGGCCATCGTCATCGGAGTCCCAATCGAGCGGGTCGGTTCCGGTGTGGATCTCCTCCCCGTCGCTCAGGCCGTCGCCGTCCGAATCCGGATCGCACAGCGAGCAGGTGTCGTCATCGTCCAACTCGCCGTCGTTCCCGTTGCTCTCGGCGACGTCCGCACTCGTATCGGATCCGTCCTGAAGTCCGTCGTCGTCCGAATCCGAGTCGTTGACGAATCCGTCCTCGTTTGAACCGCCAGGCACGTTCGGGCAGTTGCAACCCGGCTTGAATTCGATGTCGTCCTGGATCCCGTCGCCGTCGGTGTCCTTGCTGAGCGGATCGGATTGGTCGCCGAGGAACCCGAACGGGGCGACCCCGGTCCGGCTGAGCGCCTCTTCGCCGTCGGACTTGAGTCCGATGCCCTCGTCGAAGCCCGCGGTCTTGTAGACAGTGACATCCTGCCCCTCGACCGTGATCGTGCTCGTGTCGCCGGTGTATCCATCCAGCGCGCATTCCTCGGGGCGGTACGGCAGGATCCCCGAGGCGGTGTCGCCGTCGGTGTCTGGGTCGTTCGGATTCGTGAAATAGACCTGCAGTTCCTCGCGGTCGCTCAGGCCGTCGTTGTCCGAATCCCAGTTCAGCGGAAGCGTGCCAATGTGGACTTCTTCGCCGTCGCTGAGTCCGTCGCCGTCGGAATCGGGGTCACACAGACAACAGTCATCGTCGTCGTCCAGCTCCCCGTTTTGCACAACGTTGCCATTGCCAGTCGACGAAAGGAGATCCGTTCCAGCACCGAACAGCTCGTACTCGCGGCCGTCCTGCAGCCCGTCGTCGTCCGAGTCGTCGTCGTTGACGAAACCGTCCGTGCCGGGGCTGTCGCCGCCGCAGCTGCAGCCCACAGTGAATTCCTGGTCGTCGGTCAACCCGTCGCCGTCGGTGTCGGCCATGAGGGGGTCGGAGTGATCACGGGAATCGTCACGCGTCCACGAGTTCACTTCGTCGTAGTCCGACACGGTGTCGTTGTCGCTGTCGGCGTCCATCGGGTTGGTCTGATAGACATTCACTTCGTCGTAGTCTGTCAACCCGTCGTTGTCCATGTCGGAGTCAAGGGCAGGAACCGTAACGCCGAGATCCGGGCCCTCCTCTCCCACGGTTTCGGAGACGTCCTTTGGTGTCACCTGCCCAGTCCCAAACAGGCCTTCTTCCTCGCCGTCGCTGAGGTCGTCGTCATCGGTATCCGGATCACAGAGGTCCGTTTCCCACCAGCCGATTGTTTTGGACGCCTGGCTTGTGCTAGTTCCCGGCGTGATTCCGCCGGTGCAATAGTCGGGATCCCCGGGATCCTTCGCCGGGTCGTGATCTCCCCAGCATCCATCCAAGTTCTTATCCTCGTAGCCGTCGATGAGCCCATCACCGTCGGAGTCCGGGTCGTTTCCGAAGGGACAAGGAGAGTGTGTAACGTAGTACTCGATGTAGTCGCTGATTCCGTCACCGTCGGTGTCTTGCACCCACGGGTCCAGCTGTTCGCGAACGTCGGTCGTCGTGCTGGGCAACGTCGCGCTTTGGTAGCCCGTGGGATTGAACGCCGCCCACGTGGCCACCTCTTGCCCGTCGGTCAACCCGTCATCGTCGGTGTCCGGATCGCAGCAGTTCGTCAGGAACGTGTAGTACTCGTCGCCATCCGAGATCCCGTCTCTATCGCTGTCGGGGTGGGTGGGGTTCGGGCGGGACCAGGAGTAGCTCTCATCTAGGATCGTTGGATAGTACTGGCCACCCGCCAATCCGATCTCATCGCCATCGTCGATTCCGTCGCCGTCGGAGTCGGGTGTAAAGTCCGTAATCGGCCCTCCGGCAGCAATGTCCCAGACATACATGAGCTCGTACGCACCGAGGATGCCGTCCCCGTCCAAGTCAAGCACCAGGCCTTGGAAGGCGGTATGAATGATCGACCACGCTGGGTCGGTCACGTCGACCAGAACATCTGGGAGCAGCTGAATGATAGTAGCGGCAATATCCATGAACTCCATCAGAACCACGTAGGTCTGGTGCATGGTTCCGAAGTTGAAGAGATCGTTGGCCGTCGTACCGCCGATGAGGCCACACGAGATGACCTCGCCGGTCCCGTCCGATTCCGTCCCGCCCGGCGGAGGGCCAACCGGGTAGCTGTCCTGACCGATGTTCACCTCGATCAACGTGCCGTCGTCGTCGTTCGTGCCGTAGCCGCTGGCGAGGTGTTTCCCGTCGTTCGGTACGAACGTCCCGATGATTGGGTGTGCAATCTGGAGCTTCTCAACGAGGTCGTAGGTCGCCGCTGCGCTGACCTCTGTCCCGCCCGCGACGAACCCGGACCAAGTGACTGTGACTTTGCTGGTTATATCCCCCCCAATCGTGGCGCCGGACGGAGTGGTACCGGTGACGTCAATCGTACCGGCGGTTTTGCCACCACCCGACGGGGCCTCGAGCGTAAGGGTGCCGCCTGGCGAGGATGATTCGCCTTCGGCAGTCACATCCGTCACAGTAGCAGTGATTCCAGAACTCATCGTGCCGGTGGAATAGGGCAACACCGCCCCCGGGCTGATCCAGACTTTCGTCTTACGAAGTTTGACGGTTAGAGACGCGGTCCCGCTGCTGTCCTCATGGACTTGTGTCGTGGCATCGGCCGGCGAACCCGTGGCCACGTAGTCGGCCTTGAGTACGTGGTCTTCGCGTGATGCCGCGGCAGTCTCGGCCTCGTAGTAGACGTCCACTGAGCCAGCGTCAGCTGTTACAAGATCCTTCTCCGTGATCGGCGTTGTGCTCGCGATAGCTGCATAGAAGTTGCCGTCCCCTGACGTGTTCAGGTACAGGACGCCCTCGGGGTACAGCGCGGATGCCGCAAGACCGACGTCGGTCACCTCGATGGTGATCGTGCTCCGTTGATCAACGAACACCGCCGCCGGGTCGCAGGTCACGGATGTCGTCGTCGGCCGCGTCTCGACGGTGAGCGTCGTGCTCCCCGAGGCCGACTTGTAGAGCTCGTTGCCGGGGTAGGTGACCTGGAGCGTGGTCGTTCCGGTTCCTCCCGCCGTCGGCTTGTAGTAGAAGTCGAACGTACATTTGCCCCATGGAGTGTCGTACACTGTCAATTCGTAATCAACGGGACCCTGCTCAGTGAAAGTCCCCGTGTCGCTGCTGTCGAACCCCCCGGAGCTTGACAGATCGTCAAGCGTTATCACAGCATTCGGGAGTTCAGGCATGGAGAAGACTACACAGCATGGGCTGGTTCCAGGCGTGTCGTCCTGGAGCGTCACATCAACCTGCACCACTTGGTCGACGAATGCCGCCGACACGGTCGGCGCGAGCGTGACCTTGACCTCCCGCTTGTTGACGTCGAGAGGAAACGTTCCGGTGGCAGTGATCCCGTCGAAATCATCGCTTCCGGTGAACGTCGCCTTGAGGGTGTGGCTCTCGTCGTCGGCGCTGTCATTCCTTGTGGGTGTGTAGGCAAGCCCTGTGCACGTTAGGATCCCACCGCCGGACGAGTAGCTGGGTGTTCCGCTGACGGTGCCCTCTTGGCCAGTACTGCCAGTATCATCAAGGACGATGGAGACCGTTCCCGTAGGGTCGACCGAGTTCCCGCAGCCGACGTCGATCACGGTCACCGTCACGTTCGTCGTCTCGTTGATATAGACCGTGGCCGGGTGGCAGGTGAGCTCGACGAGGAGGGAGCGCGGGGTCACCGTGATCGAATGCGAGTCGTCTGACGAGGTCTCGTAATTGGTGTCTCCTGAGTACTCGGCAGTGATCGTTACCGGCCCATCATCTACGTCGCCAGCCCCGGGCGTGTAGGTGACGCTGCACTCGCCGAGGGCGTTCACCGTGCAGGTTCCGCACGGCCTGGGATCTCCAGTACAGTATTCTCCACAGGATGTTCCTCCATCTGGTTCAAAGGTTCCTGTGGCACAGCTTCCACCGGACAGGGTGGCCTTCCACGTTACGGTTCCCGAGAAGTCGGGGGATCCTTCTACCGCGCTCGTATCGGAGACCTGGGCGGTGAGGCTGACCGGCTCGCCGACGCAGGCGCTCCCCTGGCCGCTCACCGCGATGCTGGTGGGACGCTCGCCGACCAATATGCCATCTGGGGTGGTGTCGTTGCTGCTGCTCTCGTAGTTGTCGTCGCCCTCGTAGAGGGCAGAAATCTGATGGGTGCCGACGGATTCCGGGGCGTAGACGATGTTGCATACCCCGTTCGAATCCACGCTACTGGTCCCGATACCGACCACGCTACTATCAGGTAGCGTCGCATTCCAGGTCACGGTCCCCAAGAAGTTCGGAGAGCCTGCTACGCCGCTTTCATCGCTCACATCGGCCGTCAGCGTGACCGGGCGACCCACATAATAGTAACCATCAATTATATTATCGTATGTTGCCGGACTGCGGGTCAGTGCGGTGCTCGTAGTGCGCTTGTTGACGTCGTGTCCTATAGTGGTCGTGGCCGCGTTGAAGTTGGAGTCGCCTGCGTAGCTGACGGTGAGCGTCTTGGGCCCGGCAGTAGTCGAAGTCATGTTATCGCAGCTCCAAGTCCCGCTTAGAGCCACCGTGCAGGTGTTTTCCCCGTCGCTCACCGTCACCTGTCCGGTGGGTGTGCCACTCCCCGGAGCGTTCGCCGTGACGGTTCCACCCACCGCATAGGACTCTCCGACGACGGAAGGATCAGGACTGTTGGTACTGATCGTGACGCTGGTATCCGCCCTATTAACCACATGATTCACCGCGCCAATAGTAGTGCTGGAATTGAAGTTGGTGTCGCCTGCGTATTCCGCGGTCAGTTGATACGTCCCTGGACCGTCCGAGGTGTCCAGGGTGAGCGTGCAGCTTCCGTTCTCCGCGGACGCGGAGCAGCTCGCCTCAAAGGAACTGTCCGGCGGCGTCTTGTCTGCGTTGACGGTCACGTCGCCCGTCGGGGTCCCGCTACCCGGACTATTCACCGTGACGCTCCAGAACACCTCGAACCCCTCCCCGACGACAGAGGTTTCGGGCGTGTGGGCGGTGATCACAATGGTGGTATCCGCCGGGTCGACCGTGTGCGTTTCCGTATCGCTGCTTCCGTTGAAATTCTCATCGCCTTCGTAGACGGCGGTGAGCGTCTTGGAACCCACGGACGTCGAAGTCAGGGTGCAGGGCCCCCAACTCCCATCTGACTCCACGTTGGCCGCACAAGTGTGTCCCTCCCCGTCGTCCACGGTCACCGTTCCGGTGGGCGTGCCGCCCGTGGTGGCCGTGACCGTTCCGCTCACGGTGTACGATTCGCCGACGACGGACGGTTCCGGGGCGACGCTGGTGATGTCCAGCGTCGTGTCCGGTTTGATCATCACCATGTGCACCTCGGTGTCCGAGCCGGTGCCGAACGTATCGGGGTCTTCGGGCTCGAACGTGGCGGTGATCGTCTTAGTCCCGGCGCTGGTCGAGGTCAGGTAGCAGTACCATGACCAGCCACGAGGCCAGTCTCCGGAATTGACCGTCCGACTGCAGGTATTCTCCTCGCCGTCGTTCACGGTAATCGTTCCATAGACGCCGATGCTATCGGTTTGCGTGTCCGAGACCACTTGGAACTCCACCGCGTACCGCTGGCCCACGAACGACGGTTCCGGACAGATCCCCGTCCCACCGATGCAAGGAAAGGTGTCGGGATCACTGAAGGTATCCATGATCGTGACCGTGACGGGGATCGGCTCCGCGACGCCCGCAACGCCACACACCAGCACCAGGCCGAGAACCACGATCAATGTCCCAAGCCACCGATTCCAGCCGCACCGCCGTATCCCCTGAAGTTCCATTCCTCTCATCATGTCGTCCCCTCCTAGAACACCACGCCGGCGGTGACCGCGGCGCGCGTTAGTCCATACCGTCCGAATGTCGCCTGCACCGTCACCACCGCAGGGCTAAACCTGAAGGTCAGTGTGCTCCCCAGGCTGGCAAACCCGAACTTCTCCGCTCTCTCGGCAAACGACACGCTCGTCCCTGCGGAAAAGATCCCTTGCGATAACGATAGCCGCATGGACAGCCCGGTCATCCCCCTTTCCAGACCGGAGGCTGTGGTGGAGAACCTCCCCGTCATCGCCCCCAGGTTGAGCCCCGTACTGAGACTGAACGACATTGAAGTGAGGGTCATCGTATCCAGGGCAAACGCAAACCGGAACGGCTCCATGCTGAACGAAACCGTGACCCCGCCGAACTTGGGAGGGAACGGAGCAAGCGTTACCGAGCCGCCGATGCTCGCCTTGTCCCACAGCTTGCCCGAGAGGTTGATCGTCGTGTTAAATGCCGTCGTTCCAGTCGTCTGTGTGGCCGTCTTTGTGAAAATGAAACTCGTACCAAGCATCACCGACTGCAGGTTCGTGCCGTAGAGGTTGATGTCGGCAAGCTTTATGCCGCTTATGCCAAATCGGGCGAAGTAATTGCCGGGCACGGCGCTCCCGGTGGCGGAGTAGCCCTTGATACTCTTCCCCGCTTGGGATGCATTCACGCCGATGCTTGCGCTCACCGATACGCCCATCTGCGCCCGCCAGCTTGCGGAGGTCAGGCTCCCAACGGCGAAGCTCTGAGACTGCACGGGGTAGTACAACGGAGTGTAGGAAGATCCGGGGTTGGGGAAGTTTATGTCTTCAAGCATCGCGAGGTGAGTTATGTTAAATCCAGAGATGGAGGTTGAAAGGGTCACACGCGCCTTGACGAACAAGACGTCCCCCGGGGGGATGATCACCGAGTTTGGCAGGTTGTTCACATCGGTGACCGCCTCAAACGGAACGGCAAACCACATCTCAGGGACGATGCTCAGCTTGTCGAGCGTTATTTCGTAGGCCGAGATTTCTCCGAAGCTTACAGGCGCCTTCACGACCAGATGCTCCGGCCCAGCCGTGTTCACCACTGCATCGATATTCAAGTGAGCGAAGCCGAAGTCAACGTCCAGGATGAGGTTCGATGCGATGGCAAACTCCAACATGACAAACTCGCTCGGCGTATCCAGCTTGATCTCACCCGTCAACGTCGTTGGAATCCGTCGGGTGACGATGTCCAAGCCGAATCTGCCCGACATCTGCCCCACGGTCGTGACGGTAACCCCTCCCACCACCAGAACGATGATTAAAACGGATGCAGCCGAGAAAGCCCTCCTTGCCATTCTCGCCCTCCCTTTTTACTTATGCGTCTGCAATCTCACCTTCCTGCAGCGGTTCCTTAGAGCGTTCCTGAAAAAGAAAACGCCCTTCGAGCACTCGAAGAGCGTTTCCAAAAAAGCATCAGCACGTAACCTCACGACAGCCACTGATTCTTGCCCCCAACCCAGGCAGCCCGGCTATCTCGTGAGACCCGTGGCTTTGTGCCCCTACTTCACAGTAGGTTTACCTTTTTCAGGATATATCATAAGATCTATTGCTATTCCCACAAACGTAATATACAGGAACAAACGTAGTATATAGGAATCAGGGCGCTTTGTCAATAGCGGATCGCCTCAACCTAGTCCCTGCGCCAAGAACACGAAGTCAGTTCCTCATCTTCCGGCCTCATTCTCACCCCTGGATTCCTGGGTTCCTCATAGGTTCTTTGCGTCTTTAGCGTCTTCAACCGCAATCCGCTAAGGAAGCCATGAATGCAGGAAAGAGTCTAGTTCCCTGCAGTTTCTGCTTGTGAGTCTTCCTGGATTCCTGCGTTCCTCATAGGTTCTTCGCGTCTTTAGCGTCTTCAACCGCAATCCGCTAAGGAAGCCATGAATCCAGGAAAGAGTCTAGTTCCCTGCAGTTTCTGCTTGTGAGTCTTCCTGGATTCCTGGGTTCCTCATAGGTTCTTTGCACCTCTGCGAGAGGACAGGCTATGGTGGGGTTTGTGGTTCTCCCCATATCCGTTCATCGATGATAGTCCCTTCCGGAGTGATCAAGAAGACCTCGTCGTGTTCGTCGTTTAGGTAGAGACCTTCCGGGTCGTACGTTGGGTTATAGGTGTCAATGCAAACTTGATACGGCTCATCCGGATTGACGAGCGTATCCGGCGGGAAAGAATAGCTTCCTTCTAAGTCACTGAGCCGCCAGCCCCCAATATCCACGGGGGCAGTGGAGACGTTCAAAAGCTCTATGCACTCTCCTGCGGGGTCCACTATATAGATGATCACCGGGTGAACAGCAGCGGAGAGAACGGGTTCTCTGGAAACGCTTCCCGTCGCCTCGCGGAAGCCTTCCCAAAGCCGGTCAAACTCCCTGGCATACTGCTCCGAGGCCGTCTGTCCCGCTGTCCCTAGAGGGCAGCTAATGAACACCACGTTCTCGTAGTTCTCCTTGTCGGCGCTATCCGACCAATCGTAGGATCCTGTGATCAGGAGATTCCCATCGATTACGGCAAACTTGTGATGGAAGAACCCTGGGGTACCTACCACGACTACCGGGATGCCAGTGGAGACCAGCTTCTCATACTCCCCTCCAAACACCTTGTCCTGCCCCGCGCCGAGGATCACACGCACGGATACCCCGCGCCGGGTTGCGCGAACCACGGCATCTCCAAGCTGGTCATCGGTAAAGGAGAACAATGCGATATCGAGGCTCTTCCTCGCCCCATTAATGGTTTGGATAATCGCCGTTTCAATGACCCCGTCCACATCCGGCGAGACGAAATAGCTCTGCACCGAACAAGTTTGCGCAACTACACCACCGCCTGCTATCAGCACAACAATGGCAATTAAGAACAGCTTTCTGGTCATCGTTCCCCCTTCTATTCTATGTACTGAAGGAACACTTCAAGAATGAAGAAACTCCGGGACGTCGGGCATGAAGCCCGACGCTACCTTGCTTTTGTAGCGTCGCACCTTGTGTGCGACGTTACCTCCGATGCGACAACGCGGTACATCAAGTTGCAGCATAAGGACCAACTCCGCTTAGCCCTTTAGGTTTTTGCCGTATTAATGCCCCTTTAGCTTGCTGCGGGGTTCTTCACTGAGGATATGTTTTTTAAACCGCCGTGCAAGCAGGATTGCCCCTGCGACAAAGAAGAGACCAATGACGATAAGAATTGAGGCAACCGCTGTAGATGGGGTGTCAATCAGAAAGCCGATCACCAGGCCAACGAGGGCTGCCCCGATTCCGAGTAAAACCGAGTAAATATAGAATCTTACCGTTTTCATTATGAAGGAAGTTTACTCTTCCTCTGCGCTTCCCGCAAACAAGAAAGAGGAACAGAAAGGGGGTTGGTAGTAGCGGCGAGGCCGTAGCGTCGCACCTTGTGTGCGACGCTACGGCCTCCCTATTACCTGTATCAGGGTCTCGCAACGAGAGAGACCGCCCTTACATCGGTGGTTCAATGGAGATAGGTTG
>Ga0315541_1002578_pt1 | contig 14921 bp, 19 predicted proteins | sample SalMarSW160190MG_FD_203095 | JGI IMG/M metagenome (GOLD analysis project Ga0315541, IMG submission 203095) | Salt marsh sediment microbial communities from the Plum Island Ecosystem LTER, Massachusetts, United States - Salt Marsh Sediment SW1601-190 ...
TGCTGGATGATAACGGCGGGGTCTTATACCGGAACCAAGGTGAAGACATAGGGCCACTGGAGCCGGAACCGGGAACAGGCAGCTGGCACTCCACGCCCAGCTAACCCCACCCCAATAGAAACAAAAGCTTAATACTCAATCTTCGTTGGTAGCCCCAAAAGGGGGTGTCAAATGATGCTCCCTAGAGTATCAGTCAAGGGCAAATGCCGAAATCTTAGTTGTCGGTGGTATAATCACCTCAAAAAGATAGTGAGGTGGATTATTATGAAGGCATCTTACTGGACTGCATTTGGAGCAATGGCATTGCCACTCGGGGTCGCTATTCTAGCTCTGGTGATATACCTTAATAATGGCTTCTACTCCTTTGGAATGTGGATTGCTATAGCATTCATTGTGGCTGGATTCGCTTCTTTCATTGCAGGATGGGGGTACACTATTAGGGAAGAGCATCGCAACATTGTGAAGGATAAAGAAGAAAGAGAACAAAGACAGATTGAGATAAAAGAAAGACGAAGAGAGCATAGATTATATCTGATAGCCCTTTCTTATATATCGCAGGGACGAAAGGTGAGTTTGTCACAATTAGATAAGATATTGAGAAAGTGGGTAAATAAAGAGCAATGGGATAAAAAATGGGCTGAAGATAACCCAGAACTTGCAGAAGAACTTCAAATACTCCAGAAAGCACTCAGAGAAGAACTAAAGGACTAATAGAGGATGAATAGTGAGATTGCTTGTAAATACTGCCAATCACCAAACGTAATCAAATACGGCAAATATAAGGCCGTCCAATACTACTACTGCAAAGACTGTAAGCGTAAGTTCGCAGGCTTAGACACCATCCCCAAGATGCAGTATTCCACTTCCAAGATTGCCGATGTACTGAATATGTACTATGAGGGTATGAGCCTCAAAGAGATACGCCGTAACCTTATCCAACAGCACAACGACTATATATCCGATGCCACCGCCTATAACTGGGTTAAGCGATTTTCTAAGCTGGCTATAATGCAGACGGGTAAATACAAGCCCGATGTCGGCTCTATCTGGGTTGCGGACGAAACTATGATTGACTTGGATGGCAAGAATATCTGGCTGTGGGATATTATAGACACCAAGACACGCTTTTTAATCGCCACCCATATGTCCTATACCCGCACCATAAAAGACGCCCAGACACTTATGAAACAGGCTTACAGGCGAACAGGCAAGATACCTAGAGTGATATACACGGATAAGCTCGCTGCGTATCTGGACGGCATAGAGCTAACCTTTGGGGCGGATACCGAACACAGGCAGGGTGGCCCCTTTAACGTTGAAAAGAACACTAACCTGATTGAACGATTTCACGGCACTATCAAGAGCCGAACCAAGGTTATGAGGGGATTGCACACGATAGACTCGGCACGGCTGTTTATGGACGGATGGCTGGTGCATTATAACTTCTTTAGGCCTCATATGTCTTTGAGGGATAGCACACCCGCACAGGTGGCGGGTATAAGGTGTCCCCTGCGTAACTGGAAGGACGTAACCGAACAGCCATTCCATATAACGGCTAGGATACCCGCTTACAAGCCGATGACTACAGTACGCAAGAGCAAGAAGGTTAAAACTAAGCGTAAGAAGGCTAGAACGTCAGTACCGACAATATCAGTAGGCAGGATAAAAGGAGGGTAGAACTATGATCACACAGACCAAAAATAGAATAAAGCTACCAGTTAGCAAGATAGAGGCTTTTAACTCCGCAACGGCAATAGCCAAAATACTACTCCCTTACGCCGAAGCCGATAAACGGGATATTTTGGCTAAAGCGGAACAAGTCTTAAAGACTTTTAGTCATTTAGGTGATGAGAGATAATCTGTGACGTAGGATGACAGATAATTGAAAGCCCAATTAAAATATTTCTCCATCTCTTCAGACTTTTGTGTGGGTTGTGGAACATGCCCAGTTACTTCTGGTGTGCTTGCCACACCTAACGCCCAATCACCAGCCACCTCAATTATAGACGCTAATACCTCAGGAGACAAAGCCATAAAGCACCTCCAATCGCCACTATTATACCATCAACAACTAAGGTTGAGTAGAACCAACAAAAGTACCTCATTTACAAATGTCAGCTTCTGAGCTAAAATAGTAGCGGTTTTGCCTTGTCACCTCCCCCAGCACACAGTAAAATAGGTGACAACAGGTAGAAAGCGGGCCGCTAGCTCAACTGGCAGAGCAGCTGACTCTTAACAAGTCCACAGATGTGGCAGCAGGCAATAACATTCTGTTGGCAAGGTTCCTCGAATCCCGTAGGCAAGGTATCTCCCCTCAGACAATCAGGTTTTATCGACTTTGCCTTAGTCCATTTCTGCGCAATTATCCTCTTACAACACAGGGAATCAACAGCTTCTTGGCTAATTTGAGATGTGGCAATGCTAAACATGCCTACTATCGGACCATCAGGGCACTATGCAACTGGATGGTGAAGGAAGGCTACCTCAAAGACAATCCCATACAGAATATTGATGTTCCGAAGATCAGCAAGAGAATACCGCCAAGCCTGACTAGTGAGCAGGTTAATCTATTGATTGAGCAAGCTGATTGCCTACGAGACAAGGCTATCATTTCCTTATTTGCAGATAGTGGCATGAGGCTTAGTGAGCTGACGAATGTTAAGACCTCAGATATTGATTGGGAAGAACAAACTATTACTATCTGGGGTAAGGGTAGTAAGCAAAGGAAGGCTCCATTTACAGGTAAGACGGCAATACTATTGAAGGAACTAATCTCTCAGAATGGCACAGGTGGAAATATATGGCATCTGACATCTTGGGGGATAGTGTCAGTGTTTAGGAGATTAAAGCAGAAGACTGGGTTGCCATGTAATCCACATACCTTTAGGAGAACGTTCGCGAGTAATTTACACAGGGCTGGACTGGATATTGAGCATATAATGAGGCTGGGAGGGTGGGAGAGTTTAGATATGGTGTTGAGATATACGAGGAGTGTGAAGTTTGAGGAGAGTTTGAGCCTTTATAGAGGGATAAAAAAGTAGATAATAATATAGTATTTTAAAGTCCTGTCTATTTATGATAAAGTAGTAAGAAACATGACACAGGGAATAAATTCACCATTAAGATATGCTGGCGGCAAGTTCTATGCTCGTAAACTAATCATTAAACTCATTCCTCAGCATACAAATTACATAGAACCATTAGCAGGTGGTGCTTCTCTTTTCTTTGCTAAGAATAAGATAGAAGAGAATTGGCTAAATGATATTGACCCCGAGTTAATGAATTGCCTGATGACGATTAGAGATTACCCTGAGGAACTAATTAACAAATTAAAGGGAGAAAAAGCAACTAAAGAAAGGCACACCTATTATAAAAATGAATTTAAACCATCAGATGACATTGAAAAGGCGGTCAGATGGTTTTATTTAAATCGGACCTCGTACTCTGGAATAATGAACATGCAGAATTGCTACTGGGGTTATGGAGATAAATATAGCATGCGACCGGAAAACTGGCCTCAAAACATTAGACGAACATCAGCAAAGCTTAGTGGTGTCAAACTCACTGCGCTTGACTTTGAGCCTGTTATTGAGGATGCAGATGATGGGGCATTTCTTTTTATAGATCCACCTTATTTTAATGCTGATCAAGATAAGTTCTACACTTTTTCTTTCGAAAAAGAAGATCATATTCGATTATGTGACCTACTTAGAAGGCATAGCGACCGGATTCAATATCTGCTAACCTATGATGATAGTCCCGAAATACGCTCATTATATGAGTGGGCACAAGAAATACGTGAGCAAGAATGGAACTATACTATTAATAGAACTGACGACCAAAAAAATGGAACAGATCAAAAGGGTAGCAGATACAAAGGCAAGGAGTTGTTTATTCTTAATACATTACAGCCTTAGAAGACGGGTTTATGATAACAAACCCTCATCCGTTGATATAGTCCCAAATTTTTTCCTAGCCCAGAGAATTGTCTTACCAACTCGTACCATCTCGGCTCGGTATTCTTCGTAATCTCGGTGCATAAAGCGATGCCCTTTAGATAAATCTGGGGACTCTATATCATCTTGTGGTTCACCCCTTCCAATGGATGCCTGATAACACTGAAATGCAACCTGCGCATCATAAAGATTTGTCATTTGTTTTATCCAAGTCTCACCATGATGCCCCCAACTCTTTTGTTCTGCCACAAAATCAGAAAAATCACGATTTATGAAGATCCACAGTTTATCATCATTACCTTGAGCATCAGATGATACGTCATAACCTGCAACATCTTCTTTATTCCATTCTTGTTCGAATTGATCTTGCATATCCTGCCAAGATTTGACATTTTCATCAGTAGGATGTTCACTAACATATACTAAGTCATAGTTAGGTATCTGGAGACGGCTTCCAATAATGATTGTTCCACCTCGTGGTGATTGCGGAAGAATTTTGATTGGTACTTTATCGGAAAAGTAAGAACCATCAGCAAGTTTCAATCTCACCTCAAAATATCCTGGCTCGAGAGGAGCCGTTCCTGCTGGTGTGAATATAACAACCCCAATCTGTCCTCGTAGAGGTTGATTAAATCCCTTGTATATAACTGGGGATGGAAGAGAAATAATTTCAAATGTAGCTGGTTTCACTAAACGAGTTAAAATGTCATCTATACAGTCAGTATCAATCCAAATGACTCTTTGTTTCCCTTCTTGTAGCCTAATCTCGCCACCTTGAGTTTTGACTTGGAACCGGGTGGGAGGGTCAGAACCAGAATAAGGTGGTTCTGGTGAAGGTATTACAATCTTAATACGTAATGGCTTAGGAGTTTTGCATATCCATACTCCAGGACGCCTTAAGGTAGCATTTAACTCACATGTAGAGTTTGCCACAGCATTTTGGTTAGCTGAAAGACGGATAACCCATCTACCTGCGTAGTGACTAGTTAAGTTAACTTCTAGAATGCTGGGATTGGATAAAGAGAATTCAAACTTTGCTTTCGATAATACATCATCTTGAGCATTCGTAAGAGCTACTACATTCACACTGTCCCCCGGTGAAAGCTCTATAACTCTATTGGGATTTGAGAAGGTAAAATAGGTCGGAATCTCCTTGGGCTTGAACTTAGGAAGTTTATGTTTGGCAACACTTTCCTTAAGCTCCATCACCTGTCCCCTAAGAAACTCGTGAATCATTGGATCTAATATTTTTCTTAATCCGATATCTTGTTGAGAATTGCTTCTTTGCAGGAATGCCTGTAAGCGATTAAATTGTATTTTCTTGAGTTCACCAATGTGAACTTCTAGTGCATCAGCTAACCACGATTCTAATTGCTTTTCGCTTTGCTCTTTTGGCTCTCCTCGATTGGAGCCAAAAAAGCCCCGAAAAGAGTCGCCCATGTAATCTGTCTCTATGTGGACTATCGTTGATTCTCCAACCCGCGTGAGATTCTTTTCACGAAAAACCTTTTCGGTCAGTGATGTATGAACCTGACCTCCAAATGTAACAGCACAAGGTCTTTGTGATAGCCTGCCTCCATCTTTAAAGAATCTGATTCTCTCCTTGTGTTCATTTCTTCGAATTTTTGTTTTAGGATCAACTCTTAGATCTTCAACTACCCAATAATTTATGCGAATAGCCCCACCTGTTTCGAGTGGTAGAGTATATCCTTTATTCCAAAACTCTACTCTTCTATCCTTATCTGGTTCGTTGTAGAAATCTTCTAACCGTCCTCTTGCACCAGCTAAAGCACGATTATACCCACCTTTATATCCTTCCGTGCCTGGATGTTGAGCATCTCCAATAATTGATGAGCGCTCTTCTACTAGCATGTAAGGTAGAACGGGATCAAAGAGTCGATAATCTAGTGTTCGCCAAGGTGCTAGCCCAGCTGCTTCTGATCCAAAGGCACCAGTATCTCGCATTTCAATATGAGAAACATAAACACCATGTGAGAAGTCATGACCAGCCAAAAGTTTGGAATCGAAACTTAACATGCTACCAGAAGTATCGACAAGGTATTGATAGTCATTTATCCTAGCTTTCACTTCTGCTGATTTCCTAACTATAGTCCAACCAACCAAATCTTGCTTACCATTCAAAAGACGCGGTTCTTTTCTAGATATTATTATCGTATACTCACACCACTCGAAACTAGAAGATCCACCATGACCATAAGCACCTATAAGATATGGTTTTTTTCCTTTATTGCTGTTTGCCAAGGACAGAATTGTGTTAGGCATGTCATCAGGATGTATACCTTTTCCTCTGTCCTGAATTATTATCGTAGGTGCCCCTCGTTTTCCTCTAAGAATAAGCTTGAGATTTTGTGCTATCCGTCTGCGATCATCAATAGATAAATTCCTTGCTCGACCCTGAGGAATCCCAAAAAATCTTTCGGCAGCTTCAAATATTGAAGACGGCTCTTCCACATGACTGTTTCCTGACATGAGAGCAAGTTCAACTTCGCGTTGAATCAGACTCTCCATACCATTAACTAATCTCTCAATTAATGGGTTAATAGGGTCAGGGGATACCTCTACATTAGCTGCCGGGCTTTCTCTATCACCGAGATTGTGCCAAGTGGCTCCAGAGCAATTTTCTTTGATAAATTTCTCAACCGCACTCTTTTCTTGAAGTTTGAATAATCTGTCAACTTGCCTACTATTAAGTTGAATCATATTACCCTCGCTTGGCTATATAAGTTGCTTCCAATTAGCCCTAATAATTGCATGCCGTAACATTGATTCTAAATCATCTTTCGACACTATCACTGCCATGTTGCGGCTGGCATACGGCCCCTGAACAACAGAATCATACCTTGCAATACGAAAATCTTTGTACTCTTCGGGGATCTTCCCTGATGGTCGCAGCTGCTTGCCACCTCGAACTTTGATAACACTTGTAAGTAGCTCATCAGATTCATAATTATTACCAGCAGCGAATTCCACTACTGGCCAGTTATCTAACCACACCACGACACGCCGACGCATTTGTCCCGCAGCCTGGCGATCTGTGAAGCCTATTCTAAATGTATGTGCACGACCATTAATGTCTCTCGTAGTCTCATATCCATTTTCAAAGTGTTCCTCTGTAGTAGGCCATTTGTAATCAAATGGTTCAATTTCTGTAAAACCTGCTGTCTCGTATTGCGGCGTCAAACTGCTCGACTGCTCTGTTAACTGGGAATGGTGATTTCTATTAATAAATTCTACAAGGTTGGCTTCAGTAAAACGCCATTCTGTACCTATTTTGAACCCGTGTAGACGTCCCTGTTCCAACTCTTTCTCAATGACATCTGTGCTTATTTTGAAATAATCCGCTGCCTCCTCAATAGTCATTATCTTGGGTAGAATTGAATCATTCATTTCTATACCTCTTTACGCTAATGATGTTATTATACAGGAAGATAGGTGGTTTGTCAAGATGGTTAGGCGATTGGTTTATGGAAGTTATGGAGAATTATAATCTTTATACAGATCCTTGTCAAGATGTATAGTGAATTTGGCGCCTACCTACCTAAGCAGCAGTAAGTAAACAAGTGCCAGAAGCGCTACAATACGCGCAGTTTGCATTATAAACGTTACCTAGGCACTTAGTATGCCTAAGTAATTCAAGCAGCCTGGTTTTGGATTTAGAGATTATCTCGATCTTAATAAACTTACTCTAACCAATAGTAGACGGTTATATTCACTATCTCTTGAGTATCATATGGAAAAGGCATGAAGCAGATGGTGTAATAACCCGACTCCCCGTACGGACGGTCACATTTGATACTGATGTCACCTCCAGACATTCCAGCCATAGAATGCTCAATTCTCTGACCCTCTATCCAGAATCCAGGCTCCGGGTCAAGTGGAGTCGGCTCAAAGACGCCAGTTATCTTAGAATCAGCTGCATAGGTCTCTAATGGGTAAGCGGCTCCACCAGGATTTGTCCACCAGCGATATACAGCCTTATCACTTTTCCAGCTGCCTTTAATCGTTTGGCCTTTATTTGCGTAGATATCCAGCTGATAAATTTTGCCGCCTTCTACAATGAACTGAGTTTCCGTAGGTGTTGGTGCCGTGCTGAAACAGCCGCAACCAACCAATGATGAGCTAACTACCACCAGTATAGAGATGATGATTAACGATAAGATTCTTGAAATTACCCGTTTCATGGCTTCCTCCTTTTTTGGTTTGCCCTGCCCTACTAAGTCGTTAAAGCTCAAACAGGTATATTATAGCGTAAAATGTGCTCTACGGGAACACTTATATTGCAGTTATCCTTTATTATTCAGATGTGCGTAGAAAGAACATAATCGGCCAGCGAGTTCGTAAGGGTAGAAAAGAGTCGGGGATTACTCAAATGGAGTTAGCCGCACAACTACAGCTATTGGACGTAACCATAGACCGGTCAGGAATAGCTAAACTTGAAAGTGGAAAAAGACCTGCGTCAGATATTGAGGTTTACGCTATCGCCAAAATCTTAAAGGTTCCTATACCTTGGCTGTTTGAGGAGAGTAACAACCCGCTTGAGTCATTGGGGCCTTAATCCATATCATTGCTAGTCGAGTATCTTTCACTTTCAGAATTCTAAGCTGTCTCTTATTTGACGGGCTTTCCTGTTTTCACTTCAATAAACCTACCGGACTGGCTTTTTATCAATATTCTATACCACGCAAGTTTGTAGGAAGTGTCCAAACCGAATTCAGGGGCTAATGCCTTGCCAGCCTGATATTTACTTCGATAGACTTTCCCCGTGTGGGTGTCTTTGACTGGTATTCTCCTGTTATTCTTAAAAATTCCTGTCATTAATACCTTATTTTAGGTAACCCTAATTCTGCTTTGAGCTTTTATCAAGAGAAGCAGTGATTATATACTCATCTTAAAATATTTATCAAAAATATGCCATTTACCCCTTGACACGCCTGCGACTACGACTGCGATAGGCGTGATCACCAGAAAAGTCGGCTTGGTATAATACTTGTAGAGAGAATGCCCACCTAGTTGGGTACATACTGACTGGTATAGCTGAGGTAGCTTAACAGGAGTAAAAACTGCGTATTTGGGCTTTTAAAGCGTTTTGCAGCTGGTAGGCATAGGGTAATCAGCATATGGCTAAAACATATATCTATTAGCGCACAACTACAAACTAACTATAATACAATTGCATACTAAAAAAGGGGGCAAGCGAGAATGAGAAAAGTTATCCGGGTAAACCCCAAAACCCACATGATGTGTATCCCTGAGGAGATAGCAGAAGATGGGTTAGTTGGCGATGTAGAGTCCTTTCCGAATGCGGTTACCCTTACGCTGGTAATGCCAGGGGCGACCCTTGAAGATGTCACGTCAAGCCTGGAACGCACACTCGAAGACATCAGGCACCGTATGAGATTTGCCGAGAGAGTAAAGGACAACCCTGAAAGCTATCATAAGCGCATCCACAAAGAGCCGAGGAAGCTGAAAACCAAGTCGTTAGGGGGTAAGTTTGCCGAGATGAGACAAAACATACTAGGAGGAAAATGATGCCAGAGGCAATATCTGATGAGATTATACCCTACCACACCGTAGTCATATGTAGGAATTGCAAATGGCCGTGGTCACCTAAGACACCTAACCCAAAGTCATGCCCCCATTGTAGTTGTAGGGATTGGGATAGCGGCCAGCGCTTGGATATTTCCCTTCTACCGAGGCTAAAGAGGAACTTCTTCCTCGGCTAGTAGATGCCCTACCTGTAGTCGGAGGCTTATCATGGCCAGCGAAGAAAAAGGTATAGAGCCGGTTGAACCTGAAGAAAGCTCTGAACTTATAGAAGAACCTGGTAAGAGTATCACACTCAGGGGTTGGCTACCTGAAGACGCCCAGGTTATTGATGATGTGATTGATGAGCTCCAAATTAGGGCTCCTAATAATAAAGCCCTTAGGGAACTCCTCACAAGCTCTCAAATGTATCCAGAGGCCGAAGGTTTAGAGTCGGACTTGGGATATATAGAATGTGACCCTACCCGTGAAATGATAGTTAATCTAGTCGTCTCGATGATTAACATGGATGACCAGTTCGGCGGGTTTCTTTACCGCGACAAAGCACCGCTTACCACTGTCCTTATTGGCTTTGGCCTTACGAGAATTGAAGCACTATTGGTTAAGAGGAAGGAGAGACTAAAAAAGGGGTGGGAAGACTTCTGCAACCAGAAAACCAGGTTCACTTTAGAGGGTTATTCATGGAAGGTACTCAAAGCCACAGAAAGAAAGGATGCATTCCACCGATTCAAATACTATGTCCTTGACCCATCAATAAGAGGCCGAATAAATGGCATAAAGCGTGAGTACAAGTTGGATCTATCATTTATAGCTGAGATGAGCATACTTGAAGCCATAAGAACATCAAGGCTTATCCCTCAATGGGCTGTGAAGGAATTCAATGAAGAGCATGAGAACTTTGAGAAGTGGGCAAAGATGAAGGGCTTTATAGATACTCTGGATATTTCAGAGGAGCTAACATGATTAGCTGCTACTTTACAATAATACTAGGGGAACTGGGGAAAAAGGGAACTGGGGGAACTGGGGACTGGGGGTACACCCCACTATACTAAGTATAAGAGCTGGCGTAAATGAGCAACACAGCAGAGCAAAGAGCACATCTACTGAAATACATGGAACTAGGGCTTAGACCAATTCCACTGAGAGGTAAAGTCGCGAATTACCACTGGAAGTCTTTTGTGTTAACACAATCCAACATGGAATCCTACATCACACCTGGTACTAACTGGGGCATCCGTACCGGTCAGATCCCCATCGGCACGTATTTTTATGCAGTGGATATTGATGATAAGCTTCTCCTCTCCAGATTCATGGAGCTTAACCCCTTACCAGAGAAAGCACCTATCGTATCCACTGGTCGTGGGTTCCACATATATCTGAGTTGGGGTATGCCAGCAGAAACAAGACATTCCCCTGGTCTTGACATCATCGCCAATGGGTATGTGGTTGTACCTCCATCAGTGCATCCGAGTGGGAAGATATACCGGTTCATAGTTCCACTGGGAAGCCATATACCTATGCTAAACCCCCGGTCAATCTACTGGCCCTTACCCACTCTTCCTTTTCGTCCCAACCCTATTGCTGGTAACGCCCGAAATTCTGCAGGGCACCTAGGAGGGGACAGCTTTGATTGGGATAACATCTTTAACGGCGTCTCTGAAGGTCAGCGCCACAACACTCTTGTTCGCTACCTCGGCATCCTTCATTCAAGGTGGGACACAGAAGATGAAGCCCTAGCCAAAGTAAGTGAGTGGAACAAGCTCAACAATCCACCAATACCAGAGCATGAGTTGGTGACTACTGTAAGGTATTGTTACAGAGAATGGGGTAGGAGGAAGGTAGGAAATGGCAACAGGTAAACCCGAAGAGGGTAACCAGGAAGATCTAATTCCATCGAAGGACGAGATTAGGAAGATAATGGCGGAAGTCTTCCAAGCTTACCCAACACAGGCACCTGTAATCCTTATGCAGATTGAGGTCGCTAGAATGATGCAGAGATATATCGAGAGGCTCAAGATGCAGTTAGAAGAATCAATCCATGAAATAGGGGATAATATAGACAAGAATATGTAGCAGTGCTATACACAGCATGGTGCTAGTTTAGCAAGCGTTAATTCCATCTATTGGGAGTGGCCTACAGCTTTTTGGATTCAGCAGTGTGCATAAAAGTGTATAGCGCGTGGATCTATAGTGCTGCTATGATGCTATGCTAAGTTCGGGTTTTGCTGTATTCTGCTACAGCTAGATTTATCATGACTCCTTTAGCACTTGCTACACACCCTTAGATGGCTTTGTCTACTCATCTTTATGCCGCTAGTGAGTGAATTATGGTGTACTTGGCTGTAAGAGCTGTAGAGTTTCGCTAAAACACTACTCTAAAAAAGCTTACAAATAAAGCTAAACATGACACAATTATTATAAGGGCTAGAACCCCTTGGACGGCCCTAGGTAAGTGAGGGGTCGATAGCTTATTTGGGGTATTGTTCCATATGATCCCTTTCTACATCTGGGGCCGGCAGCCTTAACCTCCGAAGGCAATGCCGGCCCTACTACAAGGAGGAAAAATGTTCAGACCAAATGCCACAACGACTTCAGGATCCCCGACTAGGTCTATGCAGTCAGGTGTATTGCCTATGCAGGTTGCCCAGCAGACCGGTATCGACATCAACTCCATCATGAACATGATGCTCATGATGATGATGCTGATAATACCAATGAAGATGATGGGTGGTATGTTCAGTGAGGAGAAGAAACCCGCGCTTGCATCGGCTAAAAAATAGAGGGTATAGCGAGGGACGGCCCAGCCCCTAGCTGCCTTGTTGGGGCCTGTCTATTGACTTACTCTAGTAGGCTCTAGGCAGGCCCTAACACTAACCACCAGTAGGAGCATTAAAACGAGATACTCAATCATCGGCTCAACCTATAATCAGGTAAAAAGTGTTGGTGGTACTGATATTAGGGAAGCTCGTTCCACTAAGATTATCTTCGCTACACTTACCGAAACCCAAGTAGCTCGGCTTAAAGCTATGGGTTGCCAAGTTGAATTGGTAGACAAAGTTGGTACCGTGGTAATGCCACCAACGCCTGTTGCTGCAGCACCTATATATAGCCCTGAGCAGCTAGTTAGTATTGTAGGGTTAGAAGAGCTGAGGTCAATATCGAAACCACCCTTGTATGGAGCAGGCTTCAATCTAGCTATGATCGACACCGGAATAAGGGAGAGCCACGAACAGGTCAAAGGGCGTGTTGTCTACTCAAAGAACTATACCACCAGTCCTATGGGGGACGGCTTTAATCATGGCACCTCAACCTGCAGCGTTGCTTTAGCAGTAGCGCCGAAGTGTAACATACTCAATTTGAAAGTCCTCAATGATAAAGGTGAAGGTACTGAGGAAGAGGTTGTCTTGGCTATAGATGACTGCATTGACTTCCATGACAGCCGACCGGAGATTGCGCCTTCAGTAATCAATCTCAGCCTGGGCTCTGTAGATAATGGCAATCCTAATAACATTCTGCGGGTAGCTTGCCGAGCAGCTATTGATAAGGGTATCTGGGTCATTGCTGCCGCTGGAAACAACGGCCCTGCTCCTGGGTCTATAATGACCCCAGCCTGTGAAAAGTATGTGGTAGCTGTTGGCTCAGCGAAATACCTGCCAGAGCAAGAGACTTTTTTGGTGAGCAATTTTTCTTCCCGTGGGCCAACTCTGGAGGGCCTGATCAAGCCGGACGCATTATTGTTTGGCGAGGACATCGACATGGCAAGCTCCTCTAGTGATACTGCCACTATTGCTAAAAGTGGTACCAGCTTCGCCGAACCCTTTGGGTCAGCAATGGCGCTCCTAATGCATGAAGGGCTTTATAGACGTGCTACGCCAACACAAGAGATCCCTGGTGTATATCCAGAGCTTGGGATCTACCATTTTACTCCTGCAGATCTCATTGACAAATATCTTGCTGGGCTCTCTATTAAGCCACAGGGTATACCAGCCGTCAAAGATAATGACTACGGTTGTGGTTTACCTTTTGGGCCACTTATCGTTCAGAAACTCAGCGTTAGCCCGGTAGTAGATGTCAGCAGTATGCTGGGGATGTTCGTTGTTTTTTCAATGATGGGTATGATGGTAAGGATAATAAAATGAACCAGATCCAGTTACAATCCAGTTACAGTCGATAGGTTGGATACTTGTTTTTAGTGGTACCATAACCATGTTAATTGTCAGCATTATGACCGTAGTGATTTCAAACCTATTGGGGCCAAAGAGCCGTTGCATACAATCATCAATAAATCCGAGGTAACAGTAAAATTGTATGCACACTGCTTTAGTAAAACACTGCGCAGAAGCGCTGTAATACAGTTTTAGCGCATTTCTACACTTAATTAAGCGTATTATATGGCTTGGAATTAAAAACCAACCTGGGGTTACCAAATGTTACCTACCGAAGATAATCAACAAAACAACGGCTCTTTACATGGGCGAGCAACTACCCCTATCCGACCAAGTCTAATCACTAAGTCTGTCTTGATGGGCCGGACTCCCCTTAGGAATGGGCAATATGTGACTGAAGCGTCAATAACCGACCTACATAATGCCTATAAGGAGCAGCTCCGACAGTATAATAGCCTCAGGGAGAAGAGTAGACAGCTTAGAGGCATGAGTGTCCATAGCTTCATGACCCTGTTCAAGTTTGCCCGTATACTTGGCCTTGTAGAACATGTACGGGATGAGACTAGGAACGAGCCTATCTATGGCAACCTATATAGGGTTGAGAACGGGAATGGTCTTCGCATAGTCACTAACTCTCGGAAGATCTATCGCCTTTCCGATAAGGGTAGGCAGGACACAGAATCCTGGGGTAACTTATGTGGATCGTGGAGGGAATGGCGGCATGGAACCCCTGAGACCAGCCAGCCTGGAGAGGAACCTACGGCATGAGTAGATTGAGGTATTCCTATTGCCCGTCTGTTTTCAATAAATTCAATCCTATAAAAAAAGCCGCAGCTATTCAAATGAAATATCTATTTTATTTGAATTTATCATAATATATAAGAGCAATCTTTTCTTAAAAATTTTCTTAAGGGGTTTACGAACTCACAATTACAACCTACAATTGCATCAAAACTTCAAAAAGGGTAAACTGATGAGTAAAGCAGACTTGGCAAGACAATTAGGAGTAAGCCGAACCTATATCACTCTACTGCTCAAAGGAAAAAGGAAACCTAGCCAACAACTTGTCAACAAAATCAGTCAACTCAGGTTGACAAACATAGATTCAAGCGGGCCGCTAGCTCAACTGGCAGAGCAGCTGACTCTTAATCAGCAGGTTACAGGTTCGACTCCTGTGCGGCTCACACTCAATTCCACCAGTTATGTCAACTTCTTGAGAGGTCTTCCCCAACAT
>Ga0315541_1002580_pt1 | contig 14903 bp, 10 predicted proteins | sample SalMarSW160190MG_FD_203095 | JGI IMG/M metagenome (GOLD analysis project Ga0315541, IMG submission 203095) | Salt marsh sediment microbial communities from the Plum Island Ecosystem LTER, Massachusetts, United States - Salt Marsh Sediment SW1601-190 ...
CGGCCAGAAGCGTCGGGGCCACGCTGTTCGACGTCGTCCTCTCGTAGATCAGATCCGGGCGCCTTTGGCGCACCAGCCTCAGCATCTGGGCCAGGGCGCAGACATTGTAGGCGAGTTCGGCCAATTCGAACAGGACGGGCGGCGCGTGGCGGGCGAAGCGCTTCAATCGCGGCCTCACCCCCCCGCCCTGCGCCTCGGCGGCCTTTCTGCTCTCCGGAGAGCAGCCCGGCGGACTTGCGATGTCCACCGTGCAGCCCAACTCGCGCAGCGCTCGCACGAGGCCCATGATGTGCACGCCCTCAACATTGTCGCCGCTCGTGCGATGGTGATAGAGCACGTGCATGGCTCTCACCGCCTGCCTCGCACCTGCGGCAGGGCGCTTCATCTTCACTCGGCCTGCATGCGAGGCGGCGGAGTCAGCTTCGTTCATGCCCTCGTGCCTCAGCAAGGTCGACTGCGGCGCTCAGCCCCTCAGGGGCAGCGTAAGCGGAAACGACGCTTGACAGAATAGAATGCAGGCGGGCTGCATTAGCGTCCCAGGACATTCCCGAGGCCCTCTGGCGCAGAGCCGACCGGTCCCACCGGCGGCCCGCCGCCTCGCGCATCGCCAGGGCCAGTGCTCCCGCCTCTCCGGGCTGAACGACGAGGCCGCAGCTCTGATCCAGCAGGTCGGGGACAGCACCCACACGCGACGCCACCACCGGCGTGCCGCAGCTCAGCGCCTCCAGGACGACATTGGGGCAGCCTTCCTTCTCGCTCGGAAGCACGAGCATGTCCGCCGCGTTCATCCACAGGGCCACGCGCTGTTGGGGGATATGACCGAGCAGCTTGACGGCGTCTCCTACGCCCAGCCGGGCGGCCTGCCGTTGAAGCCGCCGGCGCAGGAGCCCGCGGCCAGCGATCGCCAGCAGGCACCGGTCCGATGGCTGCTCGTGCCGGCGAATCGCCATCGCGTCGATCAGCACGTCCACGCGCTTGACGGGCAGCAAGCTGCCGACAAACAGGACGATCCCGTCCCAATCGGCGGCGACGCCCAACTCTCGGCGCGCGTCCTCACGGGGCACGGGGACGAACCGGTCCACATCTACGCCGTTAGGCAGGACGTGGACCCTATCCGCCGGCGCACCCAGCTCGCGGGCAATGCTGGCCAGATTCCCGCTGACGGCCACGACGGCGGCGGCCGCCGCGAGGGCCTCTGCGGTCCGCCTGCCTCGGGCGCTCTGGAAGGGAAGGGAATGCAGGTCGCTGCCTCGCACCTTCAGCACGCAGGGGACGCCCAACTCCTCGGCCAGCCGTATTGCCGCCGGACCGTGGGGATAGGCGAACGTAGCCATCACCACGTCGCACGCTCCGACCGATGCCGAGCGGAGCACCCGGCGGGCGGCGGCGAGCACGGCCCGCCACGAATGGTTCCGTCCCAGCACCGGCACGTGCCAGAGGCGCGGGTGGAACAGCGCGATCCCGTCCAACACGTCATGGGGCCCCGGTGGAAGGGCGTGCCAGCGACGCCCGGGCAGCGTCTGGTGCCACGGCAGTGGGTTGATCACGGTAAGCCGGCAGTGCTTCGAGAGGCATTCCATCTGCCTGCGGTTATAGGGCCCGCGCTCCGGCTCGACCCGGTTCGGAAACGTGTCACTGAGCACGAGGCAGTGCATAGGGATCACCATGCAGCCAAAGCCTGGCAGTCTGACAGTAGCCCTGCCCATTGCAGTGGCCCATGCAGGCTGGAGGGTGCAGGTGCGCTGCGGCGTTCCGCGGTGGCCGCCCCGGTGCCAGCCAGAGGTATGGCCACCTCCGCCAGGACCATTCTGTGGTCCGAGCCCTGACCGGTCACCGCTGCAGTGTAGTACACGCGCGCGCCGAGCGGTACGAAGATCATGTCGATCCGCAAGACCGGCAGGTCCGCACGCACGGTCTTGCCCCACCCGTAGCCGTTAGCCGCAAAGCAGTCCTTCAAGGAGCCGGTTGCCCGTCTGAGGTCGGGGTAGTGTGCCGGTACGTTGAAGTCTCCGGCCAGGATGACGGGGCCTCTGCGCTGCCAAAGCAGGATGTCAGCGGCCAGGTCTCCCAGGCGCATGCGGGTGCTGGCAGCGGCCATCCGCACCTGCCCGGGACGCCAGTGCCTCAGCAGGTTCGGCGTCAAGAGATACCTGCCCATGTGCACGTTGATGCAGTAGAGCGTCACGCCGGGGGCTGCCTCTACGGCCCAAACGGTGCCACGCCATGCGGGCAGCTTTGCGTTCGGCACCCGGACGAGGGGGAATCGGCTCACGATGGAGTTCTCGCTGCCGTCGACGAAGTAACCTCTGAAACATCCGGTCCTCATGAGGGTGTCTCGCAGGGCCCCCGCCTCGCACTCCTGGAGGAAGAGCAGATCGGGGTCGAGCCCCGCGACTTGCTCAATGCCCAGGTCCGAGAGTCCCCTGTCATGATGCAAGTTCCACGAGACGAGCCGGAGCGGCAGCGTCGGCCCTCCTTCCGCCCATGCCCCCGAGTCCAGCCCTTGCTCGTGTCGCGCGCGCTTGAGGGCGAACTCGCGCCGCGCCCGCCCGGGGAATGGCTTAAGCCACTGCAGGCATTCCTCCAACGCGACCACCGCGCCGAGCCATGCAGCAAAGCCCAGCACGAGCCAGACTCGCCTGACCGCCGGAATCCCTGCGCACAGCCCCGGAAGCAACGCGAACAGACACACGAGCGGAGGCACGGGGGCCAATGTGCTGACCAGCAGGTTCGCCGTCGGCCAGCGATAAATGCCCGCGACCACGGCGATGCCCACACACGCCACGAGAAAGGGAAGAGCCAGCAGACGGCACGGCCACGTGCGCCGCCGAAGGAACCGTCCGCGTGCGTTCTCGGCGCGGGTCGGCCGTTCTTCGGCCATGTCAGCCCTCCTTCCGCAGCCAGGAGGGCTTGCCATGCCTCGGCGCCACAATTCCCGCCTTGCCTGAGTAGACCTGCCAGTACAAATCGACGTAATCGCTCACCATCCGCTCCAGTGAGAAGCTCTCAACCACGCGACGTCGGGCCGCCTGCCCCATCGCGAAGGCTGCCCCGTTATCCGCCCAGGTGTCCTGGATGGCGTAAGCAAGGGCCTGGGCGTTGCCGGGAGGCACGAGCCGCCCGGACCTGCCTTCCGCAACGATCTCGGGATTGCCCCCCACGGCCGTCGCGATCACGGGAAGCCCACAGGCGCAGGCCTCCAGGATCGTCAGCGAGATGCCTTCCGTGTAAGAGGGCTGCACGTAAATGTCCAGCAAGGGATAGATCGCCGCGACGTCATCCCGCATGCCCAGGAAATGAGCCCTGTCGCCCACGCCGAGCTCCTGGGCTCGGGTCTGGCAGGCCGCCCGCTCCGCCCCGTCGCCCACAATCAGCAGGCGAGCATCGGGCATGGACGAGGCCAGCCGCGCAAACGCCTCCAGCAACGTCGGCACCCCCTTCTCCGGTGAGAGGCGGCAGACCGTGCCTATCAGGGGCCGCCCCTCTATCCCCAGGACCCGCCGCCCGCCCGGCACGAGCTCCTTCGAAACGGGGCCGAAGCGGTCTGTGTCGATCCCGTTGACCACCAAACGCACCTTCTCGGGCGCGAACCGGTAGGTTCGCATCAATCCCTGCCGGACGTCCTCCGAGATGGCCACCAGGACGTCGGACAGTCTGTACGCGGCCCCTGCAAGCCGACGACTGCCCCAGACGGCGGGATACTGAGCGCCGTGCTTCGTATGCACCAGCACCGGGACGCGGGCCCACTTCGCGGCTGGGGCGGCCCGGACGTGGGAGAAGAAGTTGTGCACGTGGACGACGTGAGGACGCTCGCGGCGGAACAGTCGCGCCAGCCGCACCGCGCCGCCGACAATCGTATGGCGACCGTTGCGCGAAACAGTCACACAGGGGACGTCCCGGTGCTCGGGTCGCTGCGCTAGGCCATCTCCCGGCAGCAGGGCGTACACGCGTGCATCCATGCCATGTGCGCTTCGCATGCGAGCGCAGCTCTGCAAGACCAGGGACTCGAGCCCCCCTGTCTCGAGAGCACGCACCACGTGGATGACCTTCATGGGCTCACCGTTCCTCATCTTGCCGTCCCGGAACGCATGGGGGCGCGACCTCTTACCATTTCCATCGCGGGTTGCTCCGGCAGTACGAGATCACTTCGCCCGTGAAGGGCCCGAAGAACGGGGCGCCCGCATACTGAGCGAACCTGATCGTCTGGTGCTCCAGGTTGATCTCCACGCCGCGCCATCTGCCGCGCGAATCAAGGCACATGTCCAGGCTCACGAGCCGCGCCAGATGCACCTGGCCTGCCAGATCCTTTGCCACCCGCTTCAGTTCCCCGAAGGCCGGAACCGTCTCAGGAGCCGTCAGGTCAATGCCCGAATCGGGGTGCCTGGTGTACTTCCCCCCGTAGATGTCGAGCGCGTAGCGGTTCAGCGTGCCGTCCGGATGGATGTAGCGGACCAGGCCCCCTTGCTTCAGGTTATCCAACCTGCCCTCGCGGCCTATCCGGAGCGCACAGTTGAGCACGTGGATCTCCTCGGTTGCGACTGACCGGTAGGTGCAGACGCGGACGGTATTCAGGCCGTAATCGTTGAAGCGCCTGAAGAAGCCGCAGGGCTCGATCTTCTCCTGGACCACGAAGTCCGGCTGGCCGGCCATGGCATCGCGCAGCTCGCCGGCGGTGGCAACGAAGCGCACGCCCCTGCCCCCTGCGGTGCCCCTGGCCGGCTTCAGGACCAGGGGGAAATCGAGTTTCTCCACGTACCGGTCCACCTCGTCGGCGCGCAGCGGCCTGTAGTCCTGGCCGTAGAGCACGCCACCGATGCGGTACAGGCGCACGGCCGGGAACAGTCCGTCGTCGAACCAATGATTGTGGGCCGTCTTGTCCTCCAGGAAGAGGCACGCGTCATGGCGGTTCAACGCCGGCTCGATGTCGGCGGCGAACACCTCCTCGGGCACCGTCTCCGCGTCGGCACGGCCCGAGATATGGAAGCAGACCCGGAGCGTGTCCGAGCTGGAGCGCCGGTCCAACTGTCGCCACAGCTTCAGGTGGCGCCCCTCCAACGGCCGGGGGCAGGGCCTGGCGTACTCGGGGTGGAGCGCGAAGACGTGCCTATGCCTCTTGCGCCAGGCGCGCCTCTCCCGGAAGCGCGACCTGGCCTTCAGCAACGCGCGCTTGAGGCGCTGTGGCCATGTCATGTCGCCGTCGTTCATGAGGACCACCTACATCCTCTGGGTTGAGCTTTGTTCGGCTGCGTCCGTTCAACGCTGGCCGCCGTTGGCGAGCGGCCACGCGGAGCCCTCGGGCATTCACACCCACCCTTTGACGCACTCCGGCAACGGCTCCCCGAGCATTTGGAGCACCTTCGCCAGGCGCAAGGGGCACGAACCGCGCCTGTTGAAACAACCCTCCTCGAAGCGCCACGAACGGGTCGCCTCATCGTAGAGGTAACGCCCGGGCGTGCCGTCTACGTACATCTCCGAAGGCTCCTCCGGGCCGAACACGGGATGCAGCTCGTTGACGAGGAACTCGCCGCCCGGTGTCTCGAACACGTCCAGGCTCATGCTGTAGAAGGGGCCGATTTCGGTCACTCTGCGGCACAGCTCCAGAAGGCCGACCGGCGGCGTATACCATCCGCATAGGTGCGACCCGCTGTGGAATTGGCCTTCTTTCAGCTTCTGGTAACCGAAGTAGGAGTCGGCAAGGCGTATCACGCGCCACTCATCGACGTCCGGCACGTACTCCTGGAACAGGGCCGTCCCCCACGCCCGGTCCCGCCGGTCATGCCGGCGCGGCAGGAAGCCCTTGCCGAAGCAGGCCCTCACCACCTTCATGGCCTGGCGCCGGCTCCGAAGCAGACGGACGCCAAAGGCGGACGAGCCCACGTCGGTCTTGAAGACCAGCGGGTACGAAGCATTTGCAACGAACTCCTCTGCTTCGGTGCGGTCGGCGAATACCCACGTACGCGGATGCGGCACGTCGTGCACGTCCAGCCAATCCCTGATCCGGTGCTTGCTCTCGTAGAGCCAGAGGGCCTTATAGGAGGGGAAGAGCAACTGCTCCAGGTCCTCCACCAGCACCCTGAGCCGCTCGTCGTAGAGCTTCTTGGCACGGCTATCGATGTAGGCCGGCCAGACGACGAACGCATGGCATCCGGAGGCCCGGACCTCCTGGATCCAGCCATCTCTCGTGATGTCGATCAACTTGTAGGGGATGCCCATCTCGGCGCACGCCGCCTCGAAGCGACCGTACTTGTACATGTAGTCCTTGATGATGCCGATCGTTACCGACGTGCAGACAGGATGGGATTCGACGTCCGCCGTGAAGCGCTGGTAGTCGGCCAGCCGCATCTTGTGCTCCATCATTTGCCTGGGCACAAGATGGTAGCCGACGGCCTTCAGCCGTTTGGGCACGAGGTTGCGGAGCGTGGAGTTGCGGAAAGCCACGACCAGGTCAACAAACCGCTCCGTGGCACCTGCGAGCAGCGCCGGCCTCTGTGATGACTTCTTCGCCATTGTGCATCCCGTCCTCAAAGACGCTTGCGAAACAGAACGGGCAGATCCACGGCGCGCCCGATGCGACACGCCGGCCGAACTCCCCCCGTCCGGGCTCGATCTTGCGGCGTCATGTCATTGGCACCTTCGCCCAGGCCCGGAGCGCCAGGCCCGGATCCTCGGCCATCTGGAGCCCCGTCGCCAGCGCGGAAAGCCCCAGGATGCCCATGGAGAAAGAATTGTTGCCGTCCCTCTGCATGCCGACGAAACGTTCCAGCTCACCGGGCACAAGATAGGGGGCCAGCAGATCGCGGCAGTCCAGGATGTGGTCCAAGACGCCCCGCGAAGCCCCCGACAGGTAGACACCGTATATCTCCTGCTGTTGCCCGGTATGCCTGCGCGACGGGAAGAGCCGCTGCACGGGCTGCACCGCGAACCTGCGCCACTGGGTGCCGATGAAAGTGCGCAGCACCTCCGACGTGGACGGCAGGACGGGCATGTCGTTCGTGTTCGGTATCTTCGCCAGGTGAGGCAGATACGTGCAGAGCATGTCCCTGTAGACCTGCTGCCGACGGATCGCGGCGAACGGCAGCGACAGTATGAAGGCGACGAACTCGCGGTCCGTAAAGGGCGCGACGACGCGCCGGAACTGCCCGAAGAAGTGCAGGAGATAGCTGACGTAGCGGCGCCGCCCAATCAGCAAGTCCCAGTGGAAGAACTGGTGGTGAGGCGGGCCGTCGTGAGACATGAAGAAGCGCTCGTTCTCCTCCAGCACATCCTGCGCCAATCCCGCCGGCATCCGGGGGCCGAGCATCCGGGACACTTCTTCCACGCCGAAACGGTACTTGTACGCCCCGGCGAAGCAGAGGCGGCAGTGCTCCTCCGGCGAGGAGAAATCGGCGTCTGAATTGAGGAACCTGCTCGTCAGGCCGCCGCCCAGAAAGCCGCACACGAGCGTGGACGTCCTGTCGGCCGCCCCATCGAGCAACGAGAGCATCCGGCCGGTATGTATGTCGTACAGCCCGCCGCTTATGGCGACGGCCTTCTGCCTGTAACGGTCAAGGAAGTCCTCACCCAACGGGGCCGTGCTGTGCTCCGCTCCAGCCCGTCTTGCCAGCCTGCGCGCGTATTGGCCGTCCTCTCCATAGAGCCGGCCCTGGGACTGCGTGATCGCCCGCACGGGGATGCGCGCCTCGGAGAGCAAGCCCAGGAGGGTGCGGGAGTCGAACCCGCCGGTCAGCGGAAGCACGACCGGCTGGCCGTCCAGGGCGCGGCGCCTCACGCTCGCGCTCAGGACCGAGTACATCTCTGCGGCCGCTCTTTCGATCGACCACTGAAAACGCGCGTCCGAGAACGGCAGGTCCCGAACCCGATGGATAGTCAGGCGCCCGTCCTCAAAGGTGGCCCGGCTGCCGGGAGCCAACAACGTTACGTCGTCGAAGAGAGTGCGCTCCCCTTGCTGGAGTCCGAACATCAGCACATCGGCCACCGAGCGGGGGTCTAGCTCCCGCTTGAACGCGGGGTGGGAAGCAATCGCCCAGAGGTTCGAGGCGAACGATAAACCGTGCCCGTGCTGCCACAGGAAGACGGGCATCAATCCCAACGTGTCATTCATGATGTGCAAGGCGTTGCGCGCGTGGTCCCAGACGAAGGCCACGTACCGCCCGTTCAGCCCCACCAGCGAATCGGGACCGCCGTCGCGCAGCAGCTCCAGGAGGGCGGTTGCTGCTTCGGTCGGACCTTTCGGCCCTTGCCCGGGCGCCCTTTCGAGGTGATCGAGGGCGAGGGTGCCGGCAAAGAACGCCCGGCGTCCCTGGTCGTCTTCTGCCACGGGCGCCAAGTCGCGGCCCGGCTCAGTCGAGGCGATGTAATGAAGCGCGTCAGTGCGGACTTCGAAGGCAGCCTTGCGCGGCTCTAACTCGATCCATTCCATCATCCAGCGGCGCACGGGTGGCGATTCTTCCGGTCCGTCCGCGACCCAGCCAGCGAAGCCATGCATGGTTCACCTCTTCACCTTGCTGCGCCCTCGATCCGTACGCGACTATCGCGCGTCCGCCACCTGCCCTGCCGGTGCGAAAGCGACTGAAGCTCGCCCCAGAGCTCTCGGGCCTGGTTGACGATGCTGAAGTTTGCAACGGCATGACGCCTGCCCGCGGCCCCCATCTCCGTGCGCAGGGCGGGATCGGCCAGCAGCTCCTTCAGGCGCGCCGTCACGTCATCCGGGCCGTTCGGCTCCACGAGGTATCCCGTTCGGCCGTGCGCCACCGCGTTCACGGCCCCACCTGCACGCCCGCCTATCACCGGCTTGCGGCAGGCGCCGGCCTCCAGGAAGACCAGGCCGAGGCCCTCCGTGTCGCCGTCTGGCAGCTCCCGGTTCGGCATGGCGAACACGTCGCAGAGGCGGTAGTAGTCGGGAAGGAGGCCGGCGGGCTGGTAGCCGAGAAAGAGCACCGCATCCTGCACGCCCAGGTCCCGGGCCAGGCCCATGAGCCTGGCGCGCTCCTCCCCGTCCCCGACGATCACGTAGCGCACGTTCGGCCGCTCTCGCCGCAGGGCCGCCAGCGCCCGGATGACCATGTCGTGTCCCTTGCGCAGGTCAAGCCGCCCCACGGTGAGCACGACCGCGTCAGACGGCGCTATACCCAGGCTGCGACGAAGCCGTCCGCCGTCGCCAGGACAGTAGCGCTCCGTGTCGATGCCAGGGGAGATGACGCACGTCCTGCCGCGCCCGACCCCGAGCGCAGCGACGCGTCCGGCAGTCGCGGCCGAGTTCGTGAAGATGCGGGCCGCCCTGTCCAGCAGAGGCAGGCGGAGCCTGTCCCGCTTCAGGAGTCTCCCCGGTACCGGGAGGTCATCGCCGTGGCAGTAGGCCGCGTATGGCGTGCCCTGCTCCATGCGAAGCAAGTAAGCGGGAAACAGGTCAACGGCCCGAGCCGTGTAGCAGAGCACCGCGCGGGGCTTTGTCCGCCAGGCAATGCGCAGTCCCAACGTCGCGAGCGCCGCCAGGGCACTCCCAAAACGCCTGACCGACCTGCTCTCGAAGGCCAGGTCGATGCGCGGATCGTATCGGTAGACGGGGAACGGCATCGTGGCGTCCAGCGCACGGCTTCCCGGCAAGTCCGACGTCAGCACGGCCACACGCTGGGGGTCCCAGTGCCGGCAGAAGCCTTCGAGCGACTCCGACACCCCCCCCGTTGCGGGCGGGAACTGGCGCGTGATAATCAGGACGTCTCGCATCCCATCACCTTGCTGCCGGTCCGATCACCAGTGACGCGGAGGAGTCCAGCCGAGGACGTATCCCACGCGGCCGACAAGGTTGGCGCCCTTCATCAGGACGCCGAGCCCAATCAGCCCCATCTTGTGCAGCGGCCTCTCGTAGAGCCAGAACAGGAGTGCGGTGCGAAGGAGAGCCGCCCCCGACAGTAGCATGCCGCCGAGAAAACGCACGGCCTGCACCGGCAGGGCGTCAATTCGCATGTCCGGGTTGGTCTTGCGGAGGTAGCCTCTGGCATGCCCGAAACGGATCTCGTGGCGCAGGAGCGAGCCGGCCGTCGCCCGCGGCCGGTGATACTGAACCGCGTGAGGCGCGTAGGCGATGTCCTGGCCCAGACTCAGGAGCTGGCTCGCGAAGTCCCTGTCGGGCCCCCAGACGGCGTCCTGCCGGAAGCCCCCCAAGGCCTGGAAGGCCTCCCGCCGGACCAGGAGATTGCCCGTGCCGGCCAGCACGCGCCCGCCGCGCTGGGGGCCGGCCGGTCTGTCCGGCACCACCTGCGCTTCGATCGCCGCGAAATGGTCAACCACCGACGCTGTCTTTGCCTCGTAGGCGAGCATAGGACCGGCCGCTGCAACGCAGCCGTCCTGCAACATGGCCACCAGCTCCCGCAACCACCTCTTGTCGGCCAACTGGTCCGCATCGCAGAAGGCCAGCAAGTCGCCACGTGCCTGCTGGGCACCGGCGTTGCGAGCAACGTAGGGCCCCTTTCCGCCGTCCTCGAACAGGTAGACGACCGAATAGCGCTGGACGACTCGGGCCGTGCCGTCTGTGCTGTCGTTATCCACGACGATCACTTCGTAGCGGTCCTTCGGGTAATCCTGAGCCAGCAGCGCCTCAATGCACTCGCCGATCATGCTCTCGCCGTTGTAGACCGGCACGATGACGGAGACGAAGCCGACGCGTTGTGGCAGGGCAAGGGACACCGATGCCAGGTCAGGGGGAACCTCGTGCACGCTGTGACCAGTCGTGTCACTCACTGCCACACTTCCAGACTTCTCAGGGAACCGGCATGTCGGCCTACCGGATCGACGGCCTCCCCGTCAGTGATAAGCTGCCACAGCTTGCGCGCCTCCGTGCGCGCATTGAAGCAGCGGGCGATCTGCCGGCGCGCGTTGGCCCCGATCCGGCGGCGGGCGGCCGCGGCGAGGCCGCTGAAACCCTCCAGGCAGCGAGCCAGCTCCAGGGGGCTCTCCGGAGACACCAGGAAACCGGCCCCCGGCCGCACGAGCTCGGGGATACCCGTCACCTGCGTCGACACGACGGGCACCCCCAACGCCATCGCCTCCATCAGCGCCACCGGTATGCCGTCCACGTTACCGTCCCGAGCCCGGCGACAGGCCAGCACGAACAGGTCGGCCTGCGTAAGCATCTGCCGGACCTGCTCGTTCGGCAGAACGCCCGCGAACTCCACTCTCTCCGAAATGCCCTGCCGCTCCGCCAACTGCGCCAGCTCCGCACCAAGGGGCCCGTCACCGACGATGCGGCACCGGAAGTCCACGTCTCGCATCGCTCCCAGCGCCTCGATGAGGACGTCGTGGCCCTTCTTCGGCACCAGCCGGCCCACGGACACGATTTCAAGCCGCCGGTCCGGCGGAGCTTCGGGCCGCTCAGGGAACTCATCCGGCTCCAGGCCGCAGCGGACCACGTGGATCTTACCCGCATGGTCGGGCCCGACGATACCTGCCAGATAGCGTCTGTTGTACTCGGAAATGGTCGCAACGAACTTCGCCGCCGCTATCTTCTCCGCCAGAAGCCGAGGGCGCCGGAAGATGTCGTGCGCGTGCGCCGTGAAGCTGAAGGGCACGTCCGTCAACCTGCTCAAGTAGATTAGCATCTCACAGTTGGAGGATGCAAAGTGGGTATGGATGTGGTCCACCCCCAGGCGGCGGACCAGCGGCGCCAGGGCTTCCGCCTGTGCCAGCAGTTGCCGCCCTTCCGCATCGTTCGACAACCGCCAGCACTTGAGCAGACGCCTCGGAGCCGTGCCCGCGCAGAACGCTCTGCCCAGCATCCTGCCGAGCCTCTTCGTTTGCACGGTCGGGTACAGTGCCTCCGCAGCCAGAGGCCTGACGAAATCATGGACCAGCGGGTCCCGACACTTCTCCAGGGCCGCTATGCGCACGTGCGCGCCCAGCTTTCGGAGCGCCAGAATCTCCCTGGCGATGAACGTCTCCGACACCGCCGGAAACTGACCGAGCAGATACAGGACCCTCATTGTTCCGCGCTCCGCTCTTCGGCAGTCGGACGCACCACGCTCCCTAAGAGCCGCAAGGGAACTTGCAGGCCGCTCGCCAGGCAATGGCGCACCGTTGGACCGGCAGCCCAGCCAAAGGCCTCCCACAGGCACGCAAGCTTCATGCCAGGCTGTGACAGGGCGCCACAAGTCTGGCTCCAGGCCAGGAACCGCTTTGCCGTCGCCCTGCGCACGGCGCGCGACCTGGCTCGCCTGCCGTCGGCCGGCGCCCGGCTCTCAAGAAACGCCTTGCGAACCCGCCGCAATGTCTCGCTGATCGAGCCGACGTCGCCTTGCACAAGCGACGTGCCCCTCCAGAAGTTCCGCAGCTTCCTCACCTCCGCTTCGGGCAGGGGCGCGCCGAGTACCTTACCCAGAGCGGCGTGGCTGATGGCCACGGCATACGCCTCTTGCTCCTCCTTGTCACGCACGCCGACGCTCGATCCGTGACGCCGGTACTTCAGGAGCACGTCCGGCAGCACCGCAACCCGGCCCTGCTCCAGCATGCTCAGCCACAGGGCGTAGTCCTGGCTGTAACGGTGGTTCACGGGATATCCGCCGATCTTCAGGAGCGTGTCTCGCCTGAACATCACCTGGCCGTGACCTGCGCCCCGGTTGTAGAAGAGCAGTTCCCAGGCAATGGCCTCTGGATCGCCCGCGGAGTCGGTCTGATCAAGATGGCGGCCTTCTTCATCGGTAACCTCCATGTTGGCCGACACGAGCACCACCTCGGGGTGCTCGTCCAGGTATCGGGCCTGTTTCTCCAGCCGCGTGGGCATGGACACGTCGTCGGCGTCCATCGGGGCGATGTACTGCCCCCGGCAGCGCGGCAGCGCCCAGTTTCTGGCCCGATACGGCCCCACGTTGCGCTCCTTGCGCAGGCGGACGAGCCGAGGGTCGCCGTACGAGTCCAGGATGGCAGGCGTGTCGTCGGTGGATGCGTCATCCACCACGATGAGCTCCAGATCCGCCAGCGTCTGGCCGAGCACGCTGTCCACGGCCTCGCGCAAGAAGCGCGCGCCGTTGTACACGGCCATCAGCACGGAGACCTTGGGCGACGGGATACGCTCCCCTCCGGACGTACCCACCGCCTGCCGGTTACCTGTGTCCATTCTTCCGCTCATATGCTCTGGCTATCCGTCGGTGATGACAACGTTGTGCCTTCCTAGCGAATTATCGACCTGGATAAAGGGCACCGGATCCTCGTCCAGCAAAACGGGCTTGATCGTCACCCCGTCTTCCGCCACCAAGGTTTCCGCGTAGTGATACTTCAAAGTGAACTGCCCGCGAGGGGCCCCTTCCACAGTAATCCTGCCAGGTCCCGCAACGGCTCTGGCACCACCATCGTCTCCGATGATATAGCCCCCGTCGGGGGGCTTCACGGTGTAGACCACCAGTTTCCCGACTTCACCCAGCTTGGTGCATACGTTTCCCAGGGAAGACATCTTATCCACCAGAGAGTCCGAACGGATCACGGCCACCTCGATGTTGTACAGCGAAAGCCGTTGGCTCAACTTCGCTGGGGGCATGGCCGGCGCAAAGGCAGCGTACTGGGCCTCATCGTCATCCCTAACGGCTGTCCACTGAGTCGGAAGGATGGCCCACTGGCTGAGTCTTCCCCCGATCACGTCCCTCCCAGTGAAGTAAGGTAGGACGTTACCGAGCCATGGTGCGTCGCATAGGATCCTGCCGTTTCCGCCGCCGCCAGTACGTATCAGTTCGACTACCTCATCCTCAGGGCTCCATCTGGCTACCGGCTTGCGCTCGAGCAGGTCAAAGCCATGAGCCAGGAGTGCAGGGGCAAGAATCACTCCCACCGCCAGGACCGCAACGAGTCCATGCCGGTTCGACATCCGGACTCGCTCCCACAGTTCGAGCAGGCCAACGCCTGCGGGAACTGCCAGGAACAGAACGGCCGCCGCCAGGAATCTGTAAGGCTGCAACTCCCTCAAGAAGCCTGAGTAAGGCGCCGCGTAAGTTGCGACAAGCAACAGCCAACCGCTCAGCGCGAAAGCCAGCAGCCGTTCATCCCTTCGCCTGTACCCGGCGTACGCTCCCAAGGCAGAGAGAACGAGCAGAACGTGCAGTATAGATCTGCGGTCGTACGGATCCCGAAAGGCCCTGTCAGAAAGAAGATCCATGACAGCGTACTTCCATCCGGAGACGAACAGGGACCGTCCTGCCAGCATCGGCGTCCGCATGTGCCAGGATTGCATCAGTGGCCACAGCCAGGGGATGACTAGCACGAGTGACATGCCTCCAGCCAGTAAGAGACGCAGCCACAAGCCTGCATCCAGCAGTTTCCGTCTCTGGAGCACCAAAGCAGACCCGCACGCGATCACGATCGCCACCATCGCCACTGGGTGGGTCCAGAAGGCGGCCGCGGCGGCAACACCTGCTATTCCCAGAAGCATGCTGCTTCTCCGCGCAATCCCCGAAACCAAGGCGCCCAGGAAAACTGCGGCGAGGGCGCTTGCCAACGGAAAGGTGAGCATTCCCCACTGCCACATGCAGTTGAGTGGATCAAGGAGCTGGTACGCAGCAATAACCATGCAGGTACATAGGCAGCAGGCGCCAATTGACTGTCCGGCGAGTCTGCTGGCCAGCGGGACGAACAGCGGAGTTATGAACGCCACAATTACGACTATAAGGTAGAACGCCCGCGGCAGGCTCATCACACTCCCCAGAACGCCGCCCAGTTCGTAAAGCCGCCTGCCGGCGCTGTTCCATATGCCCCAGTTGTAGCCAGCCATGAACGTAGGGCTGTACCCGCGAGTCCATACTCCCTCGTTGATGAAGCGCCGTCCTTCAGCTACGTGAGCGAAATGTATACTCAGATCATTAGAGTAGAGGAGGTCCCCTGCCCAGAAGGTCGAAAGCGGGAAGTGGCGGAGGACCAGGAACAAGTGA
>Ga0315541_1002586_pt1 | contig 14862 bp, 9 predicted proteins | sample SalMarSW160190MG_FD_203095 | JGI IMG/M metagenome (GOLD analysis project Ga0315541, IMG submission 203095) | Salt marsh sediment microbial communities from the Plum Island Ecosystem LTER, Massachusetts, United States - Salt Marsh Sediment SW1601-190 ...
ACCATAGGCTATGAGCGCTGCGCTTTTGAAGGCGACAACCTCGTGTGTTATTCGCCTGGTTATGGCCCTTACACCAGGTTCCCGAATATTGCCAACCCGTCGGTTTTTGAGACAATAGCTGTAGTTGACTCCATCACGTGCATCTCTGCTATACTCGTCTCATCCCCAGTCTCCAGCAGGGTGGCGCTCGTTTACACCAAGCAAAGAGAAGAAAATAGTCAGCTTAACAACGACGTAATGTATATTGAGTCGACGGACAACGGAGAAGATTGGCTGGACGGAACTCAATGGCCGCCAATCAAGCACAACGTCACCAACTATCTTACCGAGGCGACGGAACGTGCGTATGCTGATGTGGCGGCTTGCTATGATTATAACGACAGCTTACACATTGTCTGGAACGCGGCCTGGTTTGACTCAGCTAAAGGCTTCACCAGTTATGATGCAAATCTTTATCACTGGAGCAAGGAAACCGGAATCACTATGATCGCCGACGCCTATTGGGGCGGTACTTGGCCTAACAAATGGTGTCGCAACATCGCGAAGATGAACATATCCGCGCAAGATCCGGCTTATCATTCTGGTGGCGATCCTGATTCGGTCTACCTGTTCTGTATATGGGTGCAGTCTGACAGTGGAGACAATTCCTTGGGTCAATGGTCGAATGGAGACATCTATGCTGCCGTTTCCAATGATGGTGGAGCAACCTGGACCCCGCGCTATAACCTTACAAACACCAAAACGCCAGATTGTCTGCCGGGTGAGTGTTTGAGCGAGCACTGGCCCTCTATGGCAGAGAACATGTATGATGGCGATTTGCACATCCAATATGTGTGCGATAGAGATGCCGGCTCGGTAACCGGAGAGGAGGGAATGCCAACAGATAATCCCATGATGTATTTGCACGTTGAAGAGTTGCCGCTTGAGACTGCCTGCGGCATATCTTACACCTTGGTCGACCCCCCGTCTTTTACTGCACCTCCGATAAAGGTTTTGCCCGATGAGGGCCAAAGGCTGATCACGTTTGACATTCAAGGGCTGTATAATCTCGGAGGCGACTTCACGGTCACCAGCGATCATCCAGACGTCGTCATAACAGCTAACGCCAGCGGCTACCTCTCCCCGAGTCAGACCAAAACCGTGGAGGTGACCATAACCTGCTCGGCTGAGGGCTTCATCAATGCCACCATAACCGTCACGGGATGCATTGGGACGGAGACCGAAATCTCGTACGAAATCGCGCTGCACGCAGTGTGCAGCGATAGTTATTTTGAGTGTGACCGGGACCCAGGTACCTTCGTGGAAAAGGACAATGGCACGCTCAGGCTGTGGGCTTGCGCCAACAGTTCGCAGGAGCTATATGATCTGAGGATTGAGCCTGAGGAGAAGCAGCAGGTTATCTTCAGCGGAGGTACCATCGTGGCTACCACCACTCCAGAGGGTGATATGGTGGTCGGCAGACAGGATTACCGGGACGTGCGAACCGGCGCAAGAGACACCATAAACCTTATCCAGGGCTACAATGATTATTTCACCAAAGAGTACTTCATTCGGAAAATCCACGTTAAGGACACTTACATTTGGACACCATATCTTGATCCTCCCAATGATTTCAAATGGTGGTGGATTGATATTCACAAACAGATCATAATGTTTCATGGCCTCAACTGTCCGGATTGGAAAAAGGACGTGATTGTCAAGTATACATGGATAGAGTTCAGCCATCCGCCTGCGTGGTGGCCTGGCTATCCACTCACATATGAAGGACACCAAGACATCTATTGGGGTCATTTTGCCGACGTCGATGCACCCTTTGACGATGGCTGCACCGGCTGTAACACGGCTGGATATGATGATTCCCGCGAGATGGTATGGCTACACGGCTTTTACAACGATACCCTGGCCGAGGGGCACCCTGAATATGAAGATTTCTATGTTGGGTTGACTTTTACCGATCGCGACGGAGGTGTGGTAGAACCTTGGGGAATGCAGTGCGTGCGCAACGACAACTTCCTCTATCGGCAGGGCGGCTGGGGATGGCTGGATGAGGAGTTGTACGAATTGGCAGCCACTCCGGGGGTGAACGTCCACGATCCGGATTCAGTGGTAGACCGCACCGTGGTGATAACCGCTGATATGATTCCAGGTGGCGGTGATAGCACTTTCGAGGCGGAGTATATCCTGATTGAGGCTGCAGTCCAGGGCGATGGGACGGGCTTGACAGACCTGCAGGGGCGCGTGGACGATGCCAGAGACACCCTCATGGCTGAACTGGACGGCTATGAAGTTTTCGACAAGAACCGGGAACCTCCGATGTGCGGAGACGTAATGGTAGACGGGATTGTGAACTCCGGAGACATCGTCAGGCTTATCGGCTATGTATTCTTAGGCGAGTCGGAACCCCCTTGGCCAATGGAATGTCGAGCGGACACTAACCATGATGGTGTCATAGATGCCGGAGACATTTGGAGGCTGATCGGCATCGTGTTCCTGGAGTGGCAGCCACCCGAGTGTCCAGACCACTGCTACGGAGATTGAAGTACGAAAATTGTGCTGTAGGAGAAAGGTCTTACCCTGAGGGCGTTGAATCTTCACATTGAACATAGAAGAAAAAAACCGCCCCGCTAAGGATGTGGACAACATTCTTTGCACCGCCAGCGGGGCTATTCTGTTTACAGCGAAATTGCGTTTTTCAGCTCTTGTTCTGAGCGTTACAGACTAGGCCAAAGCTGCTATCTTTTCTTCTTTCCCTCTATCTTCTCTGCCTTTTTCACTTCCTTTTTCTTAGGAGCTTCCTGGACTTTCTTAGGAGCTTCCTCGACCTTTTTCTTTTTATCAGCTTTCTTAACAGGAGGAGCAGGCTTCGCGGTCTGTTTCTCTTTCGGCGCAGGGCGAATAGCAGACGGAGAGACAGGCTTTTTCGATCTTCTCTCTAACCGGTCGTCGATGCCGTTGCTGTTTTTATCTATGAAATAATCGTATTTTTCCTGGATTTTTTGTTTCTCGGTGGCTCTTCGTTTACTTAGTTCCTCCGGTGACGTTCGCTTTACTTCCCAACTTCTCCTCTCAGTGGTTGTACCCTTAGCTTTTCCTTGCTTGACATCCTTCTTCTGGCCTTCTTTCAACTCCTCGACTTTTTTCTTTTCCTTGGCCTCGCTCTTTTTTGGACTCCGGTCAATAGCTAAAGCCGACGAGAAGAAGGCCAAAAAAGTCACCAGGGATATGGAAGCAATCAAGAATCTCTTCATGTGTCTCACCTCTTGTAAGATTTTTGCGCTCTGTTATCAAACATAATCCCCACAATCTCCTTTGTCAACCCTTGTTTATACAATCTGCACACAGGTACCTGGGGGCACACTCTCATTTTCTCTTCTTCTGTTGTGTTTGTACTTTTGTGCTCTTTGTCGCAGGCCTCGTGGTTATGCTCTTTGTTTGCGCTTTTGGGCTTGCGCTCTTTTTTATGGCAGGTTGAGGTCTCTTAGCCTCATGTTTTTGGACAGACTTCACCTCAGGAGATTGTCGCTTTTCCTTGGAAACCGCATTCTTTTTCTCAATCTTTTTTCTCTCTTTGATTTGCGGTCTTTCCTGGCTGGATTTTACAGCTTTTCTTTTCTGCTTAACTTGGACCCGGTTTCTGGTCACCTTGATCTTTTGCTTTCTCGGTTCCAGCCGAACCTTTTTGTCCTTGGATATTACCGCTTCCGTTTTCGTCCTCGCACGGAGTTCTTTTTTGTATTTTTGACTCTCGCTGACTCTTGACTTGTCAGCGAGAACCAACCTTTTCTTCTTGTTGAAATCAAGAGGCTTCACAAATCCACCCCTCTCACCAATTCCCCGCCTTCTTTTGGCCTTTTCTTCTCGATAGCTTTTCTCCACGAATCTCTCTCTAACGTGCCTGTGTCTGTAACCGCAATCAGCCCAGAGCCTGAAGGTGTGATCTCTTCTAATCCAGAACCAATCTCTCCATATCCAGCATCCACGATACCAAAAGGAGCACCAATGTCTTCCTACTATCAGGGCAGGAATGGTAATAGGAGTGATTCCATAAAAGACCCCATCGATCCAGACCTCCACGCCCCACGGATCGTCGATATACACGCCGCCCCACACCAGATTCACCGGGCGATTCACGTAAACTTCCCGCGGCCAGTAATACCATCCGGGATGCTCGTATTCGACGTTGAAGATACACACGTCCGAAGCATAATCAGAGGATACGATCTCTTGGTTTACGGCCTCCATGAATTCGAAGGGATCCTCTTCATCCAGACTGTAGGCGTATATCTCCTCGTCTTCCTCGTAGCCATACAGTCCCGGAAAGTTGGGCACCGAGACAGGATCGAAGCTTGCCACCGCCTGAATGTACTCGGTGCCTTCCGGTCCGTCTACGGTCAAATTGTAATCATCGAATCGATCCGGAATCCGGTAGGTCCTGCCTCCCTCGACATAGTAATCGTCGTATTTGTCGTAGGGATAGAGAAGATAGGTGTATCCTCGAGTGTTGATGCCGTAAATCACCACATAGCAGTCACGCGAAGCCCTGAAATAGACTTCTATCTCCTCGCCAGGATAATAAGTTGCTCCTTCACCCCGGTCCACCCACACTTCGACGTCCAGATAGGGCTGATGAATCACCCTGTGGCTTACCTGATATTGGTCGTCATACTCGCGGACCAAGCCTTCTCCTTGTGGGTCGGCCAAGGATTTTGTTCCCCACAACAAACTTGCACATAGACATAAACTAAAGACTAAAGCGACCCTGGCTAATTGGTTCATTTTCAACATCTTAATCACTCCTTTCCTGGCGCCCGTGCGGGCGGCTACCTTTTTTTCAATCCATTCTTAGTATGATCTAACTCCAAATCGTCTTTCTCAAATGATTCTCTGTTTTTCGCCCCTGGCCCATGTCCCCTCATCCTATTCATTCGCAGCCACTCCTAAATTACTATCTGTGTGCGGTGGTCTTGGTGCCAGCTCCGGATTTCCCTCATCCACCTGATATGCCCAGTCGAAGAGAATGCCGTAGCTTCGCACAAAATTGGTGATCCTTAATTTGGCGTAGTTGTCGTTATAACGGTCCCAGATTATGTATGAGTGACCGAGTACCGCCTCTATCCATCTCAGATTCGACCACCCGATTGTGGTATCGGGGGCAACATTAATATCATCCAAACTCTCTGTAAAGCCGAAGTCCTGAATTTCTATGTACTCGTCCCCTCTCCATAAGAAATACGTACGAAAATCGCTATCATATTCCAAAAATACGTCTGCTTTGGGATCATCCCAACTCACCACTAGGCCGGCTGAAAAATCAAAGCCTGAAACATCCGGGTATCTGTGGAAATCATGAATGATTTTGTCAAACCCCTCGGGCCTGGGCGTATCATAAGCGATATCAGAGAGAGCGCTTTCATTTCCATCATAGTCGAAGGCGGTCACTCCGTAGTAATAGGTCTTCCCATTTTTCACGTCATAGTCGATGTAGGCTGCAGTGTCCACCGTGACGAGGTGGTAATATCTGTCTGAGTGGGTGTCCCTCTTTTTGTAAATTCTGTACCCGGCCAAGTCCTCTTCGTCGTTCTCATCCCAGAATAGCCACACTGCCTCATCCGCGGTAATGCTACAAAAACCTTTGGGAATTGAGGGTGGAGTATGATCAGGTCTTACTATGTAGACTTTTTCTTCACAACCTGTGAAGATGAAACTGAGTCCCAGCAAGAAAATCAGGCTTAAGAGTATCCTTTTCATTTTCGCACCTCTCTTTACCATAAACGCACCTTTTTCTTTCCGGGTAATCTTAGATGCAACGTTCGTGCCGAGATCGACATCTTAACGTAAAACTACAAATGCTCCGCCCAAGCGATGGCACGTCAACTGGTTAGCAGTCGGCAAGAATGGCCCCCTGATTAGGTCCGTTTCAGTCTATCGCACAAAATTTGTTCAAGTCTATAAGAAAATTGTGCAGTGTCTTCAAGCGACGACATTGGCTCAGCGCGAGACAAGTCTCGCTACTCCGCATATGTTAATCTAAGCAACTCTTTACATGTCTCCCGTCGTCTGATGGTCATCTCTTCTCCCTTTCACTCATGTCGCTAACTCACGGAGATGAGAAAGACTCCGCCGAAGATCAATAAGGAAGCGACGAACCTTATCTTCCCGTACCCTTCCTTCAGAAACAGACTCCCTAACAGAACTCCGAAGACTATGCTTACGTTCCTTGCCGCTCCCAGATAACTGACCTTGCTGATCTGCAGGGCATAGAGGACCAGAAGCGAACCCAGGAAGGTGAGAATGCCAATTAATAAGAGATTTCTCTTATTGGCTCTCGCTTCTCCTTTTATCTCAGAAGACCCATTCTTGGCCAGAAGAAAAACAAATAGAAACAGCACCATAAAAACAAATATTAAATAGAGCAAGGTAAGGGGATCTACGGCTTCCAGATTTTTCTTGTTGATGAGTGAATATGTGGCAGTGCATGCTCCTGCACCCATGGAATAAAGGAAGGATTTACTTTTCAGTGCTCTGAACGGGACGGAAAGATCGGAGAACCTGAAGGAAGGGAGATGAATCGCATATGAGCCGAACACCGCAATCAGGATGCCTAAGAATCCCAAAAGTGAAATCCGTTCTCCTAACAGAATCAAAGCGAAGATCAAGATGAATATTGGCCCAAAACCACGGACCACCGGAAAGATCACCGAGAGGTCTCCCCTATCATAGGCTCTTCCCAAGAAAACATAGTAGATCGCTCCGGTTCCTCCGCAGGCAATTATCCCGATCCACGACCAGAGACTGATCGCAGATTCCTGGTGGCCCCAGATAAAAACAGGAAGATAGAACACCAGAGAAATCAAAGAGGCAATGGCCATGAAGGCAATCTTTCTTTGGCTCTCCTTTATGACTACATTTGAGACGGCCTGAAGCAGGCCAGCTAAAACCACAAGTAAAAGCGCTTTCAGAGGCATGGGGCAAGTTCTCGCTTGGCTAAAGGACGCAACTTGTACACTGATACAAAATACAACTCAAGAATCTTTTGGCAAATTCTTTTTCGGTCAAAGATGACTTTGCCAGGAAATGATGAGAATGGGAAAAAGCAGGTTCGTTTGGTCAGTTGAGCATGGATCCGTTGACCAAGTCCATCTGAAATTCTTTTCAAAAAAATCCTTTACAAATTAAATAATTCATCATATAATACTCGTAATTTTGGATAAAGAGAGGAGAATGCCCGAGATCAGTTAGTCATAGGAAGAAATTCCGACCCTTACTTAAGAGAAATATGAGCAAAAATCTGTATTTAGGCATAGACGTTGGCTCGGTGAGCGTGAAGGTGGTGCTTCTCTCGAAGGAAGGCCTGATCCTCAAAAGCTATTACCGAAGATCGAATGGACAGCCCCTTCCCACCGTGAAAGGTATCCTTGAAGAACTCTTCGGCGAAGTCAATCCAGAAGAGATCGGATTCTTAGCCACGACAGGAAGCGGCGGAAAGCTTTTGGCCTCGATCTTAGGCGGAAGCTTCATAAACGAAGTGATCGCTTGTGTCAGAGCCACTGGGAACTTATGTCCCGAGGTGATAACGGTAATAGAGATGGGAGGGGAGGATTCCAAGCTGATTCTCCTGCGTCATGATGAGGTCTCCGGGCATTCGGTTTTGGAGGACTTTTCCATGAATGCTCTGTGTGCGGCCGGGACCGGATCGTTTTTGGACCAGCAAGCCAACAGATTGAAAATATCCATCGAAGATGAATTCGGCAGCTTGGCTCTGAAGTCAAAGAACCCTCCGCGAGTTGCCGGAAGATGCAGCGTCTTCGCCAAATCAGACATGATTCATCTTCAGCAGGTCGCCACACCGGATTATGATATTGTGGCCGGACTGTGCTTCGCCATGGCAAGAAATTTCAAAAGCGGCCTAGCCAAGGGGAAAAAGATAGCCAAGCCCATCTGTTTTGTCGGCGGGGTTGCCTCCAATTTAGGAATGAGAAGAGCTTTTGAAAGCGTGTTCGAGTTAACCGAAAGAGAGCTGGTAGTTCCTGAGTATCATAAGGAGATGGGAGCAATCGGCGCCGCTTTATCTATCACCGGGGACCGAGAGGAAGAGAGCCAATTCGCGGGCTTGGATAATTTAAATCGATATTTATCATCCAAAAGGAAAGGACACAAAGGCAAAGAACGTCTGACCTTTGATTTCCCGGAGAACAAGTTCTTTGCGCTGACCAAAAGTCATAAGGTTCCCGATGCAGACAAGATCGATGCCTTCCTGGGAATAGACGTGGGATCGCTCTCTACCAACGTGGTGGCCATTGACAAAGACAAAAACGTGCTGGCTCGGTCATATCTTATGACCGAGGGAAGACCCATCGAGGCGGTGAAGCGCGGCTTAAAAACCGTGGGTGATCAGATCAAGGACAAGGTGAACATATTGGGCGTTGGAACCACCGGTTCGGGAAGATACTTAACCGGAGACTTCGTGGGAGCTGACGTGGTGCACAATGAGATCACTGCGCAGGCGATCGCGGCCATAAATATCGATCCCCATGTGGACACCATATTCGAGATCGGCGGACAGGACTCCAAATATGTCAGCCTGGAAAATGGGGCAGTGGTGGATTTCGAGATGAACAAGGTTTGTGCCGCTGGAACGGGCTCGTTTCTGCAGGAGCAGGCGGAAAAGCTGAACATCAATATCGAAGAAGAATTCGGGGATCTGGCCCTGAGCTCAAAATGTCCGGTCAACTGCGGGGAAAGATGCACCGTCTTCATGGAATCGGATCTAGTGGCACATCAGCAGGCCGGAGTTCCCAAAGAGGATCTGGTGGCAGGATTGGCTTACTCCATCGTGTATAACTATCTAAACAAGGTGGTGGGAGATAAAAAAGTGGGGAATAATATCTTTTTCCAGGGCGGGGTGGCTTGGAACATAGCGGTGGTGGCAGCTTTCGAAAAGGTGACCGGGAAAAAGATAACCGTCCCGCCTCATCACGACGTCACCGGGGCCATCGGCGCGGCCATCTTGGCCATGGAGAACCACGATGCTCTCGTACAGAACTATCATCCTCATCAACAAAGAAGCAAATTCAAGGGATTCGATCTCTCCCAAAAGGAATATACCATCACCACCTTCGAATGCGAAGACTGCCCTAATCGATGCGAGATCAAAAAGGTAAAAGTCGAAGGAGAAGCGCCCTTATATTATGGAAGTCGCTGCGAAAAATACGATACCCAAAGAAAAAAACGAGATTCCAACCTTCCCGATCCTTTCCGGGAAAGGGAAAGAATTCTCTTTGGTATACACAAAGAGTTTGTATCGAAAGACCAAAAGGTAACAACGGGCGAGAAGAAAAAGATCGGCGTTCCCCGGGCTCTATTCTTCCATGAGTTTTTCCCCTATTGGGCCACCTTCTTCGAGGATCTGGGATTTGAGGTGGTACTTTCAGATAAAACCAACAAACGGATCATTCGCGAGGGAGTAGAGCAAGTTCTGTCTGAAACGTGCTTTCCGGTCAAGGTTGCGCACGGACACATTCTAAATCTTCTGAAGAAAAAAGTCGACTACATCTTTCTTCCCAGCTTAATCAACATGAGGAAGGAAGACGAGTCTGATAAGGAGACCTACGCCTGTCCATATGTTCAGGCTCTCCCCTACATGATCAAAACCGCTATCGATGTGGAACGCCACGGGACCAAGATGCTTACCTTTCCTGTCCATTTCCGGCTGGACAGAACCATTCTTCTGAAAACTCTCTATAAACTGGGAAAGGAGTTGAAGAGACGAAAAGGTGAGATCAGAGCCGCCCTCTTTAGAGCGGAATCTTGTCAGGAGGAGTTTTACAGAAGGCTTCAAGAGAGAGGGAAAGAGATTCTGGATGGTCTTGAAAAAGATCAAAAAGTGCTGGTGATAGTGGGTCGACCTTATAACACATGTGATCTGGAGATCAGCTTGAACCTCCCAAAAAAGTTGAGAGATTTGGGGATATTAGCTCTTCCCATGGATTTCCTGGTGGGCGCAACCAAGATCAATAAGGATCACCTGCCTAATATGTACTGGAAATACGGTCAGAACATTTTAGAGGCCTCTGAGATAGTCAAAAACCATGGCAATCTGTTCGGACTTTACGTCTCCAATTTCGGGTGCGGCCCGGATTCTTTCATTACCCATTTCTTCAAGAGGAATCTGAAAGAAAAACCCCATCTTCTAATAGAGCTGGATGAGCATTCTGCCGATGCAGGCGTGATCACCCGTTGTGAAGCATTCTTGGACAGCCTGAAGAAGTGCGAAGAACGTTTGCCATCCGAACCCGGAAAGGAAACTCGGACAAAGATATGTATTAAGCGTCGAGGAGAGGATCGCAGGGCCTTGTACGTCCCCTACATGTGCGATCACGCCTTCGCTTTTCAGTCCGCCTTGCGTGCCTGCGGCAAAGAAGCTTATGTTATGGATGAATCGAATGAAGAGACCTTGATCACAGGAAGGAAATTCACCTCCGGAAAAGAATGTTATCCCTGTATTCTGACCACCGGAGATTTAGTGAAGTTCTTGAATAAACCAGGTATCGACAAAGACAGGGTTGCGTTCTTTATGCCTAAGGCCGACGGGCCATGTCGGTTCGGGCAATACCATAATTTGCATCGGATCATCTTGGACGATTTAGGCTACCAGGATATACCTATCGTCTCCCCAGACTCCGAAGATTCTTATTCGTCTATTCAAGGCTTGGACGGCAATTTCAGAAAGCTTGCCTGGAGAGGGATGGTGGCAACCGATCTGTTGCTGAAGCTTGCCCGGCAGACCAGACCCTACGAGAAAAACAAAGGGGAAACGGACAGGATTTACGATATCTGTCTGAAGCAGCTCAAAAAGACGATGGTTGAAAAAGGGGATCTTCAGGAGTTCATCCTTTGGGCCAGAGGGCTGTTCGCGAGAATTGAAAAAGACCAGACCGAAAGAAAACCGATCATCGGGGTGGTGGGAGAGATATACATAAGGTCTAACAGATTCTCCAATAACCACTTGGTGAGAAAAATCGAAGCCTTAGGGGGCGAAGCCTGGGTGGCGCCTTTTTCCGAATGGATCTCCTACACCAGCTCGCAGCACAAAAAGAGCTCTCGAATCCAAAAGGATCACAAGGAATTCATCAAAGCTTTTCTTACCTCCTGGGTGCAGGCAAAGGCAGAGTATAGACTGGAAAAGGGTCTCAAAGGGAAGATTTTGGGATGGCATGAGCCTAAAATTGAAAAAGTGTTGGAGCACGCCAGTCCTTACTTGCATGAGTCTTTTGGAGGTGAAGCCATACTTACTGTGGGAAAATCCATAGATTACATAAAACAGGGACTCTGTGGAATCATCAATGCCATGCCCTTCACCTGCATGCCGGGAACCGTCGTCACTGCCATCTCCAAGAAACTGAGAGAAGATTACGGAAGCTTCCCCTGGCTGAATATGGCTTACGAAGGATTAGAAGATGCCAACGAGATCACCCGCCTGGAAGCCTTCATGCACCAATCCCGAGAATTCCAAAAGAAACGAAGATCAGAATAGACTGAGACGGAGAGTTTAGACTGAGACTGAGAGAGAGAGTAGGGACTGAGATAGGAAGGTGAAACTCAGAGAATCCTTAGTCACGGTCTCAGTTACCGGCTCAATCTGGGAAAAAGGAAGTGCGAGATGTTCGGATTTGAGAAGCTGGATGTTTGGCATAAGTCAGTTGATCTAATCCTGCAGGTGGATGTAGTTGTTACGAAATTGCCCAAACATGAATTCTATTCTCTCGGTGATCAAATACGAAGGGCGGTTTTGGCAATCTCCACTAATATTGCAGAGGGAACCGGAAGGAATTCTAAGAAAGAAGCAAGCTATTTTTTCAACGTAGCAAGAGGGTCTGCGTATGAGGTAGCCAGCCTGTCAAAGGTTCTCAGGACAAAAGGATATTCGAATGATCACACACTAAACGAGCTATATTCAAATTGTGAGGAGGTTTCCAAGATGCTATCTGGAATGATTAAACTTTCTCAATCTCAGTCTAGGTCGCAGTCTCAGTCACAGTCTCAGGTCTAATCCAGGAGAGATTCACATGAACAAGGAATTAAACAAACTGGTAAATGAGATTCTGGAATTCCGCTGGAAGGATAGCCCGGTGGGGGCTACCTTTTCGGGGATTCACAAATATGATGGGAAATTGGATAAGACCGATCCTGAGTCTCGGAGGGGCCACCTCAAGAAGGCAAAAGCATATCTCCGGGAAATGGATGGATTCTCGTCTGATCTCAGAACCCAAGGCAAAAAGGCGAAGCTTTCCAGAGACGAAGAGATGGATTTGAGAATACTGAGGGATTCTCTCAGAACCGAGATCGCAGAGGAAGAGAAATTGCGATCGTTTAAGAGGAATGCCTGGATCTACCCTTACATCGGTTTGGTGGGCTGTTACGTTCTTATTCTGCGCGACTTTGCGCCTTTGAACCGAAGAATGAAATCTGTTTTGGGAAGGCTGAAACAGATTCCTCGGTTCATGAAACAGGGCGAAACAAATCTGAAAAGAGGAAGAGACATCCCCAAAATATGGACTCAGGTCGCCCTCGAAACCACGGTAGGCGGAAAGGAATTCTTCAGGCACATAATCCCTCTCTTTGCAGAAAAGGTGCCTGGTTTGAAAAGACAACTTTTAGCTGCCAACAAAAAGGCACTTTCGGCTTTCGATGGCTACGAACAGTTTCTCAAGAAGCGGCTTCTTCCCAGATCCAAGGGTCGCTTCGCAACCGGAGAACAGTTCTACAATTTTCTTCTGTCCGTCCACCATCAACTCCCATATACTGCGGATGACCTCCTGGCAATAGGAGACCGAATCATTAAGGAGACTCAGGCAGAAATGAGAGCGCTAGCCAAAAAAATAGATCCCCAAAAAAGCTGGTCCAAAATTGTTGAGGATTTGAAGAAAAAACATCCCCGTAAAGACGATCTCTTGGATTTCTATAAGAAAGAAATGGCCAGAGCCAGGGACTTTGTTAAGAAAAAGGATTTGGTTACCATTCCGAAGGGCGAGAGCCTGTCGATAATGGAGACTCCAGCTTTCGAAAGAAACACCATTCCTTACGGCGCTTACATGGAGCCAGCTCCGTTCGAGAAAAAGCAACAGGGATTCTTCTGGGTGACGCCGGTAAATGAAAAACTGCCGCACAAACAGCAAGAGGAACAGTTGGACGGCCACAACATTCACGGAGCGGTGTTGACCGCTCTACATGAAGCCTATCCCGGGCATCATCTTCAACTGGTTCACTGCAATAAGATAAAATCTAAGGTTAGGCGTGAATTCTTCACTTCACTCTTTGCTGAGGGATGGGCGCTCTATTGTGAGGAACTGATGTACGAAAAAGGCTTTTATAGCCAAAAAACCCGGCTGCTTCAACTGAAGGATCAGCTCTGGCGCGCCTGCCGCGTAGTCATCGATGCAAGTCTGCACACCAATCGAATGAGCTTCAACAAAGCGGTGGATATGTTAGTCAACGTAGCGAAGTTAGAAAAAACGAACGCTATCGCCGAAGTCAAAAGATACACCTACACTCCCACCCAACCCATGACCTACATAATGGGCAAGATGGAAATACTGAAATTGAGGGATGATTTCAAAAAGGTAAAAGGCAAAGCTTTCAACTTAAAGAAATTTCATGACCAGCTTTTAAGCTACGGCACCATCCCCGTCCAGATGGTCAGGGAAAGAATGTTGGAGACGTGAGATTGAAACGGAGAGGTGAAACTGAAAAGAGCCTTCTTACGATGCAGCGGTATTAGGAAATACTGGGATCACTCGGAGCTTCGGCTATCCTCCTGCCTTCGGCGGGATATTGAGACTAATGCCCAAGTATCGAGAGGTTCTCGGGAGGCACAGAAAAAATGACAGAAACCCTTTCAGGCCTTCTCACCCCGGTCTTGGCAATCGTAGCGACTGTAATTCTTGTTCTGCAATATGTCTTAGCAAAGAGACGCTGGCGCCTAGATTTGTACGATAAAAGGTATCCAGTCTTTTTAGCAACAATGCAATATCTTTCCTTCATAGGTCAGCACGCAAGCGTAGATGATGAGGAGTTGTTTAAATTCCTGAGAAATTCAAAGGACAAAGAGTTTCTCTTTGGAAACAACGTGCAAGAATATCTGGAACAGCTTTACAAAAAAGGAGTGCGTTTAAACTATCTTAACAGAAGGCTTGACCATGAAGCGGTTGATGAGAAAAGAACAAAACTGGCGGATGAGTTGGAAGAGACACTTAACTGGTTTTCGAAGCAATTTGAGGTCTCCAAAGCGCTTTTTGGAGAATATCTTAAGATTGACAAGAGATGACTTCCATAATACATCGGTATTAGGAAGTACCGATGCCCTCTTTCTAGAAACTTCAGCAGTTTTTATTGGCGAAGCACCAATGAATGTGTAATCGCCTGTCAGGCCTTTGACATGTGTGAAACAAAACGGCTAATTCTGCGAAAGATGACCATGGAGGACCTAGATGACCTCCTTCGCATCTTTTCCGATCCGAAGGTGATGCGATCCTTTGGGGGGATACTATTCGATCGGGAGAGGATGAAGCAATGGCTCCTCCGCAACCTGGATCACCAGACCAGATATGGGTACGGTCTTTTCTCCGTCATTTTGAAAGCGAATGGTGAGTTGGTGGGCGACTGTGGCTTGGAGCACATCGAAGTCGAGGGATCACCAGAGGTAGAAATTGGATATGATTTCCTGAGCGCTTATTGGGGACAAGGCCTCGCGACTGAGGCAGCAGGTGCGGTACGCGATTACGCATTTGACCAGCTCGGCCTGCATCGGGTCATCAGTCTCATCCGACCCGAGAATCTTGCGTCGATACGAGTGGCGGAGAAAAT
>Ga0315541_1002590_pt1 | contig 14840 bp, 11 predicted proteins | sample SalMarSW160190MG_FD_203095 | JGI IMG/M metagenome (GOLD analysis project Ga0315541, IMG submission 203095) | Salt marsh sediment microbial communities from the Plum Island Ecosystem LTER, Massachusetts, United States - Salt Marsh Sediment SW1601-190 ...
CGAGCCCCGCGGCTGGGAACACCGCACGTGACTGCGTAATGCGGATTGCGGATTCGGCGAGGCGCAGGTTGGTCGGCGATGGCTGAGGAGTTTTACACAAGCAGCCCGGAAGAGACGGTCGCGCTGGGCGAAAGGCTGGCCCGGCGCTTCCGAGCGGGCGATCTGGTCGCCCTGGTGGGCGAGCTGGGCTCGGGCAAGACCGTCCTCGTCCGCGGCGTGGCGCTTGGCCTCGGTGTGGAAGACGAGCGGCTGGTATCCTCGCCTTCCTACGTTCTGGTCAGGGAATACGCCGGGCGGGTGCCGATCTTTCACGTGGATCTCTATCGCCTAAGCGCGCCGGCGGCGGAGCTGGACGAGCTGGGGCTTGCTGAGATGCTCGCGGCCGGCGTGGTCGTGGTCGAGTGGGCCGACCGGGCGGCCGAGGCCCTGCCGCGTCCGCACTGGCGCGTCACCATCGAAGTCACGGCCGCGGAGTCCAGGCGATTCGCGATTGAGCGCATCGGTTGACACGGTCGAAGCGGGAATGTAGCTTTGCGTCTTCTCTTTTAGGAGCGGCAATAGGTGGAAGAGGCCATTGCCAAGGCCAGGGTCTTGATCGAAGCGCTGGACTACGTTCAGCGGTTCGCCGACAAGATCGTCGTGATCAAGATGGGCGGGTCGGTGATGGACGACGAGCAGGCCATGAGCGACCTGCTCACCGACGTGGTGTTCATGAATACGGTGGGCCTGCGGCCGGTGATCGTTCACGGCGGCGGCAAGGCCATCAGCGCCGCGATGGAGGAACGAGGGCTGGAGGTGCAGTTCGTCCAGGGCCGGCGGTACACCGACCAGCGGACCCTCGCCGTCGTCGAGCACGTGCTGTGCAGCCAGATCAACCGCAGCATCGTCACGTTGATTGAGACCCTCGGCTCCGGCGCCATGGGGCTGCACACGCTCAGCAGTTGCGTGCTGTTCGCCGAGAAACTGTTCCTGGAAGAGGACGGCCGGAAGATCGATCTGGGCTTCGTCGGTCGCGTGACCAGCGTCAACGCCCGGCTGATCGAACTGCTGTGCGAGGCCGATACCATCCCGGTGATCGCCCCGCTGGCCCGCGACCGCACCGGCGGCAAGCTCAACTGCAACGCCGACACCGCCGCCGGCGAGGTGGCCGCGGCCGTGAAGGCCGAGAAGCTCGTCGTCGTCTCCGACACCCACGGCATCCGCGCCGACCGGGACGATCCCGAAAGCACCATCAGCGACGCCGGCGAACAGCAGATCCGAGGGATGATCGACGCCGGCACCATCAGCTCCGGCATGCTGCCGAAGGTGGAGGCCTGCCTGCGGGCGCTGGACTCCGGCGTCAAGCGCGCCCACATCATCGACGGGCGCTTCGCCCATTCCCTGCTGCTGGAGATCTATACGGCCGCGGGGGTGGGAACCGTGATTCACAAGTAGGCGGCAGCTAACAGGGGACAGTGACTACGGGAATCTTGGCTGAACGGTAGGAAATGAAGGACTTCATAGCAATCGGCGATTTCACGGGCAAGCAGCTCGGAGGGCTGCTCCAGCGGGCCGTCGCGGATAAGAAGCTCTTTCGGACCGGCAAGCTCCCGGCCAGTTGTCAGCGGAAGGTGCTGGCTCTGATTTTCGAGAAGCCTTCCTTGCGGACGCGCGTGAGTTTTGAAGCGGGCATGGCACAGCTCGGCGGGGCCGCGATCCACTTGGCCGGGGCGGACATCGGCCTGGGGACGCGCGAGCCGGTGCGGGACGTCGCCCGCGTGGTCGGGCGGATGTGCGACGCGATCGTGGCGCGGACCTTCAGCCATGAAACGGTGCGGGAGCTGGCCGAGTTCTCGGGCGCTCCGGTGATCAACGCCCTGACGGATTATTCCCATCCGTGCCAGGCGATGGCGGACGCCATGACGGCGATGGAGATCTTCGGCGACCTGGCCGGGGCGAGGGTGGCCTTCATCGGCGACGGCAACAACGTCGCCCGGTCGCTGGCGATGCTATGCGCCAAGCTCGGTGCCGATTTCGTCCTGGCCTGCCCGGAAGGATACGAGTTGGAGCGGGAATTTGTGGCCGGGCTCTCCGCGGCCGGGCCGGGGTCCTACGCGCTGAGCCGCCAGCCGCGCGAAGCGGTCAGCGACGCCAAGATCGTCTACACCGACACCTGGATCTCGATGGGCCAGGAGGCCGAAAAGGAGAATCGCGTCGCGGCATTCAAGGGCTTTCAGGTCGACGAGGAATTGATGAAGGCCGCCCCGGCCGACGCCGTGGTCATGCACTGTCTGCCGGCGTATCGCGGCTATGAGATCTCCGAGGCCGTGATGGAGGCCCACGGCGAGACCATCTTCGCCCAGGCCGAGAACCGCCTGCACTTCCAGCGAACGCTGCTGAACGTGCTGATCGCCGAAGGGGGAATCAAGTAATTGGCGATTGCGGATTGGAAGCCCGGTAGCTGGCTCCGTCCTGCGAGCAACGATCGCGCGTCAAGAGCTGCTGGGCGGCGCCGTTGGCTGCGGGAGGGCTGCTGCCTGTCGTGGAAACTGTCAAGGCCCGGACCGACCCGCTTGAGTCGAAAGGTCATCCAGTGAGCAAAGCCAAGATGCCGAACATCGTTTTCATTCTCACCGACGACCAGGGCCCGTGGGCGCTGGGGTGCGCCGGAAATGAGGAGATCCGCACGCCCAATCTCGACCGGCTGGCCGGGGCGGGCGTCCGCTTCGAGAACTTCTTCTGCACCTCGCCGGTGTGCTCGCCGGCCAGGGCGTCGCTGGTGACCGGGAAGATCCCCTCCGCCCACGGCGTGCACGACTGGATCCGCGAGCGGAACATGCCCCCGCGGCCGGTGGCGTATTTGGAGGGAATGACCTGCTACACCGACCTGCTGGCCGGGGCCGGCTACACCGTGGGCCTCAGCGGCAAGTGGCACCTCGGCGACAGCCTCGCGCCCCAGCACGGCTTTTCCCACTGGTTCTGCATGCCCACCGGCGGCAGCAAGTACAACGACGCCGAGATGATCCGCGACGGCGAGGTCCAGGTCTGCGGCGGCTATCTCAGCGACGTGATCGCCGACGACGCCATCGCCTTCGTTGACGCCAACAAGGACCGAACCTTTTATCTGAGCGTGCACTTCAATGCCCCGCACTCGCCGTGGGACGGCCACCCGGCGGACATCGTCGATTCCTACGACGACTGCCCGTTCAAGTCCTGCCCGCAGGAGGCGGCCCACCCCTGGATTAACCCGGTCATGCGGCGGCATCTGGGCAACCGCGATTCGCTGAAGGGCTACTTCGCGGCCGTGACGGCCATGGACCTCAACGTCGGGCGGATTCTCCAGAAGCTGGCCGAGCTGGGCCTCCGCGAAAAGACGCTGGTGGTCTTTTCCGGCGACAACGGCTTTTCCTGCGGGCATCACGGCTTCTGGGGCAAGGGCAACGGCACTCGCCCGCTGAACATGTACGAAAACTCCGTCAAGGTGCCGCTGATCGTCAGCCATCCCGGGCGCGTCCCGGCCGGGAAGGTCAGCGACGCCATGGTCAGCCAGTACGATTTCATGCCCACGCTGCTGGAGTATCTCGGCCTGCCGGCCGTGGACGATCCGCTGCTGCCCGGGCGCAGCTTCGCGGGCGTGCTTGCGGGAAAGACCGATCAGGCCGCCGAGGAGGTGGTCGTCTACGACGAGTACGGCCCGGTGCGGATGATCCGCACGCCGGAGTGGAAGTACGTCCACCGCTACCCCTACGGCCCCCACGAGCTGTACGACCTTGTCGGCGACGCCGACGAGCGAGACAACCTCATCGATGACAAGTCCAGGCGGCCGGTCGTGGCGGAGATGCGGAAGCGATTGTCCGATTGGTTCGCCCGGTACGTCGATGCCCGGCTCGACGGGGCGAAGCTGCCGGTGGACGGGGCCGGGCAGGTCGAGCGGATCGATCGGGACCACTGCGGCGAGGAGGCGTTTCACAGCGACTGAGGCCCGGCGGCTTCGGCCGCGCGGCTCTCGGACGCATGCGAGATCCGGCCATGGACGACGACAAGGCGATGGTGTTCCGCCGGCCGATCACCGGTTTCGTCTGCCCCCAGGGCGCGGAAATGATCGAACAGGTCATCGCGACCATGGGCGAGATCGGCTACGGGGGCATAGACTTCGGCCCGGCGGGGAAGTTCGTCAGCAGCCGCCAGACCCCGCGGCTTCAGGCGATCGCGCGGCTGGCCGAAAGCGCCGGGCTGACGCGCAACGCCACCCACTATCGCGACTACGGCTTCGATTTCCTCGAGGACAACGCGTCCAAGGCGTCCTTCCTCCTACACGCGGCCGAGGATCTCGAAATCGCCGCCCAGCTCGGCTGCCAAAGCGTCGCCTTTCACGTGGGGGCCATCGAGGGCGCTTCCTCGCGGGCGTGCCTCGACGCCAACGCCGAGGTCTTCGCCGAACTGGCGCCGCTCGGGAAGAAGCTTGGCCTGCTCTTATGCCTGGAGAACCATTTCCGCCGGCCGTTCGGGCGGACGGTGCCGGAGCTGCTGGCAATCCTGGAGGCGGTCGGCTCGCCGGCGCTGGCCATCTGCGTGGACACCGGACACGCCGCCCTGGTGGGCACGCCGGCGGGGGAGATGATCCGCCAGGCCGGAAGCCGCCTGGGCATGCTGCACCTGTGCGACAACATGGGCAGGGAGGACACCCACCTGAGTCCGGGGCTGGGCGTGGTCGACTGGTTTGCCGTCTTCTCGGCCCTGGACGAGATCGGCTATGAGGGGCCGTTGAACATGGAGATCGGCGGGCACCACCCGCACGACAGCTTCGAGCCGACCGCCCGGGCCGGCTACCATAACCTGCTGCAACTGCTCAGCGAGTATTACGTGATCGCCAACGGGCGGAGAAAACGTCAGTACGATATTACCGATCCCCAGGATCGGTGACGGCGGATCGCGCCGCCGGCCGTTCGACAAAGGAAGTGACGCGATGGCAAAGACGCACGGACCGAAGATCGTGATGGTCGGCGGCGGCAGCTACAACTGGTGCCCGAAGCTGCTGCGGGACATGATGCTCACCGACGAGCTGGAAGGCAGCGAGATCGTCCTGCTGGACCCGAACCTCACCGCGGCCGAGGAGGTCAAGGCCGCCGGCGACGCCATGGCCGGGAGGTTCGGAAAGCGCTACCGCATCCGCGCCACCCGCAGCGAGCCGTCGGCCTTCCGTCAGGCCGACTTCGTCATCATCACCATCTCCACCGGCGACCTGGCGATGATGGCCCACGACCTGAAGATTCCCGAGAAGTACGGCATCTTCCAGACCGTCGGCGACACCGTCGGGCCGGGCGGCTGGTCGCGGGCCCTGCGAAACGTGCCCGTCTTCGTCCACCTGGCCGGGCAGATCGAAAAGTACGCCCCCCGGGCGGTGGTGCTGAACTACACCAACCCGCTGGCCGTGCTGACCGGGACGGTCTGCCGCGTCAGCGGCCTGCGGAACGTGGGGCTCTGCCACGGCGTCTTCGGCACCTACCAACTGCTCCAGAGGCTGCTGCGCTGCCGGGAGAAGGACCTCGCCGTCCGCTTCGGCGGCGTGAATCACTTCTTCTGGGTGCTGGAGTTTGCCGTCCGCGGCAAGCCGGGATATCCCATGCTGGCCAGGCGGCTGAAGGGCAAGTCGGTGGACGAGGCCCTCACCGAGGGCAGCACCGACGAAATGGGCTTCCATTCCCACCACGCCCTGTTGAACGAGTTCTACCACCAGTACGGCTACCTCGCCTACGCCGGCGACCGCCACACCTGCGAGTTCGTCCCCGGCTACATCACGCCAGACCGCGCGGCCTTGAAGGCCTTCCGTCTGGTCCGCACCAACGTCAAGCAGCGCCACGCGAACCGGGCCAGGGCGAGGAAATGGACGCTGGCGCTGGCCGCCGGCAAGGTCGACCCCGGGCCGCGCTCGCGCGAGACGGCCGTGGACATCATGGTCGCCGTCGCCCACGGCAAGCCCTTCTGCGACGTGGTCAACCTGCCCAACATCGGTCAGATCGAGAACCTCCCCCTCGGGGCGGTCGTCGAGACGCTGGGCCTGGTCGATCCGCTGGGCTTCCGCCCGATCGCGACGGGTCCGCTGCCGCCGATGCTGGCCCAGCTCGTCGGACCGCACTGCCGGGTGCAGCTCATGACGCTGGAGGCGGCCCTGACCGGCGAGAGGGAGCTTGCCCTTCAGGCGTTGATGGCCGATCCGATCTGCTCGCACCTGACGCCGACGCGGGTCCGCAAGATGGGCGGCGAGCTGATGGCCGCCACGCGAAAGTACCTGCCGCAGTTCAAGTAGCCTCGCCGGCCCGTGCGCGAGATCTTCGCCTTTCTCCGGCTGGCGCGCCTCACGGAACGGTCGGCCGGGGCGAAGCTGATCTTATCAGGGGCTTTGTGCATCCTGAGGGCGTAGCTACACTGCTGAGGTGACCGCCAGAGACGTAAGCCCGTTTGATCTACCCGAGCCGCCGGACTGGCGCAAGGATCGCAAGCTGGCCGGCAAGGGCTTCGCCGACCTGGAGTACCTCCCGCGGGGCCGGGCGGGGTGGAACTCCACGCTGGCCGCCTACGCCTATTCGGTTCGCCGCCAGGCCGACGGGAGGGCGGACCTGAACCGCTGGGCGGCCATGCACGCCCGCCCGGCGAGCGCACGTTACGAGCAGTACGGCAGGGGCGCCCTGGTGCTCTGGCACGGCACCAGCGCCATCCGGGCCGAGAAGATTCGCCAGGTGGGGCTGTTCCCCAGGAAGGGCATCTGGGCGACGGCCGAGCCGCGGCTGGCCCACTCCTTTACTCGCGGCCGGTCCACTCAGCACGGCGCCGGCTCGGCCGTGATCGTGCTCGTATTCGACAAAGAGAACATTGACTTGCCGTTCGAGATAGCCAGAGAGCACGACACGCTCCGCTTTCGCTCGCACGTCGGGCCGGAGTGGATCGAGTACATCCTCTGGGACGATCGGATCGAATTCCTCGGAAAGGGTAAGGCCGCCTCGCCGCAGCCCTGGGGGGTGGCCCGCTTCGCCAAGCGCCATGGCAGGTGGGTGCCTCAATCGCGCCCGCCGGTCCGCTTCGACGCCGAGCGGACGTACGAGGACCTGGCGGGCTGGCTGGAGCTGAGCGTTCGGCGTGTCCTGGAGACGCTGGGTGCGGCCTCGCCCATCGAGGTCTTCTCCTCGCTGTACGCGACGATCGACCCGTGGGAGGCCCTCGAGCACGGGGAGATCCTGGCGGCGCTGGAGCGTCTCTGCGGCCGGCCGAGACAGAAGCGCGGCGGGATGAAGCATTTCTCGCTGGCGGACCCGACGGCCTAGCGCCGGTGCTGCGCGGGCCGCGATCAGCGGGCGAGCTTCAAGACAGGATCAGGGGGATGATCATCTCCTCCGGCGAAAGCCCGGCGTGGACGCCGACGTGCGCGTGGAACGCGCCGGTCCGCGGGCGGAAGTACACGGCCGCCGGCTCCGGGGCGATGCCGAGGAAGCTGCCCAGCCGCCGCCGCGTCACCGGCGAGAGCGGGCCGGGGCCGAACAGCCGCAGCCGCTCGGCCTCCTCCGGCGTGATCAGCAGGAAGGCGCCGCCGAACCGCCGGGCGAAGCCGTCGGCGAACTGCTCCTGGCGGCCCGGCTTGACGTGGCAGATGGGCACGGTCGGCTCGCCGGTCGGCGGGCAGGTCAGGTCCGTCATCAGCGGGTCGTCCTCTTCCAGGATGAAGGTCCGCTCGTCCGGCGTGTTGACCAAGCCGTGATCGGCGGTGACGACGAGGCGCGCCCGCCCGGCCAGGTCGTCGGCCAGACCGCCCAACCGCTCGTCAAGCGCGGCGAGCAGGGCACCGACGCCCTCGTAGTCCGTGCCGTGCTTGTGGCACATCGCGTCCAGTTGGGGCAGGTAGACGTAGACGATTGAGGGCCGCCCGCCCGACCCGACGCGGTCGCGGACGATCTGGAGGGCCTCGGGCACCTCGGCGTAGCCAATTCCGGCGGTGCCGCCTCTGGCGTAGCGCGAAAAAGTGCTGTTGACGATGTCGGCCCCGGTCACGGTCAGCGGCTCGTGTTTGACCCCCCGCCAGATGCTGGGGGTGGGGACCACGTCCGCCGCGGAGACCCCGAATTCCTCCAGCGGCCGCTCGCTGAAGCGCTCGACGAACCGCAGGGCGGTCGCGCTGAGCTTGAACCGTTCCAGGTAGACCCACCAGCCGGGCACGCCGTGCTCGCACGGCCATCGCCCCGTCGCCAGCGTCGTCAGCGCGGTGGCGGTGGTGGAGGGGAAGACGGCCTGAAGCTCAGCGGCCAGGTGGCTGCGCAGGAACCCGTCGGCCGGCAGCTTCTCCAGCAGCTTCGCCCCCATGCCGTCGACCAGGATCAACACGTAATGCTCGGCCGGGCCGATCAGCCGGCAGATTCTCTCCACGCCCGGGCCGGACTCCACGTCGACCGCGCCGCACAGGCGCAGCAGCGCCCGCACCAAATCGACGAAATTATCGCTCTCAGCCAACGGGCGGACCAGCCGGCCGGCCTCGAAGCATTCCACCAGTCTGCCTGCGTCGTCCATGCTTCCCGGTGCCTACCGCCCTGGCTCGCCGTCCCCTTTTTGTTTTCAGCTTTCCGTTTTCAGCTTTCAGCTTTGAGCTTTCAGCTTTGAGCTTTCAGCTTTGCCGTACGTTACCACCCCACGTCTTTGCAGACGTTCTTGCAGCGGGCGATCTTCCGCCGGGCCTGGGCCAAGAGCACCCGCCGCTCGACGCCGTCCGGGTCCCACTGGCCCAGCAGCTTGTTCCGCAGGTCGGCCTCGACCTTCGCGAATTCGGCCCGGCCGGAAAGGTCGTTCATCTCGCGCGGGTCGGCCTCCAGGTCGTACAGCCGCGACTCGGCCGTGTGGTTGTACACGTATTTGTACTTCCCGACGCGCAGGAACGCCCGCGGGTGGTTCCAGCCCTCGCCCTCGAACTCGCAGAGCACCTCCCCGCCGGCGAAATCGTCCGGCCTGCCCGTCAGCAGCGGTACCAGCGAGTGCCCGTTCGTGTACAGCGGCTCGGGCAGCTCGATTCCCGCGACCTCCAGGAACGTCGGGTACAGGTCCACCAGCGAGACGCACTCGGCGGCGCGGGCGCCCTGAAGGAAGTGCCCCTTCCAGCGGACGGCCAGCGGGATTCGGGCGGAGCTTTCCAGCAGCGTGACCTTGCCCCACATCCCGTGCTCGCCGGCCATCTCGCCGTGGTCGGAAAAGTAGAACACGACGGTATTCTCGGCCAGGTGAGTTTCCTCCAGGCAGTCGAGGATCTTGCCGCAGTGCTCGTCAAACTCGGTGATCAGCCCCCAGTAGACCTCGCGGGCGTTGCGGATGGTCGCTTCGGGCAGGTCCTTGACGGGGCCGACGTACTGCTGGACGTACCGGTCGCAGGTGTCCCGCCCGCCGCCTTCGACGTTGAACGGCAGGTCGCCTTTGCCGCGGTAGTAGGCGAGGATGTCGGCCCGCGCCTTCCACGGCGGGTGGGGCAGGACGAAGCCGCAGCAGATCGCCCACGGCTGGGGGTCCGTCTCGCCCGCCTTCTCGCGCAGCAGCTTCAGCGTGCCTTCGAGAACCTCCATGTCCTTGCGGAAAATGGGGCGCCGCTCGGGCGTGTCGGCCCCGGCGTCCATGAGCTGGTCCCACATGTTCCCGGTGGTGTACGGAAGCGGGTCTCGCCACTCGTGGCTGGTGCGCAGGCCCCAGGAGTGGAAGCTCTGGCCGGCGTCGTTGCCCTCCAGCACCGGCCGGCGGTCGAAGCCGTACATCTTCTGGTAGCCGTTGAAGTGCATCTTGCCCAGCAGCGAGGTCTCGTAGCCTCCGGCCGAGAGCATGTGGGCCCAGGTGACGGTGTCCGGCGGCATGGCGGCGGTGTTGTTCCACATGTCGATCTCGTGGCAGTGGAGGCCGGCCATGAACGACTGCCGGCTGGGCGAGCACAGCGGCGAGTTGCAGTAGGCGTTCTCGAAGACGACGCCCTCGCCCGCCAGGCGGTCGAGGTTGGGGGTCTGGACGATCTTGTGGCCCATGAAGCCGCTCATGGCGTACTGATGCTCGTCCGAAAACAGCATCAGTATGTTCGGCCGCTTCCGACCGCCGCGTCTGGCCGGGCCGTCGTAAACAATTGCGTCAGACATGAAAATCTCCTCGGCTTTCCTCGCGCAGGCAAATGCGGAATCCCCCTGTTTACATTCGCCGCCCGGGCTGTCAAGGTCTTTCGCGGCCTGCGGTGAGCTATGGCTTGTCCAGCAGGACGAAGTTGACCTGCTCGACGGTCTCGGCCCAGGCCGGGCCCACGATGTCCCAGCCGCCGGTGACGAAGTGCACCCCGTCGCCGGCGAGGACCTTCCGGCGGTCCGCCTTCATCAGCTTGCGGAACTGGTAGGAGATGGGGATCTTGTTTTCCTTGCACATGGCGATCAGGGCGGCGTTGTAGCGAGCCTCGCCGTCGGATGTCTTGCGGAAGCCGCGCGGCGGGATGGTGCCGATGACGGGAATGGTGCCGCGCTTCTGGCAGGCCTTGGCGATGAAGAGCATGTCGTCCATGGCCGCGGTGACGGCCTGGTCGGACTTGGAGTTGTTGGTCCCGTACAGGATCAGGCAGAACTGGGGGTTGGTCTTTTCCAGGTCGCCCTCGATGACCTTGCGTCCGCCGGAGGTCCGCCAGCCCGCCCGGCCGAAGGCGACGACGCGGTAGCGGCCCAGGGCGGCCTCGGTGTAGAGCGGATAGTTCGTCGAACCGGTCAGCGAGTCGCCGAAGCACATCACCACGCCCCGGCGGACCTTGCCCGCCCCAACGGCGGCGATCTGGCGGACGTGATCGGCATAGGCCATGCGGTCCTGCTCCAGCGGCGATGGCAGTCGCAGGCCGACGGGAAAGCCACCCTTGTACGTCAGCGCAGCGGTGCTCGACCACGGCCCGACGTTGTCCTGGAAATCCACGCCCAGGACGCGGTAGGAGTACTTCCCGTCGGGGACGGCCCTATCGAGGTATTCCGGCAGGTGCGACTCGGCCACCTTGACGAATTTCCCGTCCTGGCCGGCGCGGCTGATGACGTACAGGCCGATGCCAACGTTGTCGGCGGCCGGCTTCCAGGTCAGCTGTACGCCTTCGGCGGCGGGGGCGGCCTTCAGCTTCGTCGGCGCGGCCGGCGGGTCGGTGTCCTCGCCGCGGTAGATGGCAAAGTCGCGCAGGTACAGCGCCCCCTTGCCGTCGGCCGTCGTCATGCTGTGGAAGCGGATGTTGGTGTAGTGCGTGTTCCGCGAGACGGTGCTGTTGACGACGGCGTTGTAGCGGAAGCGGTCGCAGAAGTACACCAGCGGGCGGAAGCCCTCGCCGATCCTGCGGTAGGCCTTGGAAGTGGTGTTGTCTTGTGAGCGCTTGTCGGACATGTTCAGCGGCAGTTGGCTGGCGCCGCCGGTCGCCCGGGCCAGGAGGGCGACCTTGAGGGCGTTGGAGTTGCGGATGTTCAGGTCGATGGACTTGGCGATTCCCTTGCCGCGGTCGGGGATCGTCATCTCCGGGAAGTGGCGGTAGACGGTCACGCTGCCGGCGCGTTTGCCCTGCTCGAAGCGGGGCGGGGGCGGCGGCCGCGATGCGGTGCGGGTGACGCCGTCATCGCGCCGGGGGATCTTCACGCCGGTGATCCGCCCGTAGTCCAGCACCTGGTGGTAGTCGTTGGAGCCCATGATCGCCCAGGACCACTCGCCCGCCGCCTGGGACGACGGGCCCGGCTTGGTGCGGTTGAGGTTGACGATCCACGTCTGGTCCTCGCCGACGTAGGCGCCGAGCTGCTTGAGCGGCACCGACATGGTGACGGTCCAGCGGTCCTTGCCGGTGGTGACCTTGACTTCGGCGGCGGCGTTGTAGCTGGTGTCGTCGCGCTTGGCCGGCGTCGATCTGGCGTCGGAGACCGTCCCGCGGGGGTTGACGGTGAAGTGGAAGTACCCCGCGCGCGGATCGCCGGTCGCGAACAGCTCCACGCAGTCGTCCTGCCACACCTGCCCGTCGCGCTGGGTCACGTTCTGCTTGATGCCGCCTATATCGGGCTCGTGGCAGACCCAGGCCGCGTACAGCTTCGTGGCGTCGAAGAGCACGCGGGCGGTGGTTTTCATCGCCCCGGGCTTGTCGCTGGTGCACTCGCCCAGGGCCAGCGGCGGGCACTTCCCCCAGATCGGCGAATTGAGCGTGCCGTCGATGGGAGGGCCTTTCTCGACGATCACGGCCTGCATCAATCCCCGCTCGGCCTTGACGGCTTGCCGGGCGGGCTCGGAAGCCTGCTGGGCGGCGGGTGCCGTCCCGGCGATGTCGGCGCTGCCGCAACCGGTCGCGCACAATCCAGCAACCAACGTCCACAATAGCATTCGCCTCATTTCGCTCTCTCCGCGCTGAGCTGCCTTGCCGTACTCCTGTGTCGTAACGTACCGGCGCCGATCCGGGCTCCGCGGGCCCGGCGGCGTCACGGACGGGTCAGGAAGTTCTTGCCCACGGTGTTCGTCTGGAGGTAGTAGATCGCGCCGACGACGCCCCAGAGCAGGGCCGCGGCGAACTCGCCGGTGACCAGGCCGACGAAGAACGACTTGGCTCGGTGGTAGGACCGCTGCCCGCCGTACTTCATGATCACGCCCTTGAGCAGCCAAGCCAGCAGGAAGCTGGGGGCGTACTCCACCATCCAGGGCGTGCCCCAGACCAGGAACACCAACGGGTGCAGCGGCCAGCGCGAGAAGCGCAGACGCAGGTAGCTGCACCCCAACACGAGCGCCAGCCCGATGCCCACAGACGTGAAGAAGTGCTTCTCCGGGCGCATGGACAGCAGGCGCGTCCCCTCCCGCGCGGCCTCGAGCTGTCCGGTCGAGTCCAGCTTGTCGATCGTCGTGCTCAGAAGTTGGAAGGGCATCTTCGCCACGGCCAGGGCCCAGTTGGTTCCCTCGCTGCGCATTCCCTCCAGGCCGACGTTATAGACAAGATACACGGTGATGGGCAGGGCGACGACCAGGGAGACGATCAGCGCCACCGCGAGCCATCCGCCCATCCATCCCGCCTTGACCTTCTGCCTGTCGGCGAGCTTCAGTGCATTGGCCACCAGCGGCACCACGGAGATGCGGGTGTCGATCGAGACCACGATGCACAGCATCGCCAGGATCCCCAGGGCGTGCGGGCCGATCGCGTAGGCACCGAAAAGCGGCAGCAGGATGCTCACCGGCTGCCAGATCGGCTGGATCATGAACAGCCCTGTGGCCACGTTGATCCGCGCCAGCATCAGGAACAACAGGCCCGTCAGCAACACGTACCCGATCGCCAGGACGGGGTGTAGCCCCAGTTGTCCCAGGAGGACCACCAGCCCTGCGCAGACGATGATGAGGATGCGGCAGGCCCAGGTTTCCCGGCCCAGCACCTCCCCCGACGGGCCCGGCACGCCGAAGGCGCGCTTCAGCACCGCCCAGTAGAACCGCCGGCCCAGGTACAGCACCATCACGCCCATGCCCAGGTAGGCGCCGAAATACATGTTGGCCGGCAGCCCGCCGCCGAGCATGGTCTTGCTCATGTTCACGCCCAGGACGACCAGCGGGGCCGCCGCCAGCACGTACAGCAGGCCGCTGATGCCGAGCGAGAAGGACGCCTCGGAGCTGAGGAAGTACGCGATCCCGACCGCGGCGAAGAAGAACTGAACGTTCAGCCAGTTTCGGCCCACATCCACCTTCATCAGATCCTCGACGAACGCCATCTCGCGGAAGGCGTTGAGGTTGATCTGCACGGGGATGGTGATGAAGCCGGGGCGCCACTTCTGGTAGCCGTTGACGAACAGGATGCCGAACGAGACCGCGAAGCCGATCCAGAAGAGGCGGTTTCGGAAGATGGAGTTGAACAGGCCCTTGCCGTCGTAGGCCAGGAGTTCGTTGGTGAACGTGACGATCGGGTAGGACAGGTGCTCGCGGTCGGCCCACTGGCGGTGGACGATGACCACCGCGCAGACGCCGGCGACGGTGATCAGGCCCAGGACCGCGAACCAGAAAAACATGGTGTCGCGCCAGGCGTACCAGGGCACGTCCGCGAAGGGACGAATCATCTTCCCCGGGGTGGCCTTGCCCTGCATGTAGTCGGTGAGGATGTCCTTGTGCTGGGCGTCGAGCTTCTTGAACGCATCGTCCGTGAGGACCCCTTCTTCTTTTGCCCGCTCGACGGCCTGGCGCCAGGTTTCCTCCTTTTTCCGCTCGATCTTGTGGGCGCTGGCGTACTCGCGGAAGACCTGCTCGACCATCGTGACCCGGGGGGCATACTGGAGGATGTCCTTCTCCTTCCAGCCGGGCGAGCGCACCTGGTCCTGAATGGGGGTGATGATCGGATGGGGCATCTGCCAGAAGAAGGCCGAGCCCGCCAGGACGCTGCCCATGAACATCATGGACAGGATCACCGCCCACTCGCCGCCTTTGAACTGGAAGCGCCGAATCAGCCGCAGCAGGGGGTTGACCAGCAGCAGCCCGATCAGCAGCAGCCCGTAGGCGTGGGTCGGGACCAGATCGCCGCCGATGTAGGAGAAGAAGAACCAGGTGTCGTTGATGTAGCCCAGGGACGCCAGCGCAACGGAGAGAACAAGACCGATAAGAACGGCTCTGAAAGTCATGTTTGCGTCAAGTCTTGTACCGCGACGGCGGCGCGCCGGCCATACGGACCGGCCCGCCCCGGCCGCAAACCTATGTTCAAGTTAAACGCACGCCCGGCCCGGCCGGACCGGGGCAGCGGCATTATAACCACGGGGACGGCCGGGATGCGAATCCAGACCACAAATTGCCGCGAGTCCATCGCAGCAACGGCCCGCCCAAGGATGTCCGATTCGGGCGGCCGGGCGACGCGC
>Ga0315541_1002592_pt1 | contig 14834 bp, 10 predicted proteins | sample SalMarSW160190MG_FD_203095 | JGI IMG/M metagenome (GOLD analysis project Ga0315541, IMG submission 203095) | Salt marsh sediment microbial communities from the Plum Island Ecosystem LTER, Massachusetts, United States - Salt Marsh Sediment SW1601-190 ...
ACCGAGGCGAGACCAAGCAGCGATCTACGCACGTAGTGCCTCTGCCGGACCCAAGTGCGGACGCGGGTTCGACTCCCGCCGCCTCCACTGTCGCAATGAACTCGAACCGCCGTCCGGGGCCTCGGCTCCGGGCGGCGTTTCGCATAGGGCCAGGCAGTCCATCGAGGTCCGGGCCACGTAGTATGGCCGTCCGATGTCGCCGGCGATCGGATCGAGGCTGATCGGGCCCAGCAGGCCCCGCAGGAGCAGGCCGGACTGCTCGGTCCGCCGCTCCAGGACCTCCTGAAGGCGGCTCAGGCGTTCCTCAATCCATTCGATGGGCGGGACCTGGAACACCTTCGCCCTGCTCCTCCGGAGTCCCTCCAGCTCCTCCCTGAGCACCTCAACCCTGCGCTCCGTCTCGAGGAGCGCCTTGGCGAGGGCCTGGCTGCCACGGCCTTCCCCGATGAAGTCCACGAAGTGGGCGAGGCGTCGCTCCTCCGACACCAGCTCGGCTTCCTTCGCGCGAATCGTCTCCGGGAGATGCTCGGAGAGCCTGGCCACTTCCGCGCCCACCCGCTCGAGGACGTACCGCACCTGGGCCGGCCGGCCGACCTGCTCCATCACCGCCCCGAGGATGATCTGCTCGGCCAGCTTCCGCCGGACCAGAACCCGGTTGTCGCAGGCGCCCTTGGCCGCGCCCAGGCAGCCGTAGTAGCCGCCGGCCTTGCCGCTTACCTGGGCGATCGAGGCGCCGCACCGGCCACACTGCATGGCGCCCGAAAGCAGGTGCGACGGAAAGTGCCGCTGCCGCCCCTTCTGGTCACGCGAGAATCCGCGCCGCCCCTTCCCACCCGGCCAGGCTGTGCCGACATCCTTCCGCCGCGCCCGAACCCGCTCCCACAACTCCCGCGGGACGATCCGCAGCGCGTCGTCTTCGCGGATGATCCACTCGGACGTCGGCTTCGGGAACCTGCGCCTCTTACCGGTCTTGGGGTCTCGGCGCGTCGCTGTCCTGTTCCACGCCCATCGCCCGACGTACTTCTCGTTGTCGAGCATCCGGCTCACGGTGGCCGGAGACCATCCCTTGGCGGAGCGACAGCGGCCTGGGACGCTCTCCTCGTTGAGTGTTCGGACGATGTGGGAAACGGCAAGTCCGTCGGCATATGCGGTGAACACCCGGAGGACGACGCCTGCCTCCCGCGGCTCGATCTCCATCCGGTAGCCGTCGGGCCTCGGCCGCCCCTTCTTGTCCATCCGGATCGTGCCCACGGGCACGGAACGGTAGCCGAAGGTCCTCTCCCCCACGGAGAACCCCCGTTCCTTCTGGCCGATCTGGCCGCGCAGCGTCTTCTTCCTCAGGTCCTGGAGTTGGAGCTCGTTGAAGATCCCGCGGATCTGGATGCCGAGCGTGGCCTCCTCGTCGTCGCTGTCGAGGCCGTCAGCCACCGATACCACACGCAATCCCTCGAAGTGGAGCTCGGCGATGACGGACAGCATGAGGTAGTTGTCGCGAGCGAGGCGGGAGAGGTCGTCGACCAGCACGATGTCGAAGTGCCCCTGCTGGCCCGCAGCGATTATGGCAGAGAGCCCGAGCCGATCGCGCCGGGCGCCGGACTGCGCCTGGTCCGAATAGATGTGGTCGTCGAGGACCGCGAACCCACGTTGGACGGCCAGCCGCCGGCATGCAGAGATCTGATCCTCGATGCTCTCGGGGCGTTGGTTCTCGGAGCTGTATCGGGCGTAGATGGCGGCGCGCATTTCAGGCTGCCTCACTCTGAGGGTCCTCGTGACCAGCGCCCTCGTCGCCGGTCGCGGCCTCCATGAGCCTGACGTACTCGTGGGCGAGCTCGTCGGCCAGGTGATCCAATAGAGCCGTCAGAGCAGGATCAGAGTCAGGCGGCCAAGCGAGCTCGGGCCCGCACGAGGGCTGAGGCGGGGGTGCCTCGGGCGCTGGGATAGACACGCATAATGATAGGCAGTGACTATCATAATGTCAATCTCTGCACCTACCTGCGTTGTGGGCGCAGTCCTCAATGCGGACTGGCGACTTGTGCACTGCGTACGCCAACGTCTCCGGTGGGACGGGGCCCTATGACTTCACCTGGAGTGGCGACCTCTGGTGGGGCTCCAACAACGGCTACTTCAGCATCCGGCAAGAGATTCTCTACGATTCTGGCGTGTTCACCCAGACTCTGGAAGCCTGGGATGCGTACGATGTCTACGCCTTCGATGTCAGAGAGGGGATCGAGGTCGACCCGGATGAGAGCGAGTGCTACGAACGGTAGGGCGCTCCTGCTTGCCGTACCCGTCGTCGAAGCATAGGATCTCCTCGGAGTCCCGCTCGGCCCGTGCCGGGCGGGTTCTCCGTGTAGCTGTTCTCTGAGGAGGAGGTCCGAGTGGACGCGTCGCGCGCCGTCCGCAGGCTCAGGACTCGCTTGCTGACCTCTTCTGCTCTCGGTCTGGCGCTCGCCGTCAACGGCTGCAAGGAGGCCGTCACCGATCCGGTCGTCCGACCCGATTCGCTGCCGGCGTCGGTGGAGATGCTCCCCTCCGAGCGCCCCCTGTTCTTCATCGGCATGAGCTACAGAATAGGCGCCCGGACGGTCGCAGCCGACGGGACCTGGCTAAAGGGCGCGAGATTAAACCCGCAGCTCTTCAGGTGGTCATCCGACGCCCCGAACATCGTGACGGTTGACAGCCTCGGGGTGGTCACGGCGGTGAGCGAGGGCGCGGCCAGGGTTTCCGCCACGAGCGGTGGAGCCACGGGCACGGCCACCGTGACCGTGCGCGACGCGATTCTGCGGGCTTGGTCCTATCCTCTCGGCGCCACGCCCGGATGGGGTATTACGATCGGGGACGACGGGACGATCTACGTGCCGGCGCGGCATTCGCTTGAGGCGGTGGCTCCGGGTGGAGAGCGCCGCTGGAGTTTCCCCACGGATGGCGTCAGCTTCGCACCCGCGATCGCACCCGACGGGACCGTCTACTTCGGGACGTCGGCCGCCTTCATGGCCGTTGACCGGTCTGGCGTTGTCCGGTGGATTCTCCCAAACCGCGTTATGATCACCACGTCTCCAGCCATCGGACCGGACGGCACCGTGTACGTGGCCAGTAGCGACAGCATCTTGCACGCGGTTGACCCCGCCGGGCAGAGGAGGTGGGAATTCAAGGCGGGAGGTCGGTTATCGGCGCCCGTGATCGCGCGGGACGGCACCATTCTCATCGGGGCCGACGTCGGATACCTGTACGCGGTTGGCCCGGATGGCAAGGAGCGATGGATCTATAGGACCGGCGGTGCCATCCAGTCCACTCCGGCGATCGGTGCCGACGGGACGATCTATTTCGGATCAGAGGACCAGCATCTGTATGCGTTGAGTCCGGGGGGGAACCTCAAATGGAGCCTGCCGTTGCCGCTGGCCAGGGCGTATTCCTCCCCGGCGCTCGGCTCCGACGGTACGGTGTACATCGGAGGGGATGGGCTGCACGCGGTCGACGCGAGTGGCCGGCTGCGTTGGAGCTACCCCGGCCCCAACCCCCGGTCGGGTACATATTTGTTCATGACGCCCGTCGTTGCGGCAGATGGATCCATCTACGTGGGTGGCGGTAGCCTGTTTGCGCTCGCGCCCGACGGCACCCTGAAGTGGGAGTACCCAACCAGACTCCCGACGACCAGCCACACGATCGTCGGACGGGACGGGACAGTCCTCGCGACCGGAGACAGCACGCTCTTCGCGATCGTCGAACGCGGAAGGTAGTAATGCACACACCTGGTGGTTCGACAGAGCAAAGGTGGGTCTGAGAAGGAGGTCCAAGTGGACGAGTCGCGCGCCCTCCGCCAACCCGTGCCTCGGTCTCTGTCAGGCCCTGCGCCCCGCAGGCTCAGGGCTCGCCTGCTGGCCTCTTCTGCGCTCGGTCTGGCGCTCGCCGCCAACGGCTGCAAGGACGCCGTCACGGATCCGCTCGTCCGACCCGATTCGCTGCCGGCGTCGGTGGAGATGCGCCCCTCCGAGCGCCCCCTGTTCTTCATCGGCATGATCTACAGAATGGGCGCCCTGACGGTCGCGGCCGACGGAACCCCGCTGAAGGGCGCAAGATTGAACCCGCAAGACTTCAGGTGGTCATCCGACGCCCCGAACATCGTGACGGTTGACAGCCTCGGGGTGGTCACGGCGGTGAGCGAGGGCACGGCCGGGGTTTCCGCCACGAGCGGTGGAGCCACCGGCACGGCCACCGTGACCGTGCGCGACGCGATTCGACGGGCTTGGTCCTATCCTCTCGGCGCTACGCCCGGAAAGGGCATTACGCTCGGGGACGACGGGACGATCTACGTGCCGGCGCGGCATTCGCTTGAGGCGGTGGCTCCGGGTGGAGAGCGCCGCTGGAGTGTCCCCACGTCTGGCGTCAGCTTCGCACCCGCGATCGCACCCGACGGGACCGTCTACTTCGGGACGTCGGCCGCCTTCATGGCCGTTGACCGGTCTGGCGTTGTCCGGTGGATTCTCCCCAACTCCGGTAAGGGAGTCAGCACGTCTCCAGCCATCGGATCGGACGGCACCGTGTACGTGGCCAGTGAAGACAGCATCTTGCACGCGGTTGACCCCGCCGGGCAGCAGAGGTGGGAATTCAAGGCGGGAGGTTGGTTATCGGCGCCCGTCGTCGCGCGGGACGGCACCATTCTCATCGGGGCCGACGACGGATACCTGTACGCGGTTGGCCCGGATGGCAAGGAGCGATGGGTCTATAGGACCGGCGGTGCGATCCAGTCCACTCCGGCGATCGCTCCCGACGGGACGATCTATTTCGGATCAGAGGACCAGCATCTGTATGCCTTGGGTCCGGGGGGAGGCCTCAAATGGAGCGTGCCGTTGCCGCTGGGCACCGGGACGAGTTTTTCACCGGCGATCGGCTCCGACGGTACGGTCTACATCGGAGGGGATGGTGGGCTGCACGCGGTCGACGCGAGTGGCCGGCTGCGTTGGAGCTACCCCGGCCCCAACCCCCGCGCGGGTACGATATGGTTCGGGAGGCCCGTCGTTGCGGTAGATGGATCCATCTACGTGGGTGGCCGTAACCTGTATGCGCTCGCGCCCGACGGCACCCTGAAGTGGGAGTACCCAACCAGACTCTCGAGCCTCCACACGATCGTCGGACTGGACGGGACAGTCCTCGCGACCGGCGACAGCACACTCTTCGCGATCGTCGAACGCGGAAGGTAGTCATGCGCACGCCTGGTGGCTTCGCGGGTTTGTGGCTCCTCCTGCTGACCGCCACGAGCGCGGCGGCGCAGGCCCAGACCGGCGCCGTCGTGGGCCGGGTCACCGACGCGCAGTCGGGTGCGCCCCTCGAAGGAGCTGACGTGGTGGTCGTGGGGCATGGCCGCTCGGCACCGTCACGCTCGGACGGCAGCTACGTGATCCTGGGGGTCCCGCATGGCACCGTCACCGTGCGCGCCGAACGCTTCGGGTATGCCCCGTTCGAGCGTGAGGCGACAGTTCTCACGAGCGACTCGGTCGTGGTGGACCTGGCGCTCTCGATCCGCCCCTTCGACCTCGACGAGCTGATTGTGACCGGAACGGCCAGCGGAAGGGCCGAGGGCACGAGGCAGCGGGAGATCGGCTACACGGTGGCCCGGGTGCAGGTCGAACAGCGGACCGCCTACAAGCCCACGCTGTCGGACTTCCTCCAGGGTGCCGCGGTCGGCATCGAGGTCACGGGTGGCAGCGGCGAGGCCAGCCAGGGCAAACAGATCCGGCTGCGCGGTAATCGGGGCATGGTGCTCAGCAATCAGCCGGTCGTCTACGTCGACGGGATCCGCATGATGGAGAGCGCCTTCCCGGCGCTGGTGTTCGAGAACTACTACCCGGGCCTTCCAGCGGGTGCGTTCGTCACGCCGAGCCCACTCGACCTGGTGAGCGTGGGCGACCTCGAGCGCATCGAGGTGGTGAAGGGTCCCGCCGCGTCCACCCTCTTCGGGACCGGATCCGCGAACGGCGTGATCCAGCTCTTCACCCGACAGGGCCGGCGGGGCCCGCCGAGCTGGAGCGCCGACATCTCGCAGGGGACGGGCTGGGTGCGCCCCTTCGGCGCGAATGGCGTCGACTACCTCAACCTCGAGCACTTTCTCCGGGATGCCTGGTGGGGCGGCGGATACGAGGGGGGCGCGGCGTCCCGCCCGTGCGTCACGGACGACCCCCGCTGGGAGCACGCCAACGCGTCGCCTGAGGGCGCGTGCTCGTGGCCGGGGGCGCAGTGGTATCAGAGGTATGGCCTGTCCGTCGAGGGAGGCTGGGAGAAGCTGTCCTACTTCGTGTCCGGCGAGTACCAGAACGACACGTACGCGCTTCCCAACGATCGGCTGGAGCGGTACGGGTCACGCATGAACCTGGCCGCCACGCTCTCGCCGCGCCTCGAGGTCCGGCTCCACGCGGCGTACACCGACATGGAGACGGCGAACACGACCTCGGGCGGCGCCTTCGAGGGGCTTCTGCGGGCTTCCATCGCCCAGGACCATAATGTCTTGAGCTCCGGCGACCCGAGGGTGATCGCCGGCTTTCTCGACCTTCGCAACGACCAGGCGATCGAACACATCACCTTGGGCCTCACGTCGACGTTCGCACAGAGTGCCAGGCTTTCCCATCGCTTGACGCTGGGATACGACTACTCCGGGCAAGACCTGAGGAGCCAGGACCCGGTGGGGAACACTCTCTTCCACAAGGGAGGCTTGACGACGCGCACATGGGACCGGCGCCTCGGCACGGCGGACTACGTGGCGAGCCGCGTCTTCCGGCCTGGCCGGGATATCCGCTCGACCTTGTCGCTCGGCGGACAGCTCGTGTGGGACGACGCCGAGACCGTCGCCGCTACGACGGACTCGATTGATTTGGGACCGGGGGTGGTGGGACCCCCGCCCGTGAGCAGGCAGGCGGGAAGCACGACCAACCTCGGCCTCTTCGCGCAGAACGTGCTGGATCTGCGCGACCGCTATTTCCTCACACTCGGGCTGCGCGTGGACCGGCACCGCACCCGCGGAGGGGCGTTCCTGCGGGCGGATCCGATGATCGGCGGCACGTGGACGGTGAGCGACGAATCCTTCTGGCCGGCGTCCCTGGGCGTGCTGCGCCTCCGTTCCGCGTACGGCCGCTCCCGCTCGGCACCGGCGCCCTTGCAGCGGGCGGTCATCTATCGGGCCGTCGAGTTCCAGCCTCCCGACCCCGAAGCGGACCGGCTCATCAAGCCGGAAGACGTCGCCGAGTTCGAGGTTGGCCTCGACGGCGCGACCCTGGGTGGGCGGCTGGCTGTCGGGTTCAGCTACTACCACCAGACGACCACGAACGCGCTCGTGGCCGTGGAAGATTCGGCCTTTCGGTACGAGCTGCAGAACGTGGGGCGGGTGAGGAACCGGGGCATCGAGCTCGACATCCGCGCGGCCGTGGTGAACGCCGCCAATTGGGGCGTGGATCTGGGGCTCGGCGTCACCACGAACTACTCGAAGCTGCTGGACCTCGGCGGCGCGCAGCGGGTCCGGCCGATGAACAACTACCAGCTAATGGTGGGGCAACCGGTGCCGGTGAGCTACGGGTACAAGGTGGCTGATCCCGACGCGGTCAGCGGAAGCTGGACCTACACCGTCGGGGAGGACGGCAAGCCGGGGCCCGGCCCGCTGGGCCCCCAGCTCCCGACGCACTTCGTGATCCCGTCGCTGTCGCTCAGAATGCCCTTCGGGGTGACCCTGAGCGCGCGGGGGGAGTACCGGGGCGGAAACATACGCTTTGTGAACCCCGCGTACGTGTCGTGGGGCATCCGCTCCCCGCTCTGCCTGCCCTATTACGTCGATCCGAGCCCGGCGATCGGCGCGACCCGCGACGCGACGCTCGAGCTGAGGGCGGACACCCCGGACCTCTGGCGGGAGCGCTGCACCTGGGGGGCAGCGCGGGACTACTGGTATGACGCCGACTACTTCAAGCTGCGCGAGGTGACCGCCCTCATCCCGGTCGGCTTCGCGTTCCTCGGCGCGGTCGAGGACGCCACGCTCACCGTGACCCTTGCCAACGCGTACCGTTGGTACCGCGAGGTGCCCTGGTGGGACGTCGAGATCCTGTCGACCAATGGGGCCAACGACCCCGGACTCGGCTCCTCCGCACGCGTGCCGGCGCCGACGACCGTGACGTTCGCGATGCGCGTGCGGTTCTGAGCATGCCCGGCGGGCGCACGGTCAGGGACCGAGCGTTCCGATTGGGACCACCGCGATCCCGTCGGGACGGGTGTAGGCGAGTCCCGTCCCTGTGATGACTCCCAGAGTGCGAGGTGCGCCGCACTTCTCCGTATCGATGCGGCGGGCGAACCTCGTCAGGTGGTCCGCCCCCTCGTCCACGGCTCCGGAGCCGAGCTTGATCTCGAACGCCGCCCACCGGCCGTCGGCAGCCTCGACGACGGCATCCACCTCCAGGTCCGCGTTGTCCCTGTAATGCAGGACCTGCGCGTCGCAGGCCTGGGCGTAGACCCTCAGGTCGCGGATGACCAGGGACTCGAACAGGAATCCCAGGAGATTCAGGTCCTGAAGAAGTCGCTCCGGTGTGGCCCTCAGAATGGCGACAGCCACGGAAGGATCCACGAAGTGCCGCCGGGGTGAGGTCCTGACGCGGGACCGCGACCGGAGGTGGGGCGCCCACGCCGGCTGGTCTTCCACGACCATCAGGCGCGTCAGGGCTTCGTAGTAGGCGCTCACCGTGCGCTTGGCCAGCGTCTCGTCGAGCTCACCCACATCGCGGGCGAGCGTCGCCAGGCTCGTCATGGTCGAGACGTTCCGAGCCAGGGAACGCATCAGCAGGAGCACCTTCTCGGGGTCGTGCGCGACGCCCTCCACCCGTTGGACGTCGGTGCGGCGGACCTCGTCCACGTACGCACGGACCGCCCTCAAGGCCTGGGGTACCGGCTGGTCCAGAAGGCCGGGCCATCCTCCCACCGCGATCCGCTCGGCGAGGTCCGGTACTGTCATGCCCGTGTCGGGTACACGCGGCGACGTTCCGCCCAGCAGCGCCGACAGCGACACCTGGCCCGTCGAGTGGCCGCTCTCGTACAGCGACATGGGCCGCATGCGCAGCCGGGCCAGGCGGCCGGCCCCGGTGTGGCGCGTCACGTCATCCGCGGGAACTGCCGAGCCCGTCAGAATGAACTGACCCGCGGCCCTCCGGTCGTCAACGGCGCGACGCACGTGGTTCCACAACGAGGGAGCGAGCTGCCACTCGTCGAGGAGTCGGGGCAAGGCGCCTTCCAGAACCAGCGAGGGGTCGATGGACACGGCCTGGCGCGCGTTCAGGTCCACATCCAGGCGGACCTCGCTCGCGGCGACCTGCCGGGCGGTTTCCGTCTTCCCGCAGGCCTTCGGCCCCTCGATCACCACCGCACCGATGGACGAGAGCAGATCCTGGAGTTCACGGTCCACGACACGCGGTCGGTACATGGCGCCCTCGGGGCGGCGGGGTCGGAATCTATCCGGACCTCCAACACTATGTCGCCAGTGCCCCATTTGCAACGGCATTGCTGCCCCATCTGCAACGGTATCGTTGCCCCATTTGCAACGATTTCATTGCCCCCTCCGCGCCCAGCGCTCCGTGGTGCGGGGCGCCAGTCCGGGCGCTGCCCGGGTGCCCGCCTAGCTCGGTTCACCACCAGCGCCGAGAACGGCCACACGTGGGCCTGCAAAGTGATGAGCAGGCCGACGAGGCACGCCAACGCGATCGAGTGGAAGAAGACGCAGCGCAGGATGTCGCCCTCGTGGTGGAACCACCGGGCCGCGGGGCAGCGCTCCAAGCAGGTAGGAAGGATGCCTGCTTCCAGGGACGATGCGGCTACCGGCGGGGCGGGGCGGGGGATCAGCCGCCGTCCAGATCGAGCACCCGCGCTAGCTCCGTAACGCTTACTTCAAGCCGCAGGAACCGACTTCCCTCAAGTCCACCAATGCCCTTCGACATCGATCGCTTCGCCGATGCCGCCCTGCCCGTGAGGTCATGATCGAGGGCGCGCGCACTGGGGTGTGACGCCGTCACATCCTGGAGGTCGATGCCCCCGTAGACGCGCCCGGGCGACCCGGGAGCGGCCAGTGTGAAATACAGGCGTGCTCCGTCCGCGATCACCACTCGGAGATCGGGCGCCTTCGGGTCCCGCAGACTGTCCGGAAGCTTGAAGCTGCGCAGCTCCTTCCTGACACTGCGTTCGAACGCGCGAAGCAGGTGGACGACGGCGCCGACGAACGCGACTCCGATTTCCAGCTCTCGGAGCCGGAGAGCCACGGCGAACTCGAGGAGGTTGCGGTCGGAGAATCGGCGGCTGCTTCCCCGGCCCTTTGCGTCCTGGATATCGGGGTGTACCACCCCTTTCTCGCAAAGGTAGATGAGCCGGTGCTGGGGCTCTCCGAGCAGTCGTGCCGCCTCGGTGAGCGTCCACTCCCTCGATTCCCTTGTCATGGTGAGAGACATCGTCTATTCGGAGGAGGGCTGCGTCAAGGGCGGTATCCCCTTCACGGTAGCGTCTTGCAGCCACCGGATCCCCTTCGCGACGCTCTTGTCGGTCACGCCGAGACGCCTCGCGATGGTCCGGTCGCTCAAGCCGAGCTCGCGGAGGTGGCGGGCCTTCAGCGCGATCTGCTGGTAGGTGGGCGGGTCGAGGGTGTCCACCAGAGCCACCTCGAACGGCAACGTGGCCGCGGTTCGAATTCTTTGCGTCCGGGTCCATCAGAAAGCTCTGACTATCGTGAAGACGGTCAGAGCTTTCTGCGTTTCAAGGGCGGGAGGGTCGGGCGGCGGGAGTTGAACCCGCGCGGACCGCGCGAAGCGCGGGCAGCAATGGCGCGGCGGTGCGCTGGCGGTGGTGAGTTGAACCCGCGCGGACCGCGCGAAGCGCGGGACGCCACGCGGGTTCGAGCCGAGGAGCCCAGACGCCCTCGCCAGATCCTCCCGTCCACCGACGAGACGGGCGAGGATGGGCCGGAGGCCGACCGCAGCCCACCCTCGCCGCCTCCAGCTCGAACCTCCCCTCACGTCTACCCCCGCGGCGGAACGAATCCCCGCGCCCTCTGTACCTGGCAAAGTCGTCCGGAACCCGCGAGACTTCGCCCCGGCACCGACTCAGATCCACGCCCGCCGAACCGAGCCCAGCGTGCGCACCAAGCTCACCATCTTCAGCATCGTCTTCCCCGTGGTGATGATCCTGGACCTCATCACCAAGCGGTGGGCCCTCGACGCCCTCGCCGGCCAGCGCGGAGAACTGCTGGGAGGGCTGGTCCCGCTTACCCTCGCCTTCAACAAGGGAGCGGCGTTCGGGATCCGGGTGGGCGCGGACTCCCGGTGGCTCTTCGTGCCCATCACCCTGGTGGCGCTGGGGCTTCTTGTCTACATCCTGGCCCAGACCGCCCAGCGCGACCACCTGCGCATCCTGGCCATCTCGTTGGTGGTGTCCGGAGCCCTCGGGAACCTGTACGACCGGGTGCGCTGGAGCCGGGGCGTGGTGGACTTCATCGGCCCCATCGACCTGGGGATCTATGACTTCCCCATCTTCAACGTGGCCGACATCGCCATCACGTGCGGCGCCATCCTCCTCGCTTGGTCCTTCCTGATGGAAGAGAAAGGGGAGCGGGACGCCGCCCGGAGCGCCCCGAGCGTCGAAACCACGCCCTGATCGCGCTGGGCCGCCTCCGGGCGGGCAAGGGGCGGGTGTGGCCCCGCGTCTCGGCGGCTAGCCCTCCAAAGCCGCGTCCAGCCGGATCTCGACCGCCGACAGTGCCCTGGAAACCGGGCACCCCACCTTGGCGTTGTCTGCGTGCTCCCGGAACCCGTCCGCATCGATTCCCGGCACCACAGCGCGGCACACCAGCTCGATGAGCGTGATCCCCACCCCGTCCTCCACCTTGGTCAGGTGGACCTTGGCCGTTGCCTTCACGCTGGCCGGGGGCGTCCCCGCCTGGGCGAGCATGTTGGACAAGGCCATGGCGTAGCACCCCGCGTGGGCGGCGGCGATGAGCTCCTCGGGGTTGGTCCCCGCTCCTTCTTCGAAGCGCGAGGAAAAGGAGTACTGGCCATCGATGGCGCCCGTCTGGGACCTGATGGTGCCCTTCCCCTTGGGTAGGTCGCCCTGCCACTCGGCGCTTGCGCTGCGGACCGGCATTGTTCGTCAACTCCTGTGCTGGGATGGAGGACTCCGACGCCCGGTCAGGCGGTTCCTCCCCGGCAATTTCCCCGGAAAGGGGGGGGCGGGTCAACCCGGGCTGTTGACGGGAGCCCTCCGGGACCGGAGAATGACCTATTCGCACCCCACTCCTTCCACGAGGCGGCAGCATGTCGAAGCACGCACTGCGCCCGCTCTTGGCCCTCGCCCTGGCCGCGGCACTCGCCACGCCGGCCTGGGCCCAGCACCGGGTAACCACACCCCAGCAGCAGTTCGGTCATGAGGTCGGCGCCGACTACGTTCTCATCAACTACCAGCAGCTACACGAGTACTGGATCAAGTTGGCGGGCGAGTCGGACCGGATGCTCCTCGACACCATAGGTACGACGTCCGAAGGGCGACCGCAGGTCATGGCCATCATCTCTTCGCCCGAGAACCTGAGGAACCTCGAGCGCTACAAGGCCCTTGCAGCCCGCATGGCCAAGGCCAAAGACGTGGACGAGGCCGAGGCCCGCCGCCTGGCTGCGGAAGGGAAAGCCGTCATCTGGATCGACGGTGGTCTCCACGCCACCGAGATCGCCGGAGCCCAGCAGATCATCGAGCTGGTCTTCCGCATGAACGACCAGACGGATCCCGAGACGATGCGGATCCTCGACAACGTGATTCTGCTGGCGCCCCACGCGAACCCCGACGGGATGGACCTGGTCTCGGACTGGTACATGCGCGAGCCCGATGCCCTGAAGCGGTCCACGGGCAACGTCCCGGTCCTCTACCAGAAGTACGCCGGGCACGACAACAACCGCGACTTCTACATGTCGGCGCTGGCGGAGAGCACGAACATGCTGCGGGTCCAGACCCGCGAGTGGTTCCCGCAGGTCATCTACAACCCCCACCAGACCGGGCCCGCCGGCACCATCCTCTTCGCGCCTCCCTTCCGCGACCCCCCGAACCACTTCCTCGACGCGCTCATCATCACGGGGATCGACCAGTTGGGCTCCACCATGCACCAGCGCTTCGTGAGGAACGGCCAGGGCGGCAGCACCATGCGCTCGGGCGCGAGCTATTCCACCTGGTGGAACGGTGGCCTCCGGACGTCGCCCTATTTCAGGAACCAGATCGGACTGCTCACGGAGATCAACGGCAATCCGACGCCGATGGAGATCCCGTTCATTCCCGACCGGCAGCTTCCCCACGGGGATCTGCCGCTTCCGGTCGAGCCTGGCCCATGGCATTTCCGCCAGGCCATCGAGTATTCGATGACGGCCGATTTCGCCGTCCTCGACTACGCGTCTCGGAATCCAGACCATCTGCTGTTCAACATCTGGCGGATGGGCAAGAACTCGATCGAGCGGGGCAGCCGCGACTACTGGACCACAACGCCCAAGGAACTCGAGAACGCCGACCGGGGCACGCGCGCCGACTGGGACCGGTTGCTGCACAATCCGGCGAACAGGGACCCTCGCGGCTTCGTCATCCCGTCGGACCAGCGAGACTTCCTCACCGCCACCAAGTTCGTGAACGCGCTCCTCAAGACCGGCGTGGAGGTCCACAAGGCGACCGCGGCGTTCTCCGTGGGCGGGAAGAACTATCCGGCCGGCTCCTACGTGGTGAAGACCGCGCAGGCGTTCCGTCCCCATGTCCTCGACATGTTCGAGGCCCAGGACCATCCCAACGACTTCGCATACCCGGGCGGGCCACCGGTTCCGCCCTATGACGCGACGGGCTACACCCTGGCCTGGCAGATGGGCGTGGACTTCGACCGCATCATCGACGCCTTCGACGGTCCCTTCAGCCTCATCACCGAGGATACCTTGGCACCCCCGCCCGGAGCCGTCACCGGCGCCTCGAACGCGAGGGGGTACCTCGTCTCCCACATCAACGACGCGTTCGTGGCGGTGAATCGGGTCCTCAAAGCCCGTGGCAAGGCATATTGGTATACCGATGCCATCACGGTGGATGGCACGACCTTCGAGGCCGGCACCTTCTACGTGGAGACCAACCGGGCCACGGTGGACGGGCTCGCGCGAGACAAAGGCCTCAGCTTCGTGGGCGTGGCGAGGAAGCCCTCGGGGCACGCCATGGAGCTCCAACCGACCAAGATCGCCCTCTGGGACCAGTACGGCGGCAGCATGCCTTCCGGATGGATGAGGATGCTCTTCGAGGCCTTCGAGTTCGACTTCGACGTGGTCTTCCCGCCGCAGTTCGACACCGGGGATCTCTCCGAGTATGACGTTCTCTTCTTCGAGGACGGAGCGATCCCCGAGCGCGACGTGGCGCTTGTAGCTGGCGGGCGCGGCGGCCCCCCCGCCGATCCCACTGCGATCCCGGAGCCGTACCGGAGCCGGATCGGTCGGGTGACGGTAGCCACGACGGTCCCGCGGATCCTGGACTTCGCCCGCAAGGGAGGCACCGTCATCGGAATGGGTTCGTCCTCCAATCTTGCCCTCCACACCGGTCTTCCGATCACGAACCACTTGGTGAAGGACGGCCAGCCTCTCGCGATGGAGGAGTACTTCGTTCCCGGCACGCTCATCGACATGAAGATCGAGCACGCGACGCCCCTCGCGGCGGGCATGGGCACCTATGCCGCCGTGATGTTCGCAAGAAGCCCGACGTTCCGGCTCCAAGCCGGGGCGGAGGCTCAGGGCGTGAAGAAGATCGGCTGGTACGACAGCGACCATACCCTGCGCAGC
>Ga0315541_1002594_pt1 | contig 14831 bp, 13 predicted proteins | sample SalMarSW160190MG_FD_203095 | JGI IMG/M metagenome (GOLD analysis project Ga0315541, IMG submission 203095) | Salt marsh sediment microbial communities from the Plum Island Ecosystem LTER, Massachusetts, United States - Salt Marsh Sediment SW1601-190 ...
CCCTCGCCAAGTACCTAGAGCGGTATGTGGCGAAGGAGTTTCGCCAGTGGGTCCGTACCTTTCCCCGGTCCTTCTTTGAGGAGCTGTGCCGCCTCCGGGGCATCCCGTTCCCCAAGGATATGCGACTGCCCCAGTACTTCGGGAAGATCGTTAACAACCTGGTCTACGATCGGCTGGCGCCCGGTCTCCGTCGCGAACTGGAAGAAAAGAACCCGACGGGTCCAGACGGTCGGCGGAAGACCAAGCACCATCAGTGGTTGACCGAGGACGTGGGGCACCCCCGGCTCCTGCACCACTTAGGGCTAGTGGAGGGTATTGGGAAGGGGTTTGACGGCGGCGAGTGGGATGCTTTCATGAACACGGTGAACAAGCGGATTCCCAAGCCAGATGCCAGCCTTCCCTTGTTCGCCGACCTTGAGGAAGACGAAGGCTAACCTTCCCTGTCTTCCGGGGAGGAAGCAGCTTTCTCGTCCTCAGGGTGTTCGCCGGGGGGTGGCGTCTTGGGGGCTTGGCCCGTGGCTTCGAGCATCACGCGGTGCGCGATCTCGTTCACGTCCTTGCGGAGCTTGGTCGGCTTCTCGGTGTTCTTCGCCATGCCCCCAATCTAACGGGACCCGGATTGGCTCGCAGGGTATGTAACAATGATCGGGTGCTCAAACTGACCCATCACCCAGCATCGGAAGGTCGTTGACCGGAAGCCCTGTCGCACCTAGGTTTTGAGGCTTTGCCGAGGGCCTCGTGGCCCCCGGCCGCCACCCAGGTCCGGAAAACCCGCACATGACCCAGCAGCGTCGCACCGAGCTCGACGACGACGTTTTCGTCGCACGCATCCTCGAGGTCGGGAGCTGGTTCAAGAAGAACCAGCAGGCCGTCACCATCGGCATCGTGGTGCTCGTCATCGCGGTCGCCTCGCTGCTCTACTACCGCAACTACAAGCAATCGCTGATCGATCAGGCTTCCAGCCAACTCGAGGCGATTCACTCCCAGGCGGCCATGGGGGACATCAAAGGAGCGAAGGACGCCCTCATCCTCTACATCGACCGGTTCGGCAGCACGCCGTACGGCGGCGAGGCCCGCATGCTCCTGGGTGAGTTGTATCTCACCGAGGGCGGATCGGAGCAGGCGCTGGCCACGCTGGAGCCCATGGCCGAGTCTCCCCGCGCCCCCCTCGAGTTCCAGGCTGCCTCGCTCCTTGGGGTCGCCTACGAGCAGGAGGGCCGGTGGGCCGACGCCGAGGCCACCTACCTGCGCATCGCCGACCGCTCCGAGCTGAACTTCCAGATCCGCGACGCCCTGGCTGCCGCTGCACGCATCCGGGCGGCCCAGGGGAACGTGGCAGGCGCCGCCGAGCTCTACCGCCGGATCCTGGATGCGCTGGAGGAGAACTCGCCGGAGCGCGGTCTGTGGGAGATGCGCCTGGCCGAGCTCGGGCAGGTCACCCCCGGCTGACCGTCGGCACCTCCCGACACGGCGAGAAGGCCGCGCTCCGGGGGACACGCTGCGGGGGAGGGCCGGCCGTCGGGCCGCCAAAAAGCCATCCGCATCAGCGTTTTCGGGCCGCTAGGGCCTGAGGGTAACTTCGTATAATATGTATTATGTTAAGTTGCAGATCCCCGGAACACGCCCTCACGGATCCCTGCGTGCCCTGGCGTCCCGGGTCCCCTGCGGCTTGAGGGCGCGGATGCGGACGCGAGCGGTGCCGTGGCCGACCATATCCAGGCGGTGGGCCGCGGCGTAGGAGACGTCGATGAGGCGCCCGCCGTGGAAGGGTCCCCTGTCGTTGACGCGCACGACCACCCGCTTCCCGTTCTCCAGATTCGTGATCTCCACGTACGTGGGCAGCGGGAGGGTCCGATGGGCGGCGGTCATACCGTACATGTCGTAGGGCTCGCCGCTCGACGTCGGGCGTCCCTGGAACTCCTCACCGTACCAGGAGGCCGTTCCTTCCTCCTCGTAGCCCTCGGCCGACGACAAGGTCCGGTACACGGTGCCCAGGACCTCGTACTCGGGATGGTTCCCGTAGGCCGCCAGAGGCTCCTCCCGAGGAACCGGGTCCGAGATCGTGTCCAGGTCCACGTCCCGGGGCACCGTGGGAGGACGGTCCCGGCGGAAGTCCGGGGCGCCCCGTGCGCCGTCTGAGGGCCCGGGAGCGACGGCGGGAACCCGCGCCGGAGGCGCGGGCGTCGCCGGCGCACCCGCGGGATACCCGACGAGGGTACACGCAGAGACTGCCATGATGGCAGGCACAGAGGCGATCCGCGGCACGATCAACATCCGCCGACCTGGGAGTACGCAGCGCTCACGAACCGCTGCTGAGCCTCTTCGCTCATGCAGGCCAACCCGCTGCTGGTGAACTGGTTATCATCGGTCACCTCACGGATGATATCAATACCGCCTGGAGGCTCGGGAACGATGTCGTCTTCCCTCTCCAGCTCGATCTCGAGGAGGGCGAGCCCTTCCAACCCGCCCCCGAACCGGTCCAATTCCCAGGGGCCCAGGACATAGCGCACCTTCTCGATGACCCTGTCCCCGGCCGCCGCGAAGAGCGCTTCCGCCATCTCCGTGGACACCCTCGCTTCCACCTCCAGCCGCCTGATCCCGGTCCCGGCCTTGCACGCCAGGACCGCACCACGGGGCTCCCCTACCCGGATCCGGACGGAAGTGGGTCCGGCGGTGACGTACCCCTGCCGGAGGCGCCACCCTGCCCCCAGGGTGCCCCAGAGCTCCCAGGGGACCCGGACGAGATACCTCCGTTCGATCTCGAAGGTGCCCTTCCCCATGGCTTCCGACCTCAGGGCGCAGGCTTCCGGCCCAGGACGGCGACCCGGCGCCGGAGCACGGGGACGAAGCCTTGGAGAAGGCGTTCGGCGACGCGCAGGCCGGGCACGTGGGACTCGGCGTAGTAGGCCCGTTCGATGTCGAAGCCGACCTGGCGCATCATCCCGGTCATCCGGGCCATGGACTTGTAGTCCACGTGGCTCACGTCCCGCCTGAGCAGGATGTCGTGGTTCTTCAGGATCTCCAGGACGTGCCCGCGGTGGGGGGTCCACACCGAGAAATGCCCCCCGGGCCGCAGGAGGCGGAACGCCTCGGCCACGACCTTCACCGAGTCCTCGGGATACAGGTGCTCGAAGAGGTCGGCGGCCAGGACCAGGTCCCAGGCGCCACCTTCCAGCCCCGTGGCGCCGGCATCAGCGCACAGGAAGAGCAGGTTCTCCCTGGGCTCCTGGGCCAGGCGGCGCTCGCAGAAGGCGATGCTCTTCTCGCTGAAGTCCACCCCCACGACCCCGGAGGCCACGTCCGCGAGGGCGAAGCTGAAGGTGCCCCACCCACACCCCAGGTCCACGAGCCGTTCGCCCGGCGCCGGACGGTAGATCTCCAGCACCTTGGCGACCCTGTACCGCTGGAAGGGACTCTCGTGGTCGGTGACGTGGTCCGCCTCCTCGAAGTACTCCGTCGAGTCGTACCAGTCCTTCCCGATGCGCTCCGCGCTCATAGCCGCCCCATGAGGTGGAGGGCCTTCAGCCACCACACGCGCCAGACGGCCTCCCGCACGATGCGCTTGGACATCTTCGACTCGCCCTCGTCGCGTTCCGTGAAGAGGATGGGGACCTCCTTCAGGGAGAAGCCCTTGGCCCACGCCCGGAACTTGAGCTCGATCTGGAAGGCATAGCCGTTGGAGCGGACCCGGTCCAGACCCACCGCGCGGAGGACTTCGGCGTGCCATCCGTTGAAGCCGCCGGTGGCGTCGCGCACCGGCATCCCCGTAATGGTCCGCGCGTACCAGGAGCCGAACACGGATATCAGGAGACGGCTGAGAGGCCAGTTCAGAACGTTCACCCGCCCGCCCACATAGCGGGACCCGATGACCACGTCGTGGCTCTCGGCCGCCTCGATGAGGCGCGGGAGGGCCTCAGGGGGATGGGAGATGTCGGCGTCCATCTCGAAGAGGAGGTCGAACCCCTGGGCCAGCCCCCAGGCGAAACCCGCCAGGTAGGCCCGCCCCAGCCCATCCTTGGACTCCCGGTGGAGGACATGGACACGCGGGTCGGCGGCAGCGAGATCGTCCGCCAACGCCCCGGTACCGTCGGGGGATGCGTCGTCCACCACGAGCACGTCGATCCGGGCATCCTGGTCCAGGATGAAGGGAATCTTCCGGGGGAGGTTCTCCCTCTCGTTGTACGTCGGTACGATGACCAGGATGTGTCGGTCACTCACCGGCACCACCTCCTCCGTTCACGGTTTCCCTGCCCCGCGCCACCTGCCAGAGCCAGAACGCGGCGGCAGGGAACAGCTCCACCAGCGTCGTCCAGACCCGGGCCACCAAGGCCAGGACGGCGGACGGACCGGCACCGAAGAAGGGCGTGAGGAAGGCCACGAGGAACCCCTCCCGCACTCCTACCCCGGCGGGCGCGAAGATCATGATGTACCCGAGCACGTACGCCGCGGCGAAGGCGGAACCTACGGGCACCACCCCGCCGCGGTACCCGAAGCTCGCCGCCAGAAGCCAGAACGAAAAGGCGTAGAGCCCCCAGTTGGCCACGTACAGCCCCAACCACCGGAGGGCGTGGACGCTCCTCAGCGTGGAAGGAGCGTCCTGTCTGGCCAGGCGGAACCAGAGATCCGTGGCCCGGGCGAACACCGCAGGCACCAACCCGACGGCAGTGGCGGCCACGACCACGGCGGCACCGGGGAGACCCCAACGCCGGATCTCGGGAGGTCCCCCCACCAACGCGCCCAGCCCCACGAGCGTCGCAGCCGCCAGAGCGATCCCCTGCCCCAGCACGGCGGCCGCGGTGGCCGTCCTGGCCGGGATCCCCCGGTTGCGCGCCATCACCGCCAGCCCGGTGATCTGCCAGACCTTCCCGGGCACGTAGCGGCCCAGGTTGGCCACCATGAACATGCGGATCGAGTCCCGCGCCGGCAGGGCGGGACCACCCAGGTCCACCACGATGCGGCCCCAGAGGGCCGCAGACATGAAGTACCCGAGCAGGAGGAGGATGCACGAAGCTCCTGCCAGAGCCGGATCGGCCCTCCACTCCACTCCCCGGAGCTCGCCGAAACTCAGCCCCACCCTGTCCACGATGAACCACGTGACCACGGCGGTGAGGGCGAGCTGCCCGGTGAGGACGAGGGACCGTTTCAGGTGCCCCTCCGGCGTTCCGCGATGAGCCCCCACGCACCCAGCCCCAGGAGGACCCCCAGCGCCAGGACGCTCAGCCCAAGGCTGCGCGTCAACGTGGCCGAACTGTACGACATCTCCACGGTGCTGGCACCAGCGGGCACCGGCACCGCCCGGAGCGTGTGGTACGCCCGCAGCATGGGAGCGTCGGCTCCGTCCACGGTAGCTTTCCAGGCGGGGAACCAGTTGTCTGCCACCACGAGGAGCGCCGGCCGGTCCGATGTCACCGCGAGCCGCAGGCGGTTGGGGGTGCGCTCCTCCCACCGCACCTCACCCGTGACGGGGCCGCCGTCCAGGGCTACGGGCGGCGCTGCGGCCAGCACGACCTCGGCAGCGGGATCGAAGACCTCCGACAGCATGTAGGGAACCGCTTCCCCGTCGGACTTCACCGTCGCCGCCGCCACCAGGCGGGCGCGGGGAAGGCCCGCGTCCGCGAGGAGCGTCTCGTAGGGCTCGCCTCCCTGCTGCTGGGTGCGTGCGATGACTCCCTGGTCCCCCACCGGGCCGAGCTGCCAGTCGGGCCACAGCACGTAGCGAACGTTGAGGAGCCTGCGGATGTTCGGGTTCACCAGGTTGTCGGGGAACCCGGACCCCACCATGCCGATGAGCTCACGGTAGCGGGAGAGGTCGTTGGGGTGGTGCCCCGCCGCCAACTCGATGCCGTACATGGCGGGCCGTACGTCCTGGCCAGCCTGGGAGAAGGAGAGGAGGCGGTACGGCTCGTCGCTCGCCTGCTCCCGGTCCAGGAGGGTCTGGAGGTTGGGGCCGGGGCGGGACCACTCCTGGAAGTCCAGCGTCTGGACGAAGGACGCATCCACGCGGAGCTGGTCCACGGCCACGAGAAGCGTGATGCCGGCCACCACGCCGGCGGGGGCCAGGAGCGAGCGCCCCTGCGCCCACGCCATGCCGGCCAACGCCGCCGCAAGGACCGCCGAGAGGAAGGCTCCGCGCACGAGGAAGGGCCGCAGCGCCTCCAGGGCGGCGGCGTTGGAGGGGTCGAGGTCGGCGTAGAGGACCGAGGTCCAAACGGACGTGAGCACGCCGGACGCAGCCAGCAGTACGAGAAGGAGCATGACCCCGGCGCCGCCCCAGAGAACCCGGTGGACCTGCCTGGCGACCCCCGGACCCTCGGTGCCCGCCTTGAGGAGCCGGTCCACGCCCAGAGCGGCCAACGTCGCTGCGGCGAACCCGAAGAGGAACATGGCCTGCGACGGAGCCCGGAAGAGCCTGATGCCCGGCACCAGCGCGTAGAAGAGGCTCCACACCGGCGTGTGCGTCCCCAGGGCGAAGAGGAGCGCCGTGCCTCCCAGGGCTGCCAGGAACCACCGGACACCTCGCCGCGCTCCCCCGGCGAAGGACACGCCGGCCAGGAGGAGGAGGAGGAGTCCGGCGCCTTCGTGGTTGTGCTTGAAGAAGTTGCGGCCCCAGTATGTCCCCGAGGTCCACGGGGAACCGTTGGCGTCGTTCCCGGCGAACTCGGGAATGAGCTGGCTCATGGCCTCCTCCGGGTGGAGGGACCAGGAGCTGGACCAATCCCGGCCCGTCTCCCCCGCAGCCTCCCGGGTGGTCTGGATCCGCCGTGAGAACTCGGTGACGTACGCCGCCGAAGGGAGGAACTGGACCCCTGCCCCCGCAGCACCGGCCACCGACGCGGCCAGGAAGAGCCCGAAGCGCCCCCCGGCGGCGGCCCAGCGCGGCCGGGCGGGGGTTCCGGGTGCATCCGCGTCCGGCGGCGCGTCCCCTTCCCCGCCCTCACCTCGGGCCGTCTGCACCGCGCGGAAGATGGCATACAGCCCCACTGCCCCGAACAGGAAATACGCCATCTGGAAGTGGGTGGTGAAGAGGACCAGCGCCACGACCAGCCCGACGGCGGCGAAGGTCGCGGGGCCCGGCTTCACGAAGTGCCGCTCCACCACCCAGAACAGGAGGGGCGCCAGAGCCGTGACGAAGAGCTTCCCGTCGTGCCCCGGGTGGACCAGGGTCACGAGGACGGGCGCCAGCATGTAGCCCACGCCGGCCACCATGGCCGCCGAGCGCGACACGCCCAGGGACCGGGTCCAGCCGAACATGAAGAAGCCGGCCGCCAGGACGTGGAGCACGAGCTTCCACCCCAGCGCCCGGTAGGGCTCCATGATCAGGAGGAGGAGGGCCGACGGGGGATAGAGTGAGTCCCCGCCCGACAAGGCCTCCAGGAAGGGGGTGCCGCCCAGGATCCGGGGGTTCCACAGCGGGAACGTCCCCATGTCCTTCAGGGCTTCGGCGTAGAACTCCCGGGCCACGTAGCCCAGGCTCAGGGTGTCGTTGCCGAGGAGCATGCGGTCCGAGAACACGAACTCCCGGAAGAGCCAGAGCGTGAGCGCGGTGAAGACTGCGGCCGGGAGCCACCCGGGGATCCTGGGGGCGCTTCCGTCGGCCCTGGCCCGTCCCGGGCGATCGCGTCCCTGGGCCGGCTCCGCGAACTCCCGCGCCGGCGCGTCCCCGCCCGGAGCCGGCTGTGGCTTGGCGTCCCGTCCGCGCTTCCTTGCCATGGTTCCTTCGTCCCCGTCCCGCGGGTCAGTTGCGCTTCCGGCGGCGCCGGATCACGTCCTCGTAGATCTCCAGGTGCCGTGCGGCCAGCCGGGCGTTGCTCCAGCGCTCCACCACCCGGCGGCGGGCCTCGACGCCCAGGGCGCGCAGGTCCGCTCCGGTGAGGAGCCCCACCACCGCCCGGGCCAGGTCCTCGGGGTTCGCGGGCTCGAAGAGCCCACCCACCGCATCCCCCACGATCTCCGGGAGCCCTCCCACCGCAGACGCGGCCACGGGGAGCTCGCAGGCCATGCACTCCAGCGCGGCCACCGACGTGGCCTCCATGAGCGACGGGAACACGGCGAGCTCGGCCGAGGACAGGAGCGCCGGCATCTCCGCGTTGGGCCTGGCCCCCAGGAACCGGATGCGCCCCGCCACCCCCAGCTCCGCGGCCAGCGCCTCCAGCTTCCCGCGCTCCGGTCCGTCGCCCACCACCAGGGCCTCCACGTCCACCCGCTCGGCGATAGCCGGGAGGGCGCGGACGAAGTGCTCCACGCCGTTCTTGTGGAAGAGGCGCCGGGGCACGATGACGCGCCGCCGGCCACCCTCCACCGGGGGGAGCGCAGGCGCCTGCCGCCGGAAGAACCCGGTCTCCACCCCGTTGGTCAGGGGCTCCACGCGGACGCCGGGCGCGATGGCCTCGCCCACCTGGGCGATCTCGGTGCTCGCGGCCAGGTTGTGATCCGCCACCTCCAGGAAGCGCCGGAAGACGGGGCGCCAGAAAGGCGAGTCGGCCCGCTTCAGGAAGTGGCTGGTGTGGTACGTGGTGACGATGGGCGCGCCGCGCACGCGCTGTCCCGCCATCACGGGCAGCACGGAGGCGATGTCCTGGGCGTGGAGCACGTCCGCAACCCGGGCCAGGGCGAGGACGCGCGGGATGGACCCGATCCCGAAGGCGGCCCACCCCATCGTGTTCCGGGCCGGCATCCACGTGCGCCAGACCTCCACGCCGTCCATCACCTCGTGGGCGGCGAGGCCGGGTTGGGAGAGCGACGTGACCATGGTCACCTGGTTCCCCTGCGCCGCCAGCGCCCGGCACAGGTAGTACACGTGGCTCTCGAGCCCACCCACCTCGGGGGGAAAGTAGGCGCAGTGCATGAGGATGTTCACCGCGCCCAGTCCTCCGTGCGGCGCGGCGTTCCCTCCAGGTCCGACACCAGGATGTCGGCGATGCGCTCGCCGGCCCGCCCGTCCCCGTAGGGGTTGGGCGGAGGAGATTCCTCGCTCCCCCTCCTCGCCAGGGCGGCCAGGCCTCGGCGAACGATGAGCTCCGCGTCCGTCCCCACCAGCTCCGCCACCCCCGCGTCCACGCCTTCGGGACGCTCGGTCACCTCCCGGAGCACCAGGACGGGAACCCCGAAGGTCGGAGCCTCCTCCTGGATTCCGCCCGAGTCGGTGAGGACCAGGGCGGAGCGCCTCAGGGCGGTGACGAGATCCAGGTAGCCCAGGGGCGGGATGAGATGGATGCGCGGGTGGCCCGACAGCAGCTCGCCCGCCGGAACCCGCACGTTGGGATTGGGGTGGACGGGGTACACCACCTCGGCGTCGGGGACGGCGTCGGCCAGCTCGCGCACAGCGGCGAACGCGCGCCTGAGCGGCTCGCCGAAGGACTCGCGCCGGTGCGCGGTGAGGACGATGAGCCGGCTTCCACTCGCCAGCACGCGTGCCAGCGTGGCATCCTCCACGGGATGCTCGCGCCCGGCCACGTCCAGGAGCGCGTCCACCACCGTGTTCCCCGTGACGTGGATCTTCCCCGCCGGCACGCCCTCGGCCAGCAGCTGGTCCCGGGCCAGCGTCGTGGGAGCGAAGTAGTAGTCGGAGAGGATGTCGGCGAGGCGCCGGAAGATCTCCTCGGGGAACGGCGCCCACTTGTCGTGCGAGCGGAGGCCCGCCTCCACGTGTCCCACCTTCACGCGCTCGAAGAACGCCACCAGCGAGCCCACGAACACGGTGGCGGTGTCTCCCTGGACCAGGAGGACGTCGGGGCGGAACGAGCGCACCACGTCACGCAGGCCGTCCAGGGCGCCGTGGATGACGTCGTAGAGAGTCTGCCCCTCCTTCATGATCTCCAGGTCGTCGTCGGGCACCAGGGCGAACGCCTGCAGGACCTGGTCCACCAGCGTGGTGTGCTGGCCGGTGAGACACACGCGGGCGTCGATCCCCGGCGTGGCGCGCAGCGCCACCACCACCGGGGCCATCTTGATGGCCTCGGGGCGCGTGCCGATGACGACGAGAATCCGGCGCGCCACGGCTCAGAGCTCCCTCCGCCGGAGGTCGTCCAGCTCGTGGCGGATCTGGGCGATCTGCTCGGAGACCAGCCCGAAGCCGACGAGCAGGAAGCCCAGAGTCTCCAGGAGCATCACCAGCGTGAGGAGCGGCCGGTAGCCGAAGGGCGGGATATAGGGAGCGAACCCCAGCATGGGGTGCACGAACCGGAGGTAGATGGCCAGGAGTCCCACCGCCACACCCAGCGCCGAGAGGCCGAAGCCCGTGGCGCCGAAGAGCAGGAGCGGCTTGCGCGAGAAGAAGAGCATGAACCACACGGACAGGAGGTCCATGACGCCGATGACGATGCGGAACCGCCCCTGGAACTTCGGTTGCCCTGCGCGCCGCGGCAGCAGCTCGACGTCGATCTCGGTGACCTTGTACCCCCGGGCATGGGCGAGCACGACGAAGAAGCGATGCCAGTCGTGGCGGAGGAACATCCCGTCGAGGATCTCGGCCCGGAACGCCTTCATGGAGTTCAGGTCGGACACCGGGACCTTGAAGATCCCGCGGGAGAGCGCGTTGTACACCGACGACACGCCCCTCTTCTCGTAGTCACCCATCTTCAGCCCGGTGACCACGTCCCAACCTTCCTGGAGCTTCGCCAGGAAGCGGGGGATCTCGTCGGGGCGATGCTGGAGGTCGGCGTCGAAGAGCACGAGGAAGGCCCGATCCGTCCGGTCCGCAGCGGTGAGCATGGCCTCGGTCTTGCCGAGGTTCTTGCGGTGGCTCACCACGTGGAAGTCGTGCCAACCCGCCGCTTCCCGCCGCGCCAGGTCGGCGGTGCCGTCGGTGGACCCGTCGTCCACCAGGATCACCTGCCCGGCCAGGCCCAGCTCCCGGAAGACCGCGCGGAGCTCCCGGACCAGGTCCGGGATCACCGGGGCTTCGTTGAAGGCCGGCACCACGACGGCGAAGTCCCGGCGCATCTCGGGGGACAGCTTGGCGGCGGCCTCTCGGGCGGCGGCGGACGATGTGTTGGGCTGGCTCATGGTCATACCCGCTTGCGCATGCGTGCCGGGAGGATGCCGAGCTGGTCCCGGTACTTGGCCACGGTCCGGCGGGCGATGTTCACGCCGTCGGACTTGAGGAGCTTCACGATGGCCTGGTCGGTGAGGGGCTTCTTCGGGTTCTCCTCGGAAACCAGGCTCTTGATCTTGTCCTTCACGCCGCGGGCGGAGATGTCCTCGCCGCTGGTCGTGGACAGCCCGCTCGAGAAGAAGTACTTGAGGCTGAACACCCCGCGGGGCGTCTGCACGTACTTCTGGTTGGTGACGCGCGACACCGTGGACTCGTGCATCTCGATGTGGTCCGCGACCTCCCGCAGCGTCAGGGGCTTGAGGTGCTGGACCCCCTTCTCGAAGAACTCGCGTTGCCGGTCCACGATGAACCCCATGACCTTGAGCATGGTCTGGCGACGCTGCTCGATGGCCTGGATCATCCAATTCGCCGCGTTGAGCTTGCTGGCGATGAAGTCCCGGTTCTCCCCGGTGAACTTGCTCCGGTCGCGGGCGACCTCCCGGTAGGACCGGGAGATGCGGAGGCGCGGCACGCTGGTGTCGTTGACGAACACGATGTACTCGCCGTCGATCTTCTCCACGATGAGGTCGGGCACCACGTAGTGCTCCGGCTCGTCCGAGTAGGCCGTTCCAGGCTTCGGATCCAGACGGCTGATCTGGTCGGCAGCGTCCTGCACCTCGCGTGCGGTGAGGCCGAGGGCCCGAGCGATGTCGTTCCACCGGTGGTTGATGAGCGCATCGAAGTGGTTCTCGACGATGCGGTATGTCGGCGTGTCGTGAGCGCCCTTCCGCCGGAGCTGGATGAGAATGGACTCACGCAGGTCCCGGGCGCCGACGCCGGGAGGGTCGAAGCCCTGGATCACTTGCAGCATGGCCTCGGCCTCCTGGAGGGCATAGGGACGGAACAGCTCCTCCAGCTCCACCAGTTCCGCCTCCCGCTCCTCCTCGTCCTCCAGGGCGCGGGCGTTGGCCTCGGCGGTGGGCCATACCTCCACCAGCCAGGCGTTGACCCCGTCCACGACCTGTTCCAGAGGGCACGACAAGGACCCGTGGTCGTCGATGTTGCCGATGATCTCCTCTCCCATCCGCTGCTCCCGCTCGGTCAGGGTCAGGTAGCGAAGCTGCTCCTCCAGGTAGTCGCGGAGGTCCTGGCTCCCCACGGCGGTCGGTTCGACGTATTCCCGCTGCTCGTACTGGGCGCGACGCCCGCCGACGTCGAAGCCCTCCAGGAGGATCTCCTCCCAGTCCACATCGCCGTTGGCCGGTTCCTCCTTGGCCTCCTCCTTGAGCTCCACCTCCTTCTGGACCTCGGCCTCCTCCATCTCCAGAAAGGGGTTCTCCGCCATCTCCTGCTTCAGATGCTGCTCCAGGTCCAACAGGGGCATGTAGAGCAACTCCATCGCCTGGTACAGGCGAGGGTTGATCCGCATCTCCTGCCGGAGCTGGGTGCTCTGATAGAGCCTGGTGTTGAACGGGCTCATGGTCTCCTGGTGTCTGCGCGCCCCCTCACGCCCCCGCGCCGGTCGCCGGTGCGGCCTGTGCGGCCTGTGCGGGTCTGGGGTAACGGTTGCGCATGCGCTGGGTCAGCGTCGGGCCCAGGTAGATCTCCGCCACGTCCTCGTTCCACACCAGTTCGGACACGGTCCCGCTGACCCGGATGCGCCCCTCGTACATGATGTAGGCACGGTCCACGATCTCGAGGGTCTGCTCCACGTTGTGGTCCGAGATGATGACGCCGATGCCGCGGGACTTCAGCCCGCGTACGATCATCTGGATGTCGTTGACCGCGATGGGATCGATGCCGGCGAAGGGCTCGTCCAGGAGCATGAACTTGGGGCGCTGCACCAGGGCGCGGGTGATCTCCAGGCGCCGGCGCTCGCCGCCTGACAGCGAGTACGCCTTGTTCGTGCGCAGCCCCTGGAGCCCCAGCTCCTTGAGGAGCTGCTCGAGACGCTGCTTCTCCTCGTCCTTCGGTAGCTCCAGCGTCTCCAGGATGGCCAGGACGTTCTCCTCCACCGTCAACTTCCGGAACACCGAGGGCTCCTGGGCGAGGTATCCCACGCCTTTGCGCGCGCGCCGGTACATGGGCACCGTGGTCAGGTCCTCGCCGTCCAGGAAGACCTTCCCCGCGTTGGGTGGGATCAGTCCCACGATCATGTAGAAGGTGGTGGTCTTGCCGGCCCCGTTGGGCCCCAGGAGGCCCACGGTTTCTCCCTGGCGCACGGAGATGTCCACCTCGCTCACCACGTGGCGGCGGCGGTAGATCTTCGTGAGCCCCTCAGCGTACAGGTGGCTCGCTCCGCCCCGGTCCGCCCGGACCTGCTCCACCTCAAACGCCCGCGACCTGGCCGTCTCCAGCGCCGCCAGGGCGCGGTCCAGCTCCGCCAGCACGTCCTCCCGCGCCGGCGCCATCTCGGCCCACAGGGCAGGCTCCACGGTGAGTGCCTCCCAGGCCTGGCCGCCCTCGTCCCGCGCGGCGAGGCCGGCCCGCTCCAGGCGAGGGATCACCTGGTCTTCCAGGAAGTGCACAAGGGCTTCGCCCTCGGAGCCGAGCATGGAGGCGCCGTGGCTTCCGAGCGCCTCCGACAGCTCCTCCAGGGAGTCACGCACCGACGCGATCCAGACGCCGCGCTCCGCCCGCCCGCTCCCGTCGGCACGGTGAACGAGTTCACGGAGGCCCACGGCCACCGAGAGGTCATGGGCCCCCAAACCCTCCATCCACTCCTTCATCCCGTCTCGCGTCATCACCATCCGCTCCCGCGTCGGCGTCCACGTGGTCCGCGCGCCCCGCCCCTCAGCGCCGCGGCCTTCGGCTCCACCCCGGCTTCCCCGCCGTCCCCGAGGGGCTCCTCGGCTCCGCCTTCATCCATGCCCGGCCCGACCGCTCCGACCCGCACCGACATCGTGTCCGGCGGCGGCGCGGTCGAATCGGGGCTCGCCACGCTGTCCGAGCCCGCTCTCCGCGTGTCGGGCTCCAGGTGCCAGCCCCGGGTGGGGCCGTCGACCTCCATGCGCTCCACCTCGCCGTCCGCCATGACGATGCGGATGACCTTGCCGGTCACGTAGTGCACGGCGGGAGCATCCACCCCAGAGCGGGATGTGCTATCGGAGGGGAGCAGCCGGTACAGGCTTTTCGCGGAGCCCCGGGCCACGAGCTCCTCCAGCCGGTACTCGTCGGTGGCGGTGTCCGGCGGCAGATCGGGGTCCGCCGCCGGCTTTGAGAAGAGGGCGACGATGGTGTCGCCCTCGAGCCAGTCGGTGCGGGCGAGTTCGGGCAGCGTCGGCACGTTCAGGGAATCTCGGGCCGACGACACGCCCCGGGCGCTCCCCGCCGCGAAGATCCGGTCCAGGACCTCGCCCGGCGCCAGGACCTCCACCGAGTCCGCGGTCAGCCGGAAGTCCTCGGCTTCGGCCACCGGCCGGGCGAAGAACGAGCTGTCCTCCGCGGTCACCGGGGGCGAGTCGGGATCACCGGGGAGCGGCGTGGCCACGAGGCGCTCCATGGCGCCGTCGGCCAGGAAGAGCTGCACCAGAGGCGCCTCCAGGCGCAGATCCTCACCCACAAGGACCCCATCGCGGACCGCCCGCACGCTGGACACCTCCCCTTCCGGGATGGCCAGGTTGATGGTGCGTCCGAAGAGTATGTAGCTGGCCCCCTCCACCCGCGCCGAGCCCTTCAGCAGCATACGAGCCGCCACCTGGTCGTACTCCGCGGTATCGGCGTGCGCTTCCAGCGAGTCTCGCTCGATCTCCACGTTCCCGCTGGCCAGGAAGTACTGGTCCCCCTGGAGGAAGAGGCG
>Ga0315541_1002595_pt1 | contig 14830 bp, 15 predicted proteins | sample SalMarSW160190MG_FD_203095 | JGI IMG/M metagenome (GOLD analysis project Ga0315541, IMG submission 203095) | Salt marsh sediment microbial communities from the Plum Island Ecosystem LTER, Massachusetts, United States - Salt Marsh Sediment SW1601-190 ...
GGCATACAGGTAAGGGCTATCAGTCGTAGTCAATTTGGCACTTAGAGCCACCGGGGGTAAACTGGGTTTTCAAAGAACGATTTTTTCCAAAAAACGGCTTGACTCAACTTAGGAAATCTACAATGCCTTCCAACAGGGTTTCCCACATAGGTAGCAGAAAAGGGGATAGGCCACCTTCGCCCTCAGATAAGGTGATCTAATCGCCCAGTTGGTGACGAGTGATCGAGCCAGGGCCTTCATCTCTTGCAACAACAGAAAACAACCTCAAATCCAAGAAAAGGATTTTTTCACTTGACGGGGGGGGAGACTTTCTTTATTTTATCTCCTCCAAATTCTTACTTGAGGAGGTTTTTTTTTATGTCGAACATCTCCATCTTAGCGGCTTTCCTTGCCGGGGTAATCTCCTTTGTCTCCCCCTGCGTCCTGCCCTTAGTGCCGGCCTACATCTCCTTTATCTCAGGCATCTCCATTCAAGAGCTCATCCAGGGAGAAGATAAGAAAAGGGCGCTAAAGGGGGTTATCCTCAACTCTCTCCTCTTTGTGGCTGGTTTTTCCCTAATTTTTATCGGTTTAGGGGCATCGGCCACCCTAATTGGTCAATTTCTTCTCTCCAAGATGGATACTTTGGCCAAGATAGCGGGGGTAATCATTGCCATCTTTGGACTGCACACCGCAGGCATCTTCAAAATCGGGTTCCTCAACTATGAAAAGAGGTTTCAAGCTAAGAAGAAGATTGGCCCCCTTGGCTCCTTTTTGGTGGGGTTGGCTTTTGCCTTTGGTTGGACACCCTGCGTAGGGCCCATTTTGGCTGGCATCTTGGCCGTGGCCAGCACCCAGGAAACCATCAAACAGGGGATCTTCCTCCTCTCCAGCTACTCCCTGGGTTTGGGCATTCCCTTCATCCTTACGGGGATAGGGATAAACAGGTTCTTTATCATCTTTGGCAAGCTGAAGAAATATTTTCGCTGGGTGGAGATAATCAGCGGAGCTCTGCTGGTGATCGTTGGCGCCCTCATCTTCTTCGGCGCGTTACAGAGGCTAACGAGCGTATTTTAAAAAAGAAAGGAGAAGTTTGTATGAAAACAAGGATCGGTATCCCCCTAATAATTATCGCTTTAGCTCTCTTTACATCTTGCTCCCATCAAAAGAACCCCGGGAGCACAAAGCTTAATTTTGTCCTCCAGGATACAAATGGTAATAGCATAAGCTTGACCAACTTTCGGGGTAAGGTCATTATCCTCGATTTTTGGGACACCTGGTGTCCCCCCTGCGACAGGGAAATACCAGACTTTATCAAGCTCTATTCCCAATATAAGGATAGGGGTTTCCAGATGGTAGGAATTGCCCTGGCCAGGAAGGGGGTAGGAGCAGTTAAAGACTATATGAAGGAAAAGGGAGTGAATTATCCTGTTCTCATCGGCACCAGAGAAATCCTCAAGGCCTATGGCTGCTGCCGAGGTATACCAACAACATATACGCTGAACAAAAAGGGGGAAATTTATAAGACCTATGTCGGCTACAGACCGAAGTCGGTCTTTGAGGAGGACATAAAAACCCTCTTAAACCAGTGAACCTCCCCACCCACAAAGGGGCATCCAAAACACCCCCCTCCCCCTTGATGGGGGAGGACTAAGGAGAGGGTGAGAATTGTCTCCGATTCCCCCCTCACCCTAACCCTCTCCCACCAGGGGAGAGGGAATTATAAGGATATCATTCATCCCCGTTCACAGAACGGGGCATTCTGATAGGTTTTCGTAGAAATCACTAACGCGCAATCCGCTTCCTTCTCTGGCGACCGATGGCGAAACAAGAACCTATTTCTCAAAGAGGGAGGGGTCAATCTCGGTGTTCACCTCTAAGTTGTTTATCTTATACTGAGAAATCTGTTCTCCCTTGAAAGTTGTTATGCCCTTAAAGGGAAAGATAATCCCCTTTACCTTTCTGAAATCGGAAAAGGAGACAAGGAATTTGCCTGGGCCCATTTGAGATTCCCCATAATAGGATTGGCCGATGATCCAATAGGTTGCGGGATCGATGTAGGCTTTTAGGCTATCCACCGCGCCCAAGCTATCAGCTGGGAACTGGAAGAGAAGGGTGGAAACTTTCTTCCCCTGAAAAACCTCTGCCGGTAAAGTTTCCACATTTATCTTACCCTTTTTCCACTCCTTGAGGAGGTTGAGGCGGTTACGGGATGTCTGTCCTTTGAACTGCTCTACCTGTTGCGGAGGAAGATCCATTCTCCCCCGAGATCCTTCTGTCCAACCCCTTTCCCCATCGAAGACCTGCACCATCCGACCATAGGGAGAGCTAACCTCCTGCCTTATCTTGTTGGGGAAAATCTGGTATTGGGTGATGGATATACCCATATCCCCTTGGGGACCTTTCATAGTCACCTCTAAATCAATAACCATATCCTTTATCCCCTCAATGGCCTTCTCTCCTCCCATCGCCTTCATTAGCCTGTTGAGCATCTCCTCAGTTTTAGCTGGCTGGGGCGAGGCACCCTTCTTTTGAGTATCCCTCGCCTGTTCCTCCGCTCCCTGAGAGGAAACAGTGGAAGCCAACAGGATCAGGGACAATGTTAGCCCCCAGAAAATTCTCTTAGTCATAAAACCCTCCTTTAATAATTCACCTTTTGATTTACACCGGTATGTCCATAAAATCAAGAGCTCTTGCCAATCCTCCCTGGCCTGTGAATAGAGAGGCCATCCAATCCCCCCCGATCAAACCTTAAGCCATTAGACCTCCCTGTTTAAGACTCCCCGTAACTTATCAATGAGAAGACCTTATAACCCCGAAGTTTTTCCTTGCCTTTAAGACCGATAAGCTCTATAAGAAAGGCAACCTCCACAATGACTCCTTGCAGCTTCTCCACCAACTGACAGGTGGCCCAGGCGGTGCCACCTGTGGCCAAGAGATCATCTAAGACCAAGACCCTATCCCCGAAGCTGATGGCATCTCGATGAACTTCCAAGGCATCTTTTCCATATTCCAGTTCATACTCTGCCCTTATGGTCGGGGCGGGGAGTTTGCCTGGCTTCCTTACCGGCACAAATCCCACTCCTAACCTGTAAGCAAGGGCGCCACCCAGGATAAATCCCCGGGATTCCACCCCGACCACCAGATCTACTCTGCGGGAAGAATATTGCTCATAGAGGGCATCGATCACCCTCTTAAATGCACTTCCATCCTTTAACAGGGTCGTTATGTCCCGGAAAAGTATCCCCCTTTGGGGGAAGTCAGGGATAGCTCTGATCAGGTTCTTCCAATCCTCCATTAGCTCCTCTCTCAGAATTTTATCCTAAAATCCTTATAATCCTTCAGGCCCTCATTTCTTCTCACCACAATCCCGGTAATATTGGCCATCCGAGGGCCAACTTTTATCACCTTGATAAAATCTCCTATCATCCCCTCCTCCCCCTCCACCTCCATCTCCACCTCTCCATTAGGCAAATTCCTTACCCAACCGTAAAGCCCATACTCCCTGGCCTGGCGGTCCACAAAAAATCTGAAGCCCACCCCCTGCACCACCCCCCTCGTCAAGATGGTGACATTGGCCTTCACGGAGCCTCTTGAATTAGCTGGAAGGCTAAATCAACTGCCTCCTGGGGGGTTTGCACCTTATTGATTAAGGGGGATACATCCCAGGTGGAAAGCCCGACAACAGGACAACCAAATTTAAGGGCAAAGGAAACCTCAGCCAGGGTGCCATATCTACCGGGGAGGGCAATTAAGGCCTGAGATGACCTAACAATGATTATGTTTCTGGCCTCTCCTAAGTTGGTTACGATGGGAAGGTCAACCCAGGGATTTGCTTTTTTCACCCTGGAACCAGGCAGAATCCCCACCGTAAATCCGCCTGCTGATTTGGCCCCCCTGCAGGCTGCTTCCATCACCCCACCCAACCCCCCACAGAGCAGAATCCCCCCTCTCTCCGCTATCCCCTTACCTATCTCCTCCGCTATCTCGGCCACTTCAGAGGTGCACTTAGCCCCCCCCACAACCCCTACCCTCGGTTTAATAATCAAACACCCCCCCAACAGACAATCTGAGAGCCATAGGGCTCCAAGCCCTAAAGTCTTGGGTAAATGTGGATTAAGCAAATGTCGCAGATTAACATGGTGCGGCAACCAAACAACAGCCTCGGATTACACGGAATCCCTGGAACACAAATGACACGAATAAACGAATCCGCACGAATGGATAAGAAAACACATATTCGCCATAGAATCTCTTGTTGAGGTGGCAGAACCCCGATTCTGCCACCACCTCCCTGAGCTTTCTTCTACCCGGCTTTAGCCGGGGTTGCGTGGGCTTTAGCCCGTTTGGAGTGCTGTGACAGGGTCACAGCATACGTCAACAGGAGTTACCACACTCCATATAGGACCTAAAGGCCCTGAACCCGCACTAAAGTGCGGTAGAGGTTGGCTGCTCAAGCATACCTGAAAAACTTTGTCAAGAAAAGAAGATCTGGCAAGTTTGTAGTACAGGGCCACCCAGAGATTAATTCTCCTTCCATTTACCAATTTCTATTTTCAGTCAATACGGGGTAGGTCGTTATGCACTAAAATTAACCAAACTTAAATAATCGGGGCGACTGGATTTGAACCAGCGGCTTCCACGTCCCGAACGTGGCGCTCTGCCGAGCTGAGCTACGCCCCGATCTGAAATTAACCGACTCCAGCGGGCCTTTTTGACAGGATAACAGGATTTACAGGATTTTCCTATACAAAAATGGAAATACTTTTAAACGAAGCCCCCTTCGGTGGCTAATCCTCCAATAGAAGCTCACGGACCCTCTGGCGTTTGTCTTCCCCTAACTGCCAATCTCTAACACATAAGCCCTCAAAAGATGTTTATCACTCCCAAAGAGGTTAAAGTAACCACCCCCCCGGCCAGAAGGATCCCCCCTATTATGGCGGGAAGGGCATACCAGAACCTGATGCCAAAGAGAAAGGCGGCCACCGTCCCCGTCCAAGCGCCGGTAACAGGAAGTGGTATAGCCACAAAAAGGACCAACCCCAGGGCTTCATATCTTTCCACTACCCCACTCCTGCGGCGAGTGCGGGCAAAGAGCCATTGAAAAAACCGGCGGAATATGGAAAATTTCCTCATCAACCAATTGGACACCGGATCCAGAAAAAGGAGCAGGGGAATAACCGGAAAAAAGTTTCCTAAACAAGAGAAGAGATATGCCTTCTCCCAACTCAAACCGCCAAAAGTGAGGGCCCAGGGAATGGCTCCCCTCAACTCTGATATGGGCGCCATAGCGATAAGTATTGTATAAAGCTCCTTGGAGACCCCAGACATCACCCCTGCCAACCTTCCTCCCCCACCAAGGGGACAAAGCTACAACCGCATATATCATTAACAAACACCTTTCCCTCACTCTTCTCCAAGACCTGCAAAATCTGATGGTCCCTTTCCCCCACGGGAATCACCATTAAGCCATTATCACTTAGCTGTTCGATGAGAGAAGGCGGGATGCGCGGAGCAGAAGCAGTTACCAATATGCGATCATAAGGGGAAAACTGGCTCCACCCTTTGCTCCCATCCCCTACTCTGATCACCATGTTTTCATAGCCAAGATCTGAAAGTATTCCCTTAGCCCTTTGAACCAAACCAAGTTCCCTCTCCACCGAGAAGATGTGGGAGGAAAACTGGGCCAGTATGGCTGTTTGATACCCCGATCCTGTCCCTATTTCCAATATCTTCTCCCCACCATTTAGCTTAAGGCTCTCGGTCATTAGGGCCACCATATAGGGTTGAGAGATAGTCTCTCCCTCCCCAATGGGTAGAGGATAATCGCTATAGGCCTGAGGCCAAAGGGCGGGGTCCACAAATCGATGACGGGGAACCCTGCTCATAGCATCTAAAACCCTTTGGTCTCTAATGCCGGAAAGCTGGGTGGAAACCATCCTCTGACGAGCAATCAGGAAGTCCAAAGCTTTAGTTTAGAGCCGAAATCCCAGTCTCCAATCTCCGGAATTGCTGGATAATTAGTCAGGTCCAGATGGAGAGGGGTAATGGATATTTTCCCTTCTTTCACGGCCTTTATGTCCGTATCATCCTTCCTATCCCAGACGGGGTATTCCTCCCCAATCAAATAGAGGGAATTGCTTCCCTTGGTTTTCTCTATATTAAGCCCTCTCATCCTCTTCCTTCCCAATCTGGTCACCTGAACCCCTTTGATCTCCTCAGGGGGAAGACCAGGGAAATTTATGTTCAAGATGGTATGGGGGGGGAGACCCTTCTCCAAACAAAGCTCACAGATATGACGGGAGAAGGAGGCGGGATAGGCCAGATCCTGGGGCCTCCGCTGAGCTATGGAGAAAGCCAGAGATGAAATTCCAAAAAGCATCCCCTCCAAGGCGGCGGCCACCGTCCCCGAATAGGAGACATCATCACCCACATTGGCCCCATGGTTAATCCCGGAGACCACTAAGGCCGGCCTCTCATCTAAGAGTTTTTCTACCCCTAAGGTGATGCAATCGGTGGGGGTTCCCTCTACCACCCAGGTATCTTTTCCCCTCTTCTCCACCTCGATGGGGGATTGAATGGTAAGGGAGTGGGAAGAGGCGCTCTGCTCTTTCAAGGGGGCTATCACCACTGTTCGGGCCAGCTTCTCCAGCTCCCCACGCAGGGCAGACAGCCCCTCTGCCTCCACCCCATCATCGTTCGTTAAAAGGATAAGCATTTGCGTATATAAAAGTATGCTCTAAAACACGAATTACACCAATGGGCAAATATCACGAATTTTGACGGATTCATCTGAGTAACCTGGACCTAATTTGTTATAAACCTCAAAAAATGTTTCTATTATCTCCAACAACAGACCTCTATGAATAAATTTCCTTCCCCATTCGTGAAATTTGTATATTCGTGCTATTCGTGTTCATAAAAACTTTATCTCTGCTATCTTACCAGAAAAGGGCTCTAAAGGTCAAGGCCATAAAGCGAAGGGTATCCAGGATTGGGCTAATCAGAGACTCTTTACCTTGATAGAGAGTGCTCACCGGCACCTGGCCTATTCTAAAACCTGCCTTCGCTCCCTTAATAAGAAGTTCAGACTCAGTTTGGAAATGGGAAGTGGTCAATCTGATATTTTGCAGAATTTCCCTTCTAATAAGCCTATAGCCGGACTGGCTATCCTCCACTTTGGTGTGGGTGAGGGCAGAAACAACCGCTGAAGTTAGCCTGTTGCTCAACACCCTGGGCCAGGGCATACCTCTCCGATCTTTCATCCGGGAGCCGATGACCAAATCTGCCTGATTGGCTTCAGCTAAGAAAAGGGGGATGAATGAGGGGTTATGCTGGCCATCGGCATCCAGAGTAATCACCCCATCATACCCGGATTTGAGGGCATAATTAAATCCCGTGCGCAGAGCCTTCCCTTTCCCCAAATTCTTGGGATGTTTGATAACTTTAGCCCCCAAACTCTTGGCGATTTCCGCCGTGCCATCTTGGGAACCATCATCTACCACAACTATACCGAAATCTCTCCCCTTTAATTGAGAAATGAGGGGACCGATGGTGGCCTGAGCATTACAGGCCGGTATAAGCACGGCTAACCTCAAACCGAACTTGCCACTTTCGGCGGAACTTTCCTGACAGGATAACAGGATTTACAGGATCTTTGCTTAGCTTGATCATCCTGTTTATCCCGTATATTAAAAGAGGAATTTTTCCTGCTAAGGATGGGCCGGAACTTGTCCCGACCTGCCTTAGCTTGTCGGAGGGTCTGTCTGCCTTCCTCGGACTCCGGTAGATCGGAATCCCTGTAATAAATAACCCTCACCAATCCGAGATGTTACCTCCAAATTTACGATTAGATCGAACTAACAGAACTTACACGACTTTTATTTATCCTGTCCATCTTGTCAATCCTTTCTAAAATGGAAATTCCTAAATTCTTTAATTAAAAAAGAGCAGGTTAACTGCTCCAAATGGTCGGGGCGACTGGATTTGAACCAGCGACCACTAGCCCCCCATGCTAGTGCGCTACCGGACTGCGCTACGCCCCGACCAAACCTCAATATATTGCTTTGGGAGGAACCTGTCAAGTAAAAATCCCCCTTTGCCTAAGCTCCATTAAACTACCCCTCTTAAAATCCAAAGTCAAGCCCAAAATTGGCTTGTGGCTGAGAATCCCAGGTAATGCTCCTCTCCCTGGTTCACCGCCAATCCTAAAAAAGGCCTTGACAGGGCCCAAAGATTCTCCTACTTTACCTTTTGGGCGCCTGTAGCTCAGTTGGATAGAGCAGCTGCCTTCTAAGCAGCGGGTCGGGGGTTCGAATCCCTCCAGGCGTGCTGAAGATGGTGAGCGTAGCTCAGTTGGATAGAGCACCAGGTTGTGGCCCTGGTGGTCGGGGGTTCGAGTCCCCTCGCTCACCCCTATTTTGTGTCCCCATCGTCTAGGCGGACTAGGACACTGGCCTTTCACGCCGGCAACAGGGGTTCGAATCCCCTTGGGGACACTGGCTTGAGCGCTCAACCCTTTTGGCTGAGATGCCAGAGGGTTTTCTATATGGATGAGATAGAGAATAGTAGCAAATGAGCTGTTTTGTAGTTTCTAAAATGTAAAGGGGTCAACCAGAAGGCTGGCCCCTTTGCATTTGGAATGAACCCTCTCCCTACTTCAGAAGCACCACCTTACGGGTCTGGGTGAAACCAGTTGCCTTCATCCGACAGAGATAGATGCCACTGGAGAGGGGTTCCCCATAGCTATCACACCCATCCCAACTAACCTCATACCTGCCTGCCCCCTGCTGCCCATCTACCAACGTCCGCACCAACTGCCCCTCTATGTTGTAGATCCTCAAGCTGACCGCTGATTGCTGACTGCTGATAGCTGGCAACTGATAGCAGATGAGGGTGGTAGAGTTGAAGGGATTGGGATAGTTCTGGGAGAGGCTGAAAGCCTCCGGCAAATGAGCCAAGTCCCTGTTTCCCTCTACGCCAACTCTACCGTCCGAAAATGTAGGAATGTATTTAATCCCATTTGAGACAAAGAAATTGTCATCCTCACCCCAGAAAATTATGTTGGTATCAGCTCCATATCCGAAGCTGGCGGGGACAAATCTAAGGATATATACTGGATTAGGTGAAAAAGTTACAGCATAACCAGGTTCAGGTTGATGTTTTTCAACGAAGAAGCTACTGTCTGTAATAACTATTGAATCAGTCCATCCGAAGCTGGAATCAGGCCATTCTGGTCCCTGAGACCAATCGATTAGAGTAAGTTTTGAAGGGTCCCAGTATATCAAGTTTCCGAAATGAGTAACCTCTCTGGTGGTATCCTGGAAGATGAAGGTAACTGGTACACTAACTGTATCCTCAATAGGAAATTGGGGCATTTCGAATTCGAAAGTGACGGTACTGTCGAGCTTGCCCTTAGTCTCTGCCAAGGAAGATGAAAAAGGTACAAAGATGGCGATGACAAAGACAATCGCCAGGCTCCTCAGCACGAAATTAAACATTTTATGGATGAACATTTGATTCCCTCCTTGTGTTTAGTTTCGGACCAAGAAACGAATCTCACTGGCACCCTTCTGTTTCGGGTAGCAGTGATATTCCATTGGAAAGGAGAGCAATTCGTGAGTTCCTCCTATCCCTTTCCAGATTACCTGAGCAAGTCCATCTTCTGGGTCTGAGTGAAGTTGCCTGCCTTCATCCGGCATAGATAGATGCCACTGGCCATACCACTGGCATCCCAGGTGACTCTGTGATAACCAGCTCCCTGTCTCTGATCCACCAATGTTACCACCTTCTCCCCTGCGATGTTATAAACCTCCAGGCTCACCTGACAACCAACAGGGAGGCTATAGCTTATCCTGGTCTCTGGATTGAAGGGATTGGGATAGTTCTGGAATAGAGAGTATTGAATTGGCCTCTCAAGATGTTCTTGATCCGAAGGTATCCCTACAACAATTGCACCATCAACCAATTTAGGTATGTAATTGACCCCAGGTTCACAGGAATCATAAAAGTTCAAATCGCCAGCAGAGAAGCTTATCGAGATAGAATGTCCGTAGCCAAAGCAGAGAGGAATTAGCCTGAGAAAATACACTGGTTCAGAAGTAAATGTCGTACAGTTACCATAGCTCTGCACTTGGACACAGTTAGAGTCAATAAGTTCAACCTCCAAAGAATCCCAAGGTAACCCAGGGCCAGAAACTACAGTGACATAGCTGACCTCATCAGGATTCCAGGTTATCCGATTTGTAAAGCCCACCAGTGTGCTGTCGGTGAGGAACTTAACAGGAACTTCTACTGTGTCTTCAAGTGGGGATCCCTCAACCTGACCAATTTCGAAAGTACTAAAAGAATCAGGATAGGTACTTTTGGTTCCCACGGGCTCTGCCAAGGAGAATGAAAAGGGCACAAAGATGGCGATGATAAAGACAATCGCCAGGCTCCTCAGCACGAGATTAAATACTTTATGGGTGAACATTTGATTCCCTCCTTGTGGGTGGTTTTTGGTTAAAGAGTAAAGATGAATTCCATCCCGGAGTTCTAATCTAAGGGGTAGTGGGATTCAATTTGAAATAAGAACAATTGAAGTCGTCCTCTTTCTTTTCAAACTACGACTATCGCAGAAGCACCATCTTTCTGGTCTGGTTAAAGCTACCCGCGCTTATCCTGTAAAGATAGATTCCACTGGCCATACCACTGGCATCCCAGGTGACTCTGTGATAACCAGCTCCCTGCCTCTGATTCACCAATGTTGCCACCCTCTCCCCGGTAATGTTATAAACCTCCAAGCTCACCTGACAACCAACAGGGAGGCTATAGCTTATCCTGGTCTTCGGGTTGAAGGGGTTGGGATAGTTAGGAAAGAGAGTAAACTTTTCTGGAGGAGTAACCGAGGCTCTCTGGATACGCTCATAGTAGCCGGAGGAAATAAGCACAAAGTCTCTCTTCATCCCCTCCTCAGGGGCACCATCGGCGGGGAAGAGAAGATCAATCCTCTCCCCTGGCTGCAGATTAACCATCCTCTTATCTTGATCCCTCAAAAGGGAGGTTATATCACCAAGCCTGGAGTGAGTAGCAGTGGAGAGATCTATCTTGTTACCAGGCAGGGGAGTAAAATCAGCTATGTAACATCCGATCATATCTGCAGTGTAGGAAGAATTATAGGCCAGCTTAATAGTTACCTTCTCACCTGGTGATGCATCGCTAAGGTCTATGACAATAGCACCTTCATAGGGATTTGCCCTGGGGAATATCTCTCTAATTGAAGAACTACCCTCTCCTATGATAGTTATCTTTTCTCCCATGGATGAAGGAAGAGCCTTGTCGACTACCCCTCCCTTTATCATATACTTCGGTAGATCCTCTAAGCTCAGTTGGCAATTGCCAGATCCAGGAATATCAGATGGGAGATAATATTCCAAAAGCAGATACCCAGAACCATTGGAGGTAAAATAGAGACCATCCTCTTCTTTTAACTCCTCCAGGTGATCATTACCTTTATCATCAGTGCAGCCAATCAAGGGTAATTTCTGCTTATACTCATAGAGACCCCCATCTTCTCCTATGGCCACTTTAGTTCCATACGGATGGTCTGCCTCTATCAACTGGAAGCTATTCAGGAATGATCTCTCCTTTTCAAATTCCCTGATCTGTAGATGGTAGAAGCCATTTTCTCCCACTAAGGGCTGATTGAGGAGGTAATAGTCTATAACCTCCTTTTCTCCTCTGGTTTTGTCCTCTGAGGCAGGGAGGATGGTGTTGTCCTCAACAAAATCGTCTCCATCCCAGGTATAGACATAAGGACAACCGTGCTCTGGCCGCTGGATGGTCAGGTAGCCCCGTTCAAATTGTAAGTGAACTGGAATAAGGGTACTATCACAGCAATAACCCCAGGGATTCATCTCGGAGTCGGAGAGGGGTCTAAGTTCAAACTTTACTCTTGTAGTATGATAAATATGTTTTCTAATCTCCCACTCAGGGGTCCACATAGTCTTCCAACTGGAATCAGGGATCAACCAGAAGTAGCAAGGGCAAGGTGGCCGGCAGAAAGCTCCAGTTGCCCGGCCATTAGGGTAGTCTGGCGGTCCCCCAAATATGGGTGAGTAGGTATAAAGTTCAACTCCCCACCTGCTTAGCGGTGCCTCGGGAACATCGGGGGTAATATCCTTCATCCCCACAGGTATCTTTACAATGTCCCCGGGCAAGTGCTTGGTAGTGGTTACATCTCCAACTTTAACCAAAATCCGATAGTTTGTATCGCATTCCCCACCAGAGGCAGCCAGGGCCAGGGTGAAAGCCCCTATGCTGAAGGCAAAGGCCAAAAGGCTGACCACAGTTAATCTTACACCTTTTGAAGAAGCCATCTTATCCTCCTTAATCTAAAGGTTTCTATTTACTTCAAAAGCACCATCTTCTGGGTCTTGGTGAAGCCTCCGGCCTTCATCCGGCAAAGATAGATTCCACTGGAGAGGGGCTCCCCACGGCTGTCACACCCATCCCAAGTAACCTCATACCTACCTGTCCCCTGTTCCCCATCTACCAAAACCCGCACCAACTGCCCCTCTATGTTGTAAATCTTCAAGCTGACCGCTGATTGCTGATTGCTGATAGCTGGCAACTGGTAACGGATGAGGGTAGTGGAGTTGAAAGGGTTGGGATAATTGGGCAACAGAGCAAATAAACGAGGAAGCTTGGATGATTCTTCGCCCTTAACCCCTACCGGAGTTCCACTTGCTATGTTGGATATCCCCGACCAGTTGGGCACCTCATCCGCAGCCTTCAGGGCAAAATAGTAGGTTGAGTGCGGGGTGAGCCCCTCTACCTTAAACTGCTGCCCTGTCCCCGCCGGCACTGGAGCTGGCTCATCGGCCACCGTATCTGCCCCCTCCCACCAGGCAGTGGTATCTGTCCCTACTGGATTAGTTGAATAGCGAATGTCATATCTGTGGGCTGTCCCCTGATTGCCATCATTTCCCGGCGCCGTCCAGGTGAGGGAGACATAATCACTCCCCTCATATCCAACCGAAAGATCGATTACCTTAAAAGGAGGTAGATCATCCTCTACAAGCTGAGCATAAGAGTATATTCTTCCCTGAACAGAATCACAGGATGAAAAGATGAAAAAGCTACTACTACCATTTAGCTCTACATCTGAAGACTTATTGCCGGAATATTGGGGGATAAAGATAAGCGTATAAAGCTTGTAGGTGTTTAGTAAGGATGATGAGCAGGTGTCCGGAGATACCTCTGGGATAAACCCTAAGTATTGAACCTCAATCGTGTTCCCATAAACGGAACTTGTTAATGAGTCGGGGGCGAGTCTGTCGGTTTCTAATCTGACAAACTGGAACTTAACTGGTTCATATGTCATAAAGTGGTGGAAACCTTTATAAAATGGGTTCTCCGAATGTATGCGAAAGGTTACCCTAAAAGTATCTGTGGCATGGCCATAGATCGGTGCTAGCTCAGGAGTGAGAGGAGGATCAGGGGGAATACAGGTGTCAGCATCAGATGGACTTAGAAGGACACCAGGATTCAAGTATTTCATAAACATAGAACCAGCTTTGAGAGAATCTGTACATGGTTCGTAAGCACCCCCAACTCTATCAACGTAATCATTCTTCCATATAATATTTTTGAATCTCACAGGAGCCTTTTTATCACTTCCAAAACATTTGGGTTGGAAATGGAGGTAGTAGACCGGATCCCCAGAAAAACTGGCTAACTCAAGGGAATCTGAGTAATTACCTCTTATAGCGAGCGCGGTGTCACCCTCTGTTGTATCTTTCCATGACCAATTTTCCGGGAAAGCTGGACCTTTACTCCATCCCATATAGGTAAGCTCACCGCTGTCCCAAACAAACGTGGTGTAGAGATTCTGTATACTACTGGTGTCTACTCCTCCAGATGCGTCGTAACGGAGGAAAGTTACAGGAACAGAGTCGACTACTCCTGGTATAACTTCCACAGAGTCGATTTTAAATACGCAACTCAGATCTTCCTCTCCTTTGCTTCCTCCGGGAGAAGCAGCCAAGGCCAGGGTGAAAGATCCCAGGCTGAGAGCAAGGGCCAATAGGCTGGCTACCACTAATTTTACAACTTTTGAAGAAACCATCTCAACCTCCTTGATCTAAAGGTTTCTACTCCTTGACTTACTTCAAAAGCACAATCTTACGGGTCTGGGTGAAACCACCTGCCTTCATCCGGCAAAGATAGATCCCACTGGAGAGGGGCTCCCCACGGCTGTCACACCCATCCCAAGTAACCTCATACCTACCTGCCCCCTGTTCCCCATCTACCAAAACCCGCACCAACTGCCCCTCTATGTTGTAGACCTTCAAGCTGACCGCTGATTGCTGACTGCTGATAGCTGGTAGGTGGTAGCGGATGAGGGTGGTGGAATTGAAGGGATTGGGATAGTTGGGGAAGAGAGTAAACTTTTCTGGAGGAGTAACTGAGGCTTTCTGGATATGTTCATAGTTGCCGGAGGAAAGAAGCACAAAGTTCCTCTTCATCCCCTTTTCAGGAACACCATCGGCGGGGAAGAAAAGATCAATCCTCTCACCTGGCTGCAGATCAACCATTTCCTTATCTTGATCCCTCAAAAGGAAGGTTATATCACCAAGCCTGGAGTGAGTGGCAGTGGAAAGATCTATCTTGTTACCAGGCAGAGGAGTAAAATCAGCTATGTAACATCCGATCATATCTGCAGTGTAGGAAGAATTATAGCCCGACTTCCGCAGTAAAAAGGCTAAGTGGTTGTAAATTATGACTTAGATTTTTAAATTCGGTAGCACATTTTGTTCAGAATCTCTTAGGAAGCGTTTAGGCGGCTAAAACCTCCTTTAGATATTGG
>Ga0315541_1002598_pt1 | contig 14822 bp, 11 predicted proteins | sample SalMarSW160190MG_FD_203095 | JGI IMG/M metagenome (GOLD analysis project Ga0315541, IMG submission 203095) | Salt marsh sediment microbial communities from the Plum Island Ecosystem LTER, Massachusetts, United States - Salt Marsh Sediment SW1601-190 ...
GAAGCCTATTTTAAGGCTTTGGAGCTTGCCCCTGATAATGCTATTGCCAAGAAAAACCTGGCCCGTTTAACTAGCTTATCAGAGTCTATGGCGACCTTGCGTAGCGACCCTCAGAAAGCTTCGAGCCGGAGAACTCAAGCTCGAAGAGTTGCTCTTGACCTTTTCATAACTGAGATGGACAAGGCTGGGGTGGTTAATCTTCATAATGTGGCTTCAGGCGAAGTCTTAGCTAAGATGGGGTTTGGTGACCAAGTGCACTTGGAAGCAAGAGGGCAGCACCTGATTGTGGCGAGTCAGAGTGGAGAATATTTGGGAGAGGTGGAGCCAAGACAGGGATTGCGCCTCATCAAACTAATGCAAGGTGGAAATAGATACGATACGGCAATTCTCAATGTAGAAGAAGATAAAGTACAGGTGATTATTAAAGAAGTGTATCAACATACCAGCCAAGTGGGACGTCCCTCCTTTCTTGTTAAAGCTACAGAGCACCTGCGCACACGTATTAAAGAAAGCCTCCTCAGGCGAGGAATCATTGCTGACGAAAGTGAGGCCTCGCCTGAGCTTGGATATTTCGAGGAAGAAGAAGATCTTGGCCCCGAAGAGGAATCTTTGCCTGAAGGTTTCACCGTCGTTGGTGAAGATGGTGAGAGAGGAATTGAGATTTGATGGAAGCCGCAATAGTAAAGCCTGTCGATATCGAAGAGGAGATGAAAAGCTCCTATCTGGACTATGCGATGAGTGTCATCGTCTCCCGAGCCCTGCCTGATGTACGTGATGGCTTGAAGCCAGTGCAGCGACGTGTTTTGTACGCTATGGATGGCTTGGGGTTACGATACAACAGTCCATACAAAAAGAGTGCCCGCATTGTTGGTGAAGTCATGGGGAAGTATCATCCCCATGGAGATTCCCCGATATATGAAGCTATGGTACGCATGGCTCAGGATTTTTCTCTGAGATATCCCTTAGTTGATGGGCAGGGTAATTTTGGCAGCGTTGACAATGATCCACCAGCGGCAATGAGGTATACCGAAGCTCGCCTTTCCAAAATTGCCGAGGAAATGTTAGTTGACATCGAAAAAGATACCGTCGCCTTTGTTCCCAACTTCGATGATTCTCTCCAGGAACCCTCTGTCCTGCCCGCTAAGTTGCCTAATTTACTAGCTAGCGGCTCTTCAGGCATAGCTGTGGGAATGACGACAAACATCCCTCCTCATAACTTAGACGAGATATGTGATGCCATTGCCTATCTAATTGACAATCCCCAAGCCACTGTAGAGGAACTAATGGAGTTGGTCAAAGGTCCCGATTTTCCCACTGGCGGGATAATTTTGGGGAAAGGCGGCATAGACAATGCTTATACTACAGGGCAAGGAAAAATTATACTTCGCGCTAAAGCCAACGAACTGACTAGCAAGGCAGGCAAGAGACAAATAGTTGTTACTGAACTTCCCTATCAGGTAAACAAAGCAGCTTTGGTAGAGAGGATAGCTGAGCTGGTTAAAGTGAAGAAAATTTCGGGGATAGCTGAGGTGCGTGATGAGTCGGATAGGGAAGGCATGCGCATTGTTATCGAACTCAAAAAGGAAGCACAACCTCAACAGGTACTTAATAACCTCTACAAGTATACTGCGATGCAATCTGCCTTTTACATCAATATGGTTGCTTTGGTTAATGGACAACCTAAAGTAATTAATCTTAAAGAGGCGCTAATTTCTTACATTGACTTTCGTTCTCAAGTCATTACCAGGAGGTCTCAGTTTGAACTTGATAAGGCAAAGGATAGGGCTCACATCCTCGAGGGCTTCAGAATTGCCCTAAACAATATGGAGCAGGTGATCAAGATTATTCGCCAGTCTCAAACCGTAGAGTCCGCTCGTGCCAATCTAATGGCAGCTTTTACTCTGTCACAGATTCAAGCGCAAGCTATCCTTGATATGCCGCTTCGTAGATTGGCTAAGCTAGAGCAAGACAAAATAACTGAGGAATATGCCGCTGTGATAAAGAGTATTTCTTATCTCGAGGATTTGTTAGCTAACCCTCGGAAAGTATTATCACTTGTTGCCCAGGATGCTGAGGAGCTTAAATCCAAGTATGGTGATTCCCGGCGAACCATAGTGGAAGCAGAAGAAATCGAAGAATTTCGTACGGAAGACCTTGTTCCCCATGAGGCAATGGTAGTTACCTTGACTAACAGGGGGTTCATTAAGAGGATTCCTGCCAGCACTTATCGGCTGCAACACCGTGGCGGAAAAGGCGTCATGGGAATGGTAACCCGGGGGGCTGATACAGTAAACCATATTTTGGTAGCCGATACCCATAATAACCTGCTTTTCTTTACCAGCGTGGGTAAGGTTTACTCTCTTAAGTGCTACGAGATTCCCGAGGATTCCTCCCGCACTGCCAAGGGAATAGCCCTGGTCAATTTATTACCGATTGACCTGGAAGACGAAGTAACTGTGTTATTAGCCCTGGCAAGCTTTCCTTCAGACAGGTTCTTATTAATGGCCACTAAGGGTGGCGTGATAAAAAAGACTACACTGAGCAAATTTGCTTCGATAAGGAGGAATGGCATTATTGCTATGGGGCTCAGAAATGAAGATAAGCTGATCTCAGCTGGAGTGGTTGCTGATGAAGATGAGGTCATCCTGGTAAGTCGAAATGGGCAGGCTATGAGATTTAAGGTCAAAAGCTTGAGGACTGCGTCTCGAACTAGTGGCGGTGTCCGTGGCATTCGTCTCGTCGACGATTATGTTGTTGGTATGGACATTGTCCTTCCCGATGCTTACGTGCTCACGGTGACCGAAAAGGGTTTTGGCAAGCTGACCCCGATAAAAAATTATCCTGTTCACAATAGGGGAGGCAAGGGGGTGAGGGCTTATAGGGTTGGCCCGAAAACGGGTAATCTAGCTGTGTCCAAGCTTGTTTCCTCGCAAGGCTCCCTGGTGATGTTATCAGCCAGGGGCAACGTGGTGAACATTCCTATGGAGCAGGTCTCAATTCAGGGCAGGGGTGGCCGAGGAGCCAGGCTAATGGGCTTAGCCGAAGGTGATAGCGTGGTTTCGGCCACCTGGGTTTTCCGGCACGATGAAATCCTGTGAAATCGGCTCTAACCCATTTGGGGAAATACAAAATCTAAACTCTAAATCCTAAACGAATTTGAGTTTAGAATTGAAAAAGTAGGATTTCAGGTGAGACGGTGGCGATTATTCGAGAACTAGCTTTAACCTTCGTCCCTCTTTTTGTAGCGATGGATCCCGTGGGGAATTTGCCTATCTTTCTTGCTTTGACGCAAGAAGTAGGGCCCACGCGTCGCAGACAGACAGTAAATTTGGCAACACTTACTGCCCTTGGTGTAGGTCTGGGATTTGTTGCTATTGGCAAAGCTATCTTTTTGCTTTTAGGCATTGAGGTGGCTGATTTCTTAATGGCTGGTGGCATCATTTTGCTGATTTTGGCCGTCAGGTATTTAATCACCGATAAGATGGTAGAAACCCAGGATTTATCAGCTTCTGAGACGGTAGGCATTGTACCTCTAGGCACTCCTCTGGTTGTCGGGCCAGCGGTGCTTACTACTTTGCTTCTGCTTATTGACCAATATCTTATCGCCATTGTGATACTTTCCTTTATCCTTAATCTAGTGATACAGTGGGTGCTTTTCAGGCAAGCTGACCGAATTATGAATTTCTTAGGACGTACCGGCGCGAACGCTGTATCCAAAATAGTTATGTTACTTTTAGCTGCTATCGCTGTGAAGATGATTCGCCAAGGTGTTTTGACAATTTTAGGCTGAGCTTTGCCGTGAAGAGCTGCTCCTGAGTTCGAACTTCATTGAAACTTGGTGCATCATTATTATCAACGCTGACATGAAGCTGAAGTTTTGACCAAATAAGGGGAAAAATCTAGCCCTTCGCTAACGCTCAGGGCGACAAGAAGCCTCAAAGAGCTATTGACATATTCGTTATATATGATATAAATCTAACACAAGGAGGTGAATATGTTCTGTTCTAAATGTGGCGCAGAAAATCCCGAGGGGGTCAAGTTTTGCTCCAAGTGCGGCGCTGGGCTGGGTGTTGCTGCAACGCCAACTGAAGGTGCAGCTGCGCCAGAAGCGGAGAGTAGCACAGGTATGTCAGCCAATGTAGCCGGGCTTCTTTGTTACGTGGCTGGGTGGATAACGGGAATAATTTTCGTAGTGCTGGAGAAGAAGAGCATCTTCGTTAAATTCCATGCCTGGCAATCCATCATGACCTTCGGGGTATTAACCATAGCCTACCTTATCTTCTCCTGGATTCCCTTTGTTGGCTGGATCCTGTCAATACTTATTGGGATCTTGATGTTTGTCTTGTGGATTATCCTTATTATCCAGGCCGGAAGCGGAAAAATGTGGAAGGTGCCCCTGGCAGGCGACTGGGCTGAGAAGCAAATCAGCAAGTAAAGTTTTTAATCCTCGGTGCCCCAAGCCTGATAAATCAGGCAACTGCGGCTAGCTCTTTAGCATCACCGTTAGAGAGTTCCGTCGCGGAAATTCTGTCTTCGTTATGTCAATGTACTATAGGCAGCCGCTGCATGTGCTGTAAAAAATTGATATGTTACTCGTGCTTTGGCGCAAAAATCTCCTTTAGAGATTAAGTGGAGAGTGGTATAATAAGATTTAATTATATGGGCTCTGAGGTTTTTTACCGCAAGTGGCGGCCACAGACCTTAAGTGAGGTGCTGGGACAAGAGCCTGTGACTCAGACTCTGCGTCATGCTGTGGAGGGTGGGAAGATAGCCCATGCTTATCTTTTTTGCGGTCCACGAGGTACAGGTAAAACCAGCATGGCGCGCATCTTAGCCAAAGCAGTTAACTGTCCTAATCAAGCAAATGGTGAGCCATGCAATGCCTGCGATATGTGCCGTTCAATCACTGAGGGCAGAGCTTTGGATGTAATAGAGATAGATGCCGCCAGCAATCGTGGCATTGACGAAATCCGCAGCCTGAGGGAAAAGGCAAATTACGCCCCTAGCCTTGCTCACTACAAGGTATACATCATAGACGAAGTCCATATGCTTACCGAGGCAGCTTGCAATGCCTTGTTGAAGACACTGGAGGAGCCACCGCCACATGTAATCTTTGTTTTAGCTACCACGGAAGCGCACAAGATGATAGCCACCATAGTATCGAGATGTCAGCGGTTTAATTTCCATCGCCTGCGGCAACCCGAGATAATGGATAAACTTAAGCTAATATGCGAGAAGGAGGGAATTCACATCGAGCCTGGTTCCTTAGAGCTTATTGCTCGTGCTGCTACCGGGAGCCTTCGAGACGCTGAAAATATTTTACAACAAATGATTGCTTACTATGGCAATCAAATTGAGCTTGATCAGATTCAAGCAGAGCTTGGCATCAGCTGGGATTCACGGGTTAGGCAACTAGCACGATGTGTGGTCAGTAAGGATGTGGCTGCTGGGCTAAAAGTCATAAATAGCCTCAATAGCGATGGTATTGACCTTCGTCAGTTTAATCTAGGCTTGGTAGAATACCTTCGAGGATTGTTGCTGGCTAAATCGCGATGCGAAGAGGCTCTGAATGTTACTAGCGAAGACTTAGCTGAGATGGGAAGCCTTGCGACCAATGCTACTCTGGATTATCTGCTCAAGGCAGTTAAGTCTTTCTCTAGCATAGATTTTCGAAGTGATAATTACTCTGCTTTGTCCTTAGAATTGGCTTTACTGGGTTGTGCTTTGTCTCCACCCACGGGACAAGAGCAGCTAACTACAATTAAACCTTCGGAGGTAGCGGATGCTACTGAGATAACTGAGTCCTTAGAGGAAGCTAAGGTGCCTGTGGCATTGGATAGCATTGAGGCTCCAAGCGAGGTTCCTGCAGCACTGGATCCCGACAGAGTCGGGACTGAGGTTCCAAGCGAAGGGATTTCTCAGGACATCGATTACCTCCGTAGCCGCTGGAGGGATTTCATTAAATCTTTGCGAGGGGAAGGTTCCAGTGGCAATTTGGATGCTTTTTTGCGTAGCGCCTGCGACCCCGTAGCTCTTGAGGATGATACACTGGTGTTAGGTTTCTATTATTCCTTCCATAAGGAGAAAATCGAAGACGCCAAATATCGACATCTGGTGGAGAAAAAGCTTCAGGAGGTCTTTGGTCGGCCCTATAAGATACGGTGTATTTTAGTTGATTCTAAAAGGGAAATTCCGTCCCAGGCAAGGACGCAAAACCCGGTAATTAAAGCTGCTCTGGAAATGGGAGCCAAGATTAGTGAGGAGGAGTTGTAGTCCTGAGCGAAGCCGAAGGAAAGGAGTCAGATGGATAAATCAATATTGCGTCAAGCCCAGCAGCTTCAGGCAAAGTTGGCTAAAGCCCAAGAAGAATTGGGCAGCATTACCGTGGAAGCTACCAGTGGAGGTGGTGCCGTCAAGGTGGTGATTGATGGACACCAGAAGGTGCATGCTGTGGAGATATCTCCCGAGGTGGTAGAGGCTGCAGATATTGAGTTACTGCAAGATCTGGTCATGACTGCTGTTAACGAGGCTATTACCAAGTCGCAGGAGCTTGTTAATAAGCACCTCAGCAGTTTGACCGGTGGCCTCAATATACCGGGGTTACTTTAGGAAGCTGTTAGCTGTCGGCTGTCAGCTATCAAAGACTTCGGTGGTTTTTCGCTATGCTCCAGACAGCAATAAGGTAAAGGGTCAGGAAAATGAGATTTGTCGCTGAGCCTATAGCTAGATTAATTGAGGAATTAAACAAGCTGCCTGGAATCGGGCCAAAAAGTGCTCAAAGGCTGGCTTATCACCTCTTACGCAGCCCTGATGAAGAAGCCAAGGCTTTAGCCGAGGCTATTTTAACACTGAAGGAAAAAATAAAGCTTTGTTCGGTTTGTTTTAACAACACTGATTGTGACCCTTGTCGCATTTGTCAGGATAAAGAGCGTGACCATTCTAAAATTTGTGTCGTGGAGAAACCTTCAGATATCCTTCCTTTAGAGCAGACGGGGAAATATAACGGTGTTTATCACGTGCTTCATGGAACTATCAGCCCGACACAGGGTGTAGGGCCTGAAGAACTAAAGATAAAGGAGCTTCTGATTCGTCTTAAAGATGGCTCAGTAACCGAAGTGATTGTCGCAACCAATCCCAATGTAGAGAGCGAAACTATGGCTATGTATCTGCAACGGATTATCACGCCTCTGGGCGTTCGCGTCACTCGCCTGGCTCGTGGCTTGCCCTTCGGTGCTGAGCTGGAATATGCTGATGACCTGACCCTGGGGCAAGCGCTGGAAAACAGGCGAGAATTTTGATAAGGTGTACATAGCGGCACCTCGAAGATAAAACCCCGATTACATAGGGGTAACAGGTTCGGTTTCCCAAGAAAACTGAAGGATTTTCTGGCTCATCAGCCTGCTACTATGGGTTGGTATGAAAGGCGGCGCTCAGCTCCTATCACTCAATTCACCGACTTTTTTACCTATCCGAAAAATCCGAAAACGCTTGCCGATGCAGACAATATGATATAATCTTATATAATAAGCTAGGATTTTGGGGAAACCTAGACTATTACTTATCTTGTGTGCTGATTGGGGATTGAGGAGCAAAAGTGACAGAATGGCGAGGAAAAGAGATTACGGGGAGCAATGAGGCGGCACCTTTAGCTGGTCGCCTGCCCACAGGTAGCTAACGATGAAACAACCTTCAGAAGGTCGGTTTTGTGTTTTTAGGGAGGGTAATGCTTATTGAAGTGAAAGTTGTGCGATAGAGAGGCCGCTAGGTCTCTGGTCGAGGGGGCAATAAGGCAACAAAAACGTAACAAAGGGTAAAAAATGAAAAAGATATTCAGTATCCTGTTTGCTCTGGTGCTGGTGGTGAGCCTGGGGCTTGTGACGGCGGCGCCGGTTTTGGCAGATGTTATTGATGTGCCCGGTGACTACGACACTATCCAGGAAGCCATTGATGCCGCCTCGGATGGCGACACCATCATGGTGGCGGCGGGGTTGTATAAGGAGAATGTTGTCATTGACAAGTCTTTGACCCTAAAGGGTGCCCAGGCCGGGGTTGACGCACGGACCCGCAGTGGCGCTGAAACGATTATTGAACCAGACAATCCAGATGAGCAAACAGGGATCGAAATAGTCAGCGCTGCCGACCGCGTCGTCGTGATTGATGGTTTGACGGTGCAGAACGCCCGGCACGGAATCACGGCTCCATCTCCAGAACCTGCCATGGCGGCCGATATCATTGTCCGAAATGTGCGCGCCTTGAACTTAGTTAAATTCGCTATCTCCATGGCCTTCACGATGGAAGCAACGGTTGAGTATTGCTACGTGAAAGATGCGCAATACGGCATTAACGCCGGCGCCCTTACGCCGTTCCTGCCGACTGTGGCGACCTTCGGGAACAACGAAGTCGTTAACGCAGAGTTCGGCATCAGCGGGTACCTCGAAGATTCGCTTATCGAAGGCAACCTGGTGAGAAACTTTGCTACGGGGGGCGTAGCCATCAGCGGGCAGTTCCTTAACACCGAAATTAAGAATAACACAGTGACTGGTTATGTTAAGGGTGCGGCCATGACTTTCGAAGAGCATTATGGCCGGTACCTATCCAAGGACGTGAAAGTGGAAGGCAATATCTTCACAGGGAATTCCCTCGGTATCTATGTGTTTGATACGCAGACAACGCTTACCGGAATCACCGTCAATTTCAACAACATCGCCGGTAACACTCGGTACGGTGTATGGAACGAGGGAGGTGAGGCACTGGATGCCACCAAGAATTGGTGGGGCAGTGCCGGTGGACCCGGCGGAGCGGGACCCGGTGCTGGCGATGCTATCTCCACCAAGGTACTTTATTCGCCGTGGCTGGGCGCTGGGCTCGGCACCGAGCCGATGACCTGGGGTGTGGACACGACTAGTTCCATACAGAACACCATTGATACGGTAGACCCTGGTGACACCATCGTCGTGAAGGCGGGGGATTACTGGGAGGATTTGAATATTGACAAGTCCCTGACCCTCCAGTCGGCAGGCGGCGTTGACGTGACCACTATTACCGGCTCCGTGAGTATAGAACTGGATGATGAGATAGTCTTCCTTGGCGGGGATAATGTTGGGTTCACAGTGGATGCGGACGGTGGTGACTTTGCTATATCGCTTTCCATCGAGAATGGAAGTGAGGTCTCCATCAGTCACAACGTACTGGCCGACGCTGTAGACGGCATAACCACCCGGAGCGGCTTGCTGGATAGTAGCACCTTCACTATTGAGGATAACTATATCCACGGAAATGACTACGGAATCTACCTGGAATCCGTTGCCAGCGGCAGCACCGTGCTCATCAACTCCAACCGCCTGGCTGGCAACGACGATTACGGGCTGTACGTTGAAGAAAGCTCCGTTATCGTTGACGCCACCTACAACTGGTGGGGCGATGCCAGCGGCCCCAGCGGTGGTGTGGCCGATCCCGTTACCAGTACGATTGCAGATGGCACTGGAGTTGCTGTTTCGGAACATGTCCACTTTGACCCATGGTTGACGGCTTATATATACACTCTTACAATCTCAAGCACTGGTGGGGGTTCAGTGGTCGTACCCGGCGAGGGGGTTTTTACCTATGAGCCTGGTACGGCGGTTGACCTGATAGCGGTTACGAATACTTTCTATAACTTCGCCAGGTGGACCGGGGACGTGGACACCATTACAGATGTCAACTCCGCTGTAACTAACATCACTATGAACGATGACTATTCTATAACGGCCGACTTCAGTTTCGGGCCGTTTCCATGGTGCTTCATCGCCACCGCAGCCTATGGCACCGACACAGCCAAAGAAATAGACATCCTCAGGGAGTTCAGGGACGTGGTACTGCTGCCTAACGGCCTGGGCGCTAGGTTCGTATCGTTCTATTATAGAACCAGCCCTCCCATAGCCGACTTTATCTCCCAACACGAGGTTCTCAGAACAGCGGTGAGGGTAGGCTTTGTTGACCCGATTGTGAAAATATTAAATTGGAGCCACGATTTATGGTCGGGGGCAGAGTCATGAGTGTAGTATCAATCTTGAGCACCACGAGAGCGCTAGAGGTAGTCATCGGACTTAAGGTAAGCCCGATGAAGATTTTGAAGAACTGATCAACTGTGCAGAGAATGCGATATAATAACTTGGGAAATTTTGATAAATAAACAATTAATTAACAGGATTTTAACATAAGTAGCTTATTATATTGTAAGCTGAAGATTTTGGGGAAAGTGAACCGTTACGAAGGAGGTGAAGAGTGAAAAGGATATTTAGTATCCTGTTTGCCCTGGCGCTGGTGGTGAGCCTGGGACTGGTGACGGTGTCGCCGGTTTTGGCCGACACCATTAGAAATGTGCCCAGCGTATACACCACTATCCAGGCAGCCCTAAATGCTAGCGAGGACGGCGACACTATCATGGTGGCGGCGGGGGAATACGATGCCTTCGTGGTGGAGGGTAAGGCAAATATAAACATAATCAGCACTGAGGGGGCAACCGTTACTACCGCAAACTTGGTTTCGGTTGATGTCCCGCCAATAGAGGACGCATGGGTCATGGCTGCGGTGTATGACTCAGAAAACATCAATATTGAGGGTATTAGCTTTGATGGAACCGAGGTCAGCGGAGAAAATGTGGTCGGCATCGCCTACGTTGACAGCACAGGGAGAATTGCTGACCTGACGGTAGAAAACATTATCGGCAACGATTTAGGGGCGGGGGTGGCTATCATAGGTGATGTAGGCACCTCTACCGTAGAGATGACAGGGTCCACTATCTCTAACAATGATGATATAGGCATCTATGTTTGCGATGGTTCTACCCTGGAAGCTCACTTCAACAAGATCGTCGGCAACACTTATCTTGGTGTGTACAATGATGGAGGTGGGACGGTGAACGCCACCTACAACTGGTGGGGCGCTAACACTGGACCTTCTGGATTTGGACCTGGCGATGGTGATGCTGTCAGCGATAGTGTGAATTTCGTGCCCTGGCTGGATGGTGTAACAGGGACGGTAAACAATACCTTCCTTGATGCCAAGGACGAGGCTGACGCCGAGGTTTGGGTAAACGGCACAGCTACGGTAACTGTTTTTCGATACCCTTATAACCCCGGCGGCGGTGCCCCCACCGGTTTCATCTCATTAGGTAAATATTTCGATGTCTACGTTCCCGATACTGAGGATGTAACCGAGATCGAGATAAGGCTTTACTATACCGATGATGAAGTAGAAAGCGCCTACGAGAGTTATCTCCGGCTCCGGTGGTGGAACGGGACCGAGTGGGAACCATTTTCAGACAGGGGAGTCAATCCCACCAGCACCAATGGCTACAGCGGTTATATTTGGGCAATAATAACAGCTACTAGCACGCCATCTCTGGCCGACTTGCACGGGATGCCAGCCGATGGTGGTATTGAAGGTCCGACAGGGGACATTCCGGGGGGATTTTGCTTCATTGCTACCGCAGCCTACGGTACCGATACGGCAAAGGAACTAGACATACTGAGAGAGTTCAGGGACGGGGTCCTGCTGCCTAACAGCCTGGGCGCTAAGTTTGTATCTCTCTATTATAAAACCAGTCCTCCCATAGCCGACTTTATCTCCCAACACGAGGTTCTGAGAACAGCGGTGAGGGTGGGCTTTGTTGACCCGATTGTAAAAATACTAAATTGGAGCCACGATTTATGGTCGGCGAGAGGCTCATGAGCGTAACAGCAGTCTCGGGCATCAAGTAAGCGCCAGAGATAGCGAAGGGAAACAAAGGAAGAGCCGAGGCTGAGCCCCGGCTTCTTCCTTTATGGCACTCCTGGTTTAGCTATCCTGGCACGCTGGATTGCTATGTTGATAGTCATTATAGTCGGGGCAAGCGCTGGAAAACAGGCAAGATTTCTGATAAGGTATACATAGCGGCACCTAGAAGATAAAATAGAAACTCCGTAAGAGGTAAGTTTTCCAAAACCTGATGGGCTTTCCCGTTTATCGCGTCAGCATTGTTAACAAAGGAGTAACAGAACATGGCAAATCTAAAACAAATCGATGAGGCGTTGACTTACTATGTGCGGCCGCAAACCTTTCCACTCGCCATCCGTATGTGCGAATCCGAAAAAGAACTTCCTGACAAGACCAGAATACCCCAAAAAGACGTGGGAATAACTGTTTCATTGTGTCACGCAATTAATATGGCACGGCGCTATGGCTGGGTTATGGCTGTCGACAAGTTTCAGAGCTGTTATGTTGCTGGCATAAGTATGGGTTTCTTACCTTTGCTGCCAGATGTCGCTGATGGGAGCTTCCAAGAGTCCCTTGGATTATGGGGGATGAACAAAGAACAGGCAGCAGCGGCTATTGAAAACCTCCCCAAATTTGAATATGGTAAGTACAAGCATGTACTCATGGCTCCTCTAAACAGAGCCGCCTTTGAACCACATCTTATCCTGGTTTATGGCAATCCAGCTCAAATATGGATACTGCTCGCGGGCTACCTCACTGGGACAGGTAAGACAGGTCTAGACACCACTTTGGCTGCAGGAGCCGGATGTACAACCTATATCACCCGTACTATCGAAAAAGACGAGTGCCAGTTCACCCTGCTAAGCCTTGGTGAACGGCTGATTCCTCACACTGAAGATTGTGAGTGCGCCTTTTCGATACCGATGAGCAAGATTGAGAAAACGATCCAAGGTTTGGAAATAGGTTATAAAATTGGTGTTTTCAGGTATCCGATTCCCACGTTTTTGAGATACAACTCCCCGCATCCACCTGGGTATGACAAAATGCTGAGTCATTTGCTGGGAGAAAAATCTCAGCAAGGCGGGCCTTAGCCCTTATCCCTAATTTACCGACTCTTCTACCAATCTGAAAAGTCCTGGAAAATTGCTTGCCAGTGCGGTGCGAGCTATACTATAAAGCACATCAGTTCGCGAATAACTAAACTATTAAAGCTTTAGTTATCCATTGAGCAAGGAGGGAAAAATGAGGACAAAAGAGCAGTATATACAGGGTCTGGCAAAAATGAAGCGAAACATCTACTTCAATGGCGTGCCAATCGACCGTACCGACGAGCTACAGATGGACTGTATAAATACCATCGGCACCACATTTGACGAAGCCGCCAAGCCAGAGAGCCAGGACCTATGCACCGCCATCTCTCATCTCACCGGCGAACGTATCAGCCGCTTCACCCACATCCACCAGAACACCGATGACCTGCACAAGAAGCAGGACATGACCCGCATGCTCTGCCAGAAAGTGGCCGGATGCATCCAGCGGTGCATGGGCATCGACGCGGTCAATGCCATCTACAACGTTTCTTACGAAGCGGACAAGATTAACAAAGGCGCCACACAGTACCACGAGAACTTCAAGAAATGGCTTATTCGCTTCCAAACCGAAGACCTGGTGGGCTGCTGCGCCCAGACGGACGTCAAGGGCGATAGGATGCGGAGGCCTGCTGACCAGCCGGACCCGGATGCCTACGTACGGATCAAAGAAAGGCGCAGTGATGGCATCATTGTCAGCGGCTGCAAGCTGCACATCTCCGAGGCATCAGTTGCCGATGAGGTACTGGTAGTGCCGACACGAGCGTTGCGTCCAGAGGACAAGGACTACGCTGTCGCCTTCGCCATACCGGGCGACTGGGAAGGACTGAAACAGGTTGTTACCGTCCATAACCTCAGGCCCAGGGAACACTTCAAGCGTGGCTTCCTGCCCGGAGCTACAGATTCCTATATGATATTTGACAACTGCTTCGTGCCCTGGGAAAGAGTCTTCCTCGCCGGCGAATGGCAGCATGGCGGCGTGCTGGCTCTGCTCTTCGCCCTGTTCCACCGCCATTCCTATTCTGGCTGCAAACCGGCTCTTGGCGACGTACTTTTGGGAACTGCGGCACTTGCTGCCGAGGTGAACAACATCCACAAGACACCCCTCGTCCGAAAGAAGCTAGCTGAAATTATCATGGTTACCGAGCTGGGTTATGCGGCGGGGTACACAGCTTCTGCCCTGGGCAAGCCGGAGGTCTACATACCTGGGATAGGATTCATGCCCTATGGCCCAGGTTCCTATATACCCAATTCGATTTACTGCAACGTCGGCCGCTGCCTGACGGGTGAGGCAGTCTATCACGAAGCGGAGATGCTCTGCGATATCAGCGGCGGCGTGGCAGCCACCTTCCCCTACGAGAAAGATTTCCTGAACCCGGAGACCCGTGACCTGCTCCTGAAATACACAAGGCGCAATCCAGACATGCCCGTGGAGGACCAGGCACAGCTATGGCGTTACCTGGGTGACGTGCTCTGCTCAGCGGCCGGAGGCATATACAATATCGGCAGTTACCATGGTGGCGGCTCACCTATCATGGAACAAATCGCCATCACCACCCAGTACGATATTGAGTCCAGGAAAAAGCTGGTCAGGCATATTGCCGGCATGAGCGGTGGCGACCATGATGCTCTGAGCAAAAAGATGACCTCGCCAGGCAAGACACCCGCCAAGGCGGCCAAGCGGTAACAGGTAAATCTTTCTCGAAAACCTGAGGGGTTCTCTGGCTCATTGGTTTGCTGTAGGCAGTTTCCAAAACGGCTGGCGATATAAATCTTGTTAAGCCGGGCGTTAGTATGTTATTTCTATCTAACCTGTAAATTATGTCAACTAGACCAGAACTGCAAATTCCCTGCAGCTGGGCCCTGCGGCTGGCTGCGCAAAATCAAACCATCCCTACGGGGTCGACATCTATAGTCCAGCCCCGCGGCAAAGTGAACCGGGATAACATCCGAGCTGAGTCAGGGCCGCGAAGGAAGAGTTGCCAGCGATACCTGCCC
>Ga0315541_1002601_pt1 | contig 14809 bp, 17 predicted proteins | sample SalMarSW160190MG_FD_203095 | JGI IMG/M metagenome (GOLD analysis project Ga0315541, IMG submission 203095) | Salt marsh sediment microbial communities from the Plum Island Ecosystem LTER, Massachusetts, United States - Salt Marsh Sediment SW1601-190 ...
TCCCATTTGTAGCAAGTTTTTTCACTTCATCAATTGTAGGATAATACATCATCTAACTCCTTTTTCTGGGATCGTTTGAACACGAGAAACCGGACAACGACATAGAGTTAGATGGGGCGCCACCATAGAGACAAGCGCCAGGAGAGAAAACAGCAAATGAGAACGATCGGCGGGGTGATGGTCATCTTTCCCCTTCCGCTTGGCAAGCGAGGTGCTGTACACACGCCTCGCGCATGACATCGATCGGCGCCTGTCTGTTCGTCCATAGTTCGAACGAACGTGCCCCTTGCTGGACCAGCATCTCCAAGCCACTGATCGCCCGTGCCCTGGCAGTGCGTGTCTGTTGCAGCAGGCGCGTTTGGTAAGGGTTGTACACGAGATCGAACACCGTAAGGTGGAAAGGAATCGGTATTTCTGCCGGCCAGATCGATCGATCGATATTGGGCCGCATCCCCACTGGGGTCGCGTTCACCAATAGATCGCTATCCTCACTCAACAACACAAGGTTCGGGTCGTTCAATGCCGCTGCGCGTAGCCGCGCTCGCTGACCCTTTCCGCTAAATTGCTCGGCGCGTTCCCGGGCGCGCTTTATGCTGCGGTTGAGGATCACCACCTCGCGTGCGCCGTTTTCCACCAGTGCGTAGACCACAGCACGCGCCGCTCCTCCTGCTCCAACGACTAGAGCACGGGTGCCAGGAATAGCGAATCCCGCACCCTCAAGCGCGGCGAGGAACCCGGCCGCATCGGTGTTCTCTCCCACAATCGTTGACTCATCCCCCTGCTCGATTAAGAGCGTGTTCACCGCCCCCAGCGCTTCTGCCTGCAGGGAGAGGGAGGAAAGAGCGGAGAAGACCGCGCGTTTGTGGGGGATGGTGACGTTTGCCCCGCGAAACCCCAATGCGGCCACACCGGACACGGCGGCCTCCACTCGCTGAGGAGGTACAGGTAACGGCAGGTAACACCAGTTCATCCTAAGCGCCGCAAAGGCGGCGTTGTGCATCACCGGAGAGAGGCTGTACTCCACCGGCCAACCGATCAGCCCAACAAGTTGAGTACATTCGTCAATCATAGCACGCTCCCATCGATCGCATCTCGGTGATGAAATCGGGGAATGAATCTCCGATGCATCCTGCCTGGCGCACAATCACCTCTTTCTGCGCCACCAAACCGGCGATGGCTAAGGCCATCGCCAGACGATGATCACCATAACTGTCGACGATCCCGCCATTGAGCACGGTCGGCCCCTCGACGACAAACCCATCCTGCCTCTCTTCGATCCTTGCTCCTAGTTTGCGTAGCTCCTCCACCACGGTGGCGATGCGGTCGGTCTCCTTCACCCGTAGCTCTGCCGCGTCCCGCACTACTGTCTTCCCCTCCGCCTGCGTCGCGGCCACCGCGACAAGTGGTAACTCGTCGATCAGTCGCACCACCGCCTCTCCCTTGATCTCCATCCCGTGCAGCTGTGCGTGACGCACGGTGATATCTCCTACCGGCTCGTTTCCCACCAGATGCTCCGAGGAGATAGTGATCCTTGCTCCCATCTCCTGCAGCACATCGATCAGCCCAGTGCGGGTGGGGTTAACTCCTACCCCGGCTAGAGTCACTTCCGAGCCAGGGACGAGGATCGCCCCAATAATGGGAAACGACGCAGCGGAGATATCCCCAGGGATGTCGATAGAAAGCGGCGAAAGAGATGTCGGAGGGGCAAGGAACACGCAATCTCCATCGACACTTATATCCGCTCCCATCCCGGTAAGCATCCGCTCTGTGTGATCCCGTGTCGGTGCTGATTGATGCACACGTAGCGGCGAAGACGCGTAGAGACCAGCAAGGAGAAGGGCGCTTTTCACCTGGGCGCTGGGAACGGTCAGGGTCAGCTCCCCGCCGTTCACTTTTCCTCCCTGGATACGTAATGGCGCATGCCCGGCGGTCGTCTCGATCCGTACCCCGAGTTGCCGCAGCGGTGCGGCTACTCTCTCCATCGGCCGGCGCAGCAGTTGTTTATCACCGGTAAGAGTAGTGGAGAAGGGCTGCCCAGCAAGCAGGCCAGCGAGCAGGCGCATCGTCGTTCCCGAGCGCACGCAGTAAAGCTGTTCCGTCGATGGGCGTAGTCCGTGTAATCCCCGGCCCTGCACGGTCATCGTCCGGCGATCGTGGACAATGATGTGCACCCCCAGGTCACGCACGCAGGTGAGGGTAGCCAGGCAGTCCCGCGCGGGGAGAAAACCGGAGATGTGGCTCTCCCCATCGGCGATCGCTGCCAAGAGCAACGCCCGGTGAGAGATCGATTTATCCCCTGGCAAGTAAAGGCGCCCGTGCAAGGGCTGGCGCGGAGTTACTCGCAGGCGTTTCACGGGTACATCTCCCTCCGCAACGCGCGGATCGTGCCCAATGCCTGACGCAGGTCCTCTTCCTCGCCCGATGCCACGAGTTGTGCCAACCGGCGCACGTTTGCCCGGTAGGTGTTGAGCGCCTGCAGGACCTCTTCCCGATTGGTGAGCAGGATATCGAGCATCATCGTCACGTCGCTTCCAGCTATGCGCGTCGTGTCGCGGAAGCCGCCAGCGGCGATCTTCCACGCCGCGGGATCACTGGAGGTGAGAGCATCGGCCGTGCTCACCAAAGCACAGGCGAGAAGATAGGGCAGGTGACTGATCGTCGCTGATAACCGGTCCTGCTGTTCTGGTTTCAGGATGAGTGTATGGGCGCCGATCGCCTCCACCAGCGATCTTGCCAACGCTAGTGCTGCGGCAGAGGTGCGTGCAAGCGGGGTGAGGATGAACGTACAGCCCTGATAGAGCGTCGGTCCCGCTGCCTCTATCCCCGCCACTTCCCGTCCACACATGGGATGACCGCCCACTGGTTGCACCCCAACAGGAAGGCGTTCCATGCGCGCCATGATCTGGGCCTTGGTGCTCCCCACGTCCAACAGTAAGCAACCAGGGGCGAGGAGCGGTCCGATTCTCTCCAGCTGGGCGATGATCGTCCGCACCGGTGTCGCCAACACGACGATATTCGCCTTGTGTACACCGACGGTGAGATCCGTCGTCCCCTCGTCTATCATTCCCCGGGCGCGCGCCTGAGTGATCGTCTCTTCTCGCCGCGCCACCCCGATGACCCGCGCGCACTGACCGTGCAAGGCAGCGGCGAGGGATCCCCCCATCAGTCCCAGACCAACGATAGCCACGTGCGTATCTGCAAGGCTGGTCATAGTTTCCTCCCCACTGCAGCAGCGATCGGGCACAGGCCGTGCATCAAGGTGGCGAACTGCTCTGGCCACAGCGATTGTGCGCCATCGGACAGGGCCTCCTCAGGATGAGAATGAACCTCGATAATCAGCCCGTCTGCCCCAGCAGCGATGGCAGCGCGGGAGACCGGCTCCACCAGCTCCCGTCTTCCCGTACCGTGGCTCGGATCGACGATCACCGGTAAGTGGGTCAGTTGCTTGAGCGCGGGGACGGCGTTGATGTCAATCGTGTTGCGGGTGTAGGTTTCAAACGTGCGAATTCCACGCTCACATAGGATGATACGGTCGTTTCCGTGCGACAGAATATACTCCGCCGCCATCAGTAGCTCCTCGATGGTGGACATCATCCCCCGCTTGAGGAGAACTGGCCGCTGTGCCTCCCCAACTGCGTGCAGCAGTGCGAAGTTCTGCATGTTGCGCGCCCCGACCTGGAGGATATCGGCGTAGGTACTCACCAGTGGGACTAGCTCCGGATCCATCACCTCGGTTACAACGGGAAGCCTGACCTCTGCCCGCACCTGGCCTAGGATGCGCAGCCCTTCCACCCCCAACCCCTGGAAGCTGTACGGTGACGTGCGTGGTTTGAACGCCCCTCCTCGTAAAACGGTCCCTCCTGCCTCCTTCACTGCTCGCGCCGCTTCCAACATCTGTTCCCTGCTCTCCACTGCGCACGGTCCGGCCATCACCACCAGCTTGTTGCCACCAATCACCAATTCATTGACTGAGACCAACGTGTCCTGGGGATGGAACTCCCGACTGGCTCGCTTGAACGGCTTCAAGATGGGGACCGCGCGTTCCACTCCGTCCATTTGTTCCAGCTTCTCCCGATCGATCGGGCGGCCATTGCCGATGATCCCGATGATCGTCCGCTCCTCCCCTTGCGACAGGTGTGCCTGGCGCCCCATCTGCTCGATGCGTGCGGTGACGTTCGCCACCTGGGCGGTCGTTGCTCCTCGTTTCATCACGATCATCATCGAGATACCTCCTGATTCATTGACCCATCCACGGGTGCTACGCTTTCCTGTTCGACCGGAGTTGTCGCCGCCGGGTATGATCCGAGCAGCTTGACGAACGATGAGCGGTGCAGCAGTCCAAGGATCGCTGCCTCGCACTCCGAGTCCTTGTAGTGGCCGACGAAATCCAGGTAGAACATGTACTGCCACGGTCGGTTGACTCGTGGGCGCGACTCCAGTTTGGTGAGGTTGATCCCCCGTCGGCTTAGCTCCCCGATGCACGCGTACAAGGCCCCTGGCTGATGGGGAGTGGTGAACACGAGTGAGGTCTTGCAACGCTGCGCCCACGGTGACTCCTCCAGTGACAGGACGAAGAACCGGGTGTAGTTGAACGGGAAGTCTTCGATGTTGCGGGTAAGGATCTCTAAGCCGTACAGCTCTCCGGCTAACCGGCTGGCGATGACCGCCACTCCTTTCTCCGGGGATTGTGCCAGGTAGCGGGCGCTCGCCGCTGTATCGATCGCTGTCTGGGGGATGAGACCCTGACTGGTGATGTAGCGCTGGCACTGAGTCAATGCCTGCGGGTGCGAACGCACTGTCTTCACCTGGGAAAGAGAGGTACCAGGAGGGGCAAGCAACATGTGCTCTACACGCAGGATCACCTCTCCGTAGATGCGCAGGTCGTGCTCCATCAACAGCTCGTACGACTGGTTCACTGTTCCAGCGATGGAGTTCTCCATGGGGAGCATCGCGTACTTCGCTTCGCCCGCCTCCGCCGCGGTGAACATCTCCGCAAAGCTAGCGCTGGGAACGCTTGTCACTTGTGAGCCGAAGAACTGGTGGATCGCCTCTTCCGAATAGGCACCAGCGATTCCCTGAAACATTACCTTAGTCATTATCCCCTCCTTCCGATAGGTCAGGCGCGCAGGCGGCGCGCCTGACCCAGGTAGACGTGACACACCTGATCCGCGCGTCGCTCGCTGTTCCACAGGATGAGCACCCGTACACAGCGGGATAGCCCCCCGACAACGGACATCTCCTGCACACAGAGAAGTGGGGTATTCACCCACCCTAACTCGCGCGCGGCGTGAGCTGGGTGAGCAGAGTCAAGATCTGGGGTGGCAGTAAAGATTACGCTTGCCACCTCATCGATCGATAGACCATTCTTCGCTACGATCTCTTCCAGTAACTCGCGGGTTGCAGCAATGATCGATTCCCGGGTATTGTGAGATACGCTCGTTGCCCCTCGCACTCCCAAGCACCTCATTCTGGCGATCCTCCTTCTTTTGCGGTCGCAGTTTTCGCTGGTTCAAAAAAAAGACCACAGGCAATGCCTGTAGTCGTCACACCGGCTCTCCTGTAGCTTGCTACCTAATTAACTAGGCACGCATAGGAAAGCCGGGCTCAAAGTAGTAATACCAATAAAAGCTGAGGGAGCACTCGACAAACTCTCTGTTCACACTACCCCTAGCCTCTATCATGATACTCCTATCATAGGACGTTCTCCCCCAGTTGTCAATAGGCGGCCCCATCTTCTACAGCTACAAATCTAGTGAATCGCGCGACTCATACCTCATTTCCTTCCCTTCCGCACAGCAGAAAAGGGGGACAAAAGGGGGACAGGCTACGTTCTTTCTTGCTTGCTACTCTCGAGAGAAAAAGTTGCCTGTCCCCGTTGAAGTCATGGAATAGTAACTCGCGCGTATGGAGCGGGGGTGAAGAACTTTTGCGGAAGCTGTGTGGATGCCGACAGACAAGTGAATGCACTAGAAGGCTACTCTATTATTCCTAGCATGTATCTATCTCCACCATTGACCTACGCGGTGTACCTGCGATGGCGCAGCAGACTACGCTGGATGCGCGATCTGGTAGCGATAATCGATAATCATAGTATGGAAATTTCGAAGAGCAAGCTAGGGTACGAGCTAGACAGCTGAGCTAAAGACAGTTGGCTTAAAATGCCGCTTGACTGCTCCGCTCGGGATGGCTATACTTAGGCTGAAGTTCCTCCCCTGATTCTTGAGCAATGGTGGAACCCATATTGGTTTTGTGCGTTTTCTTGCCCACCTTTGTGGTCACTAACATGTCAAGTATGACCCTTGACAATCATCATAATATCTGCTACAATTACAGGTGTCATGGGAAAGAGAATCAGCGCACATGTAGTTACTACGACTCGTAGATACAAAGGGAGGGTCTACCACTCTCACTTACTGCGCCGTTCATATCGAGAAGGAGGAACAGTCAAGAAGGAAACGATTGCTAACCTTACTGCCCTTGGTGATGAGATTGTCGAGCTCATCCGCTGTGCATTGCACGGAGAGAAACTAGCACCAGTAGATGAGATCTTCGAGGTTGTTAACTCTCATCATCACGGTCACGTGCAAGCGGTGCGTATGACAATGAAACGGCTTCACTTTGAGAAGTTGATCGCCTCACAGCACACCCCTGAACGCGACCTGGTGGAAGCAATGGTAATAGCACGGATCTTGCACCCAGAAAGCAAGCTCGCCACTACCCGCTGGTGGCATACAACGACACTTGCCGCTGACCTTGATGTGACCGATGCCACAGAGGATAACCTGTATGCGGCGATGGACTGGTTACTTGATCGTCAAGACCGTATTGAGAAGAAGCTAGCAACACGTCACTTAAAGGAGGGAGGTCTGGTACTCTATGACTTAAGCTCAAGCTACTTTGAAGGGGTAACCTGTCCTTTGGCGGCGCGTGGTTACAACCGGGACAAGAAGAAAGGGAAGCTACAGGTGAACTATGGCCTGCTCACCGATTCTTGTGGCACTCCAGTATCCGTATCCGTCTTTCCAGGGAACAGTGCTGATCCGAGTACCCTTATGCCACAGGTAAGAAGAGTAACCGAACAGTTTAACATCGACAGTGTGGTGCTGGTCGGTGATCGGGGGATGATCAGCCAGACACAGATCGACAAGCTTAAAGGGATCAACGGTATTGAGTGGATCACCGCGTTGCGCAGTGGCCAGATCGCTAAATTAGTGGAAGATGGAACGATTAACATGAGCCCGTTTGACCAGCGTAACCTGTTTGAGTTTAGCCACCCTGACTTTCCTTTAGAAAGATTAGTGGTCTGTCGTAACCCATTTATGGCCGAGCACCGTAGCCACACACGCATATCTCTGATCAGGGCAACGGTAAAGGAACTAGAGAAAGTAAAACGAATGGTTGCAACAGGGAGGCTCAACGCCAAGGAGAAGATTGGACTACGGGTAGGGAAGGTGGTGAACAAGTACAAGGTGGCCAAGCACTTTGATCTTGACATTGCTAAAGGGCATTTCAGCTACCATCTCCTGGAAGAGAAGGTGGCAGCGGAGGCGGCATTAGATGGTCTGTATGTGATCCGTACTAGCCTCTCCAAGGAACAAATGAGCGGAGAGGATGCGATACGCAGTTACAAACGGCTATCCAATGTAGAGCGAGCATTCCGCAGCTTCAAGCTGATCGATCTCAAGGTACGACCAATTCACCACCATCTGGAGGATCGCGTACGCCCGCATATCTTCCTGTGTATGTTAGCCTACTATGTGGAGTGGCATATGAAGGAAGCATGGCGTGAGCTTTTGTTCAGTGATGAGGATCAACGTACGAAACTGGCCCGTGATCCAGTGGCACCAGCTGTAAGATCAGTACAGGCGTTGAACAAGGTTCACCGCAAGAGATTGGATGACGGCACAAGAGTACACAGTTTCCACACGTTGTTAACTGATCTTTCTACCATCGTGCGGAATACCTGTCAGCGTAAGGGAGGAGGACCACACGAGCCGAGGTTCACTATGACGACAATACCCACCCCTAAGCAGAAGCAAGCACTTGAGTTGATCGATACCATCGTGGTGTAGACAGAACGCTGCACCACGATTCTTGAGTAAGTTCGTATGCTAATAGAGTTTCCGCTATTATGAGGTCAGGAACTTCAGCTTAGGCTATACAGAAGAAGGGGGTCACATGCATACGAAGATTCAAAAATGGGGCAATAGTCAGGGACTACGTCTTGCCAAGACCGTGCTGGAAGATGCTCGCCTTGGAGTTGGGGACGAGGTGGACGTTGCGGTACAAGACGGCATTATCGTTGTCGCACCAACAAAGAGAATCCGCGGACACTACCACCTCGAGGACCTCGTAGCGCAAATTCCCGCAGACTACCACGCCAGCGAAGTCGATTGGGGGAAGCCGGTCGGCAAGGAGACATGGTAGATGGCTGTCTATGTCCCCAAACAAGGTGAGATCATCACCATCACTCTTGATCCCCAGTCCGGTCACGAGCAGAAAGGGCGTCGACCTGCTCTAGTTGTGAGCAAGGACTTGTTCAACCGTAGCACTGGTTTAGCTATTGTGTGTCCCCTAACGAAAACAGAACGCGGGTTTCCATTCCACGTTCCTGTTCCGGAAAACAGTAGTCTGACGGGGTTCATCATGGTTGAGCAGGTTAAGTCAGTCGACTTCCGCACTCGTCGAGCTAAGCGCGTCGAACGGGCCTCGGATGAACTTCTATCAAATGTGCTTTCGATACTAGATGCTTGCATCTACTAAGCGTTCAACAAAGCACTCCATAGTAGCAGGTGAACTTGGTCGTTAGCCCACGTTTTACATGGAGAGCTGGGAGGATATGAGTCAAAACTCCGTGGCCAACTCTCTGACATCTGCGAATAGTAGCGTGATCGGTTCTTCTGTTTGAGCTTAGCCCAGGTATCGTGCAGGCTGACAGTGCAGTCAGAGACCGGCTTGTCTGGAGCTAAGTCTGGATCTACGCAGAAGTAGCCCTTGCTTTCAATCCCTCATAGGTAGGCTACGAACGAAGATACGTTCCTGAGCGATGGGATTACTGTGGCTAGTTTCAATCCTCACCCGCCCCAAAGAGCGGGTGCAACCTGCTTGCCATCGTTTTACTGCTCGACGCAATGGTTGGGCATTCTTCATGCGTACTTGTACACGGGCGTTTCAATGATCTTCGTGGGTTTCTTTCTGCCCTTGATCACTGCCTGAATATGCTCCACGGTCTCCGGGGCAAAGTACTGCTCGCCGGTCTCCCGGCACACCCGTGCCGGCACGTGCTCGATGAGGAAGAACTTGCCGTTATACTCCAGCGTGTAGGTTACTTTGGTTTCAATCATCGTTTCTTTCATCATGTCACCTCATCAATCTGTCTTCCTAACCCTCAAGTCAATCCAGAGTTCCGGATCGGGTTCGTACACCGTGATAATTTTGATCAGCGGCCCTGCCGGGTGACTGCACTGAACGTGAAGCGGTCGTCCAGCACTTGTGAATCCCAGGATCAAGCAACTCGGACCGTACTTATCCTCGGGATAATCCTCGATCACTTCGCTTCGGCTCGATATGGCCTGCTCCAGTTCGGACACGCTGATGTCACGCACGATAGTCTGATCCACGGCGTGCTTCGAGAATTCATACTGCCGCCGCGCGATCTTGTCTCGGATGTTATCCAGCAATGCCATGTAAACATGCTATCAGATGGACTCCCGAGGGTCAATCTGTAGATGCCCAACATTGTTCCTATCGACCCTCATAACACCCCAAACACGGCTACGATTGCCGCATCAGACACCTGCCAATTGTTGCAACAAGAAGCTGTTCTTATCACCGTATCTCATATGGATTGGCACAGGACCCTCCATGCCCACCTGAGTGCATATCGACGGGGCTGCAAGCTCCGGCCGGGGTCCACGGTTGAGGGCGCCAGTGTAAACCATGCTGGTCTTCACGTCTTTATGGCCAAGGAAGTCCTGAACCAGTCTTTTCATTGTACTGCCTTTAATAACCTATTGGCAAAATCTTCAAAGACACTCTGCTGGGCGTTACTGTTACTACCCGTTTAATCGGGTGACATATACATTATTTCTTTGCCCCAGAAGGCCCCTCCAATCGTGCACTTCTTCAAGCAGAGGCAATCTTTAGGTCACATGACTTCCAGGGCAAGGCTATGGCAACGATTTGTTCCCCAGCCTTCTGGTATTGCTCATCTCTCTTTCTTGAGATCCTGCTGGGCCTTACTGAGGATCTGCTCGAACAGTTCAAGAGGATCATGGGAGTCCACTACTTCACGGAAGGCCTCAAGCCACTTTCGGACCGTATCGAGGTGCAAGTTCAGGCGTTGGCGAATGAGAATGGCCTCTACGTCCTCTAAGTCGCGCGGACGTCCGGCAACGCACTTGTGGATGACCAAATCTTCCGGGCCGATCAGCCGCAGCGTTCCAACCCCGGGAAAGTTCACTTGCACCGCTCGCTTCAGCGCCTCCTCTTCGTAACCAGGAATCCCCAGTGAGATGTCGATCGGAACACCTTGATCAGTCTGGATGAGTACTACCCGATGCTGCAGCGCGAACGCCCGCGCGTCGGGACTGCGGGCGTTGAACCTTTCTAGAACAGCGTCCACAAAGGACTTAAGTTCCTCCGAGGTAACCAGGACGGTAATGTCCACATCCCGCGTCATCCGTGGCTCGCCCCAGTGCTGAAGCGCCAGGCCCCCAATGACGTAGTGGGGGACATTATGAATATCGAGAAAACGACTTACCTCCGCAGCAGCAAGGAGCAAGGTCATGGTTTCTGGCTTTCCTTTCCCGCTTTCCGGGCCAAAGCCTGGCGTATCGCCATAAGAAGTGGAGAAGGCCAAGCGGTTTGCGCTCTCTCACCCTGGTCCCACAAATCGAGATAGATCTGCAGCGACCGTTCTGGCGTAAGGGTGAGCAGGAATCGTACCCGCTCATCGTCGATCCGCACGGCTGCAGCCTGTTGGTCGGAAACCCAGTCCTTCACCGCCTGCTTATCCAGCACTTGACGCATCGGAATTTCCTCCTTCTCCGTCCAAGATCTCGCTTGGCTCTTCCACGATACTCAAGATCTCACGCTTCCCTGAGCATAATAGGCCAGCCTTAACACCTCCTACGCTGAACCAAAAGCGGTTCTACATCGGGCAACGTAGGAAACGCTGTAATTGTACTGTCTTCGATAACCTCTTGGCAAAATCCTCAGGGGTACTCTCCTGGACGTACTGTTACCACCCCCTAAATCGCGGGACACATACCTTATTTTTTGAGTGATGTGATACGCAAGTGCCAAGACCATGACTCGAGCAATCCTGGCCATGCGAGCAGTCTAGCATAGATGATCCGATAAGAGGGATCATGAAGTGTGTTCCAAGCACGGTTCGCTGGTCAAATGGGGTATGTTTCTTGATTCCGCATAAAGAACAAATGAATCAGTCTTCACATCGAGCACGAGAACGCTGTACAATGAATGAGCAATTAGGAGAGGACAACGAAATACGGTGAGTAAGCAGGCCGCCTATGCAAAGCATGGCACTCTGCAGCGTAGGCTCAGATTGCAAGCACAAGCGGGAACCTGGTAGATTTGACTGAACAGATTCGCGGGTGTATGGTTTTGTGTGTGAATAGGAGTGTCAGTATCTGGAAGTGGCAGTTACTATTCGAGAAGCACGAACAACAGTGATGAACAGAAACAGAAGAAGTGAACATGGATAACCGGTTCTTTGAACATCCCGTCCTCAATTCTCCATACAAGGAACCAAGACTTCACTGGGAGCTTGATACTGAAGGGCAGCCAACACAGAAGGTCATCGAGAAGCGGCGGCGCGCGTCGTTTGTCACGCCAATCCCGAAACCGCAAAAGCACAAGGACTCTGGTGGCCAGCAACTCGTCTTCGATGAAGGCAAGGGCTTCTCAACGCAAGAACAACAATATGACACAACCTCAATTATCAATCGTGTTCGCGACCATGTCAGCCGATGGAGATCGATTCCCGATCCCAACGACTGGTGCGTTACCCCAGAGACGGCCCACCTACTGCAGCACTGGCGTCACCATCGCTTCAACGATATTCGCCCATTCTTCTGCCAGATCGAGGCCATGGAAACTGTCATCTGGTTGACGGAAGTTGCTCCGCACCTGGGAACGAGAGAGAAAACGCTCCTGAAATACATAGAAGGGGCCAGCACGGAAGCTAATCCGGGCCTTCTGCGCGTTGCTCTGAAGATGGCAACAGGAGCCGGCAAAACAACCGTGATGGCGATGATCATTGCGTGGCAAACGATCAACGCTGTGCGGCGACCTGGTAGCAAGAGATTCACCCGTGGGTTCCTGGTGGTAACGCCTGGCATTACGATTCGCGATCGTCTCCGAGTGCTGCTGCCAAATGACCTAGACAGCTACTACGCTAGTCGCGAGCTTGTTCCACGTGATATGCTGGATGATCTCAATCGGACAAAGATCATTATCACCAATTATCACGGCTTCATGCTTCGCGAGCGGATACAACTTCCCCGTGGTACCCGCGATTTCCTCCAAGGTCGTGGTGAACCGCCGAAAACACTGGAGACAGAAGGGCAAATGCTCCAGCGCCTCATTCCCGCCCTCATGGGGATGAAGAACATCCTCGTGTTGAACGATGAGGCTCACCACTGTTATCGAGGGAAGACTGACGGCGGCGTTGAGGAAGCTCTCAAGGGCGACGATCGGAAGGAAGCTGAGAATAACACTAAAGCTGCACGCGTGTGGCTCACAGGTCTGGAGATTGTGGCGAGGAAGCTCGGCATCTCACGCGTAATCGATCTCTCCGCCACGCCCTTCTTCCTGAGCGGCTCCGGCTATGCTGAGGGCACACTGTTCCCGTGGACGGTGAGTGACTTTTCACTTATGGATGCCATCGAGTCCGGAATTGTCAAACTCCCGCGTGTTCCCATTGCGGACAACATCCCTGGCGAGGAGATGCCCAGGCTTCGTAACCTCTGGGTGCACATCCACCATAAGATGCCGAAGAAGGGCCGCGGGAAGGCAAAGAATCTAGATCCACTAAGCCTTCCGGTTGAACTTCAGACAGCACTGGAAGCTCTCTATGGACACTACGCAAAGACGTACAAGCTTTGGCAAGAGGCAGGAATCCGCGTGCCGCCGTGCTTCATCGTTGTCTGCAACAACACTTCGACGAGCAAGCTTGTGTACGACTACATCTCGGGATTCTCCCGAGAGAACGAAGACGGGACAAGCAAGATTATTAACGGCCGATTCGAGCTATTCCGCAACTTCGACGAGTACGAGAACCCGATTTCACGTCCACGAACGCTGTTAATCGATAGCGAGCAGATCGAATCTGGCGATGCATTGGACAGGAATTTCCGCAGCATGGCAAAAGACGAGATTGAGCGTTTCCGACGGGAGATCATCGAACGCACGGGCAACCGCCACCAGGCAGAGAACATCACCGACCAAGATCTGCTTCGAGAGGTCATGAACACGGTTGGTAAGGAAGGACGCCTCGGAGAGTCGATTCGCTGTGTCGTCTCCGTCTCCATGCTCAGCGAGGGCTGGGATGCCAACACAGTCACCCACGTTCTCGGCGTTCGCGCTTTCGGAACACAGCTTCTCTGCGAGCAGGTTATCGGCCGTGCTCTGCGACGGCAGTCGTATGAATTGAACGATCACAATCTGTTTAACGTCGAGTATGCCGATGTACTCGGCATTCCGTTCGACTTCACGGCCAAGCCGGTCGTTGCGCCACCACAGCCGCCGCGGCAGACAGTCCATGTCCAAGCTGTTCGCCCCGAACGTGATGAGCTTGAGATTCGCTTTCCTCGTGTGGCAGGCTATCGAGTCGAGCTGCCCAAAGAGCGATTGACAGCGCAGTTCAATCACGACTCGATTATGGAACTCACACCGGACATCGTGGGCCCGTCGATTACAAGAGACTCCGGAATCATTGGCGAGGGCGTTAACCTGACCCTTATCCACACTCGCGACTTGAGACGTTCAACACTTCTCTACCACCTCACACATCGACTGTTGGAGACCAAGTGGCGCGATCAAGGAGAGGAGCCGCGCTTCCATCTGTTTGGTCAGCTCAAGCGAATCACGAAGCAGTGGCTTGATACCTGCTTGGTCTGCAAGGGAGGAACGTACCCGGCCCAGCTGATGTACCAAGAGCTGGCCGACATGGCATGCGAGCGAATCACCGCGGCTATCACACGCTCGATGCAGGGGACGTACCCGATCAAGGCGGTACTCGATCCTTACAACCCGACCGGCTCGACCAGCCACGTCAGTTTCACCACCACGCGCACGCATCGGTGGCAGACGGATCCACGGCGGTGCCATGTCAACTGGGTGATCCTTGATAGTGATTGGGAGGCGGAGTTCTGCCGCGTAGCAGAGGCATATCCCAAGGTTCTGGCCTACGTCAAGAACCACAACCTGGAGCTGGAGGTTCCATACAAGTACGGGTCAACGCCGCGAATCTACATCCCCGACTTCATCGTCTTGGTCGACGATGGCCACGGCAAAGACGACCCGCTGCACCTTATAGTTGAGATCAAGGGCTACCGGCGCGAGGATGCGAAAGAAAAGAAATCTACCATGGAGACATATTGGATACCGGGAGTTAACAATCTCGGTCAGTATGGCCGCTGGGCATTCGCCGAGTTCACTGAGGTCTATCAGATCGAGGCAGACTTCAAAGACAGAGTCGAAGACGAATTCAATAAGATGATAGAAAGAACTCTAAACGTTGAGCTGCCAAATATGGAATCGGTAGAGGAATAAAATGACCAAC
>Ga0315541_1002604_pt1 | contig 14799 bp, 12 predicted proteins | sample SalMarSW160190MG_FD_203095 | JGI IMG/M metagenome (GOLD analysis project Ga0315541, IMG submission 203095) | Salt marsh sediment microbial communities from the Plum Island Ecosystem LTER, Massachusetts, United States - Salt Marsh Sediment SW1601-190 ...
GATCCGGGGTGAAATACTGGAAGAGAAAGAGGAATTCTCAGTAGACTGTTTTGAAAATAAACGGGAATATCTGATTATTCTCACCCCTACAACTGAACAGTACCAGCAGTTTTTTCAGAAAATAGAGGTCCATTTTGGACAGCATGATATGCTGGTGAAAAAAGTGAAATTCATAGAACAATCAGAAGATTATACCCTGATCGAATTCTTCAATGAGAAGCGGAATGAAACGATTCCTGATTCGATTTTTCTTATTCAGTAGCCTTACCTTTCTGGTGAGCGGAAGTTGTACAATGAAACGGCTCTCCCTGTTACCGGTTGAAGATCCGGGAATGATCACACCCATTAACCGGCCGTTTTCATCAAGCGGAACAGAACTGCTTTATAAAGCACAAATTAACATCTCCGGGAACCATTACAGCGGACTATTTGCCATCCGGATTTTTCCTGATGAAATGTATCGGGTTGTTTTCCTTAATGAATTGGGAATGAAATTTTTTGACCTTGAAACAGGAAGTAATGGTTTAATAGTTCATCACTGCTTCGATGCCTTTCAAAGAACGGGGATACGGAAGGTCCTTGAAGAAACACTGAACACACTCTTTCTGACAGGGAAACCGTTTGAAAAGGGAGAAGCATTGATCACTCACTCCGGAGATTATACGGTTTACCCGGTAACATCGGGTGGAAAAAAATTCTGTTTTGTCAGCAATTCATCCGGTAATTTAGAACGGATCGTAAAACAGGGATGCTTTTCGAAAAAAATGATCATTGAGTTTGCTGACTATAATCAATTTCCGGTTGATATCCACATCTCTTTTCCACAAAAGAAAATTGAAATCATATTACACAGCTTAGAAAACCAACATGGCAACACTCTTTCTGAATGATTTTTATACCATCCGGTCGAAGAAAACAGACCCTGATAAAAACCACCTGCTGGTGCAGGTTCATATCAAGCGGGATCATGCTCTCTTCGCCGGACATTTCCCCGGTCATTCGGTAGTCCCCGGAGTAGTCATGATACAGATGATAACAGAAATTCTTGCCGATTCTCTTCAGGAAGAATTAGAACTGAAGGAATTGGGCCGGGTTAAATTTCTTTCCCTCATTGATCCAAACGTGCATCCCTATCTTGAGTTTGAGCTGGCAATAAAGCAGGAGGATCCGCAATCCTGGCAATTTGATGCCCGGATTCTTTCCGGGGATCAATTAATCATGAAGTGTAGTGGGAAATTGGAACGAACACCTGCTAATTGATGTCAAAATAATCGGCAGGATCAAAACCACGCTTCAAAACACCATCATCAGCCAGAAATTCATGAACCTCCTGCATGGATTTCCTGATGATAAAAACGATTGGATTAAACCATTGGAAAAAATGAATTATTCTTCTTAATATAGTGGTTGAAAAGGATTTTATTGGACAGATAGTGCGGAAAATAAAAGCAAACAATCTGTGATTATGGTGTATCGTATCGTTGGAACATGTTTTCTTATTATCATTTTAGTAACCTTGATTGGATGCAAACCGCCTGACGTTCAACAGGGGAATGATATGCATGATGATCTTTTCAACACAAAAGACCTGACCGGAGAAGGAGAATTTACTTCAGGGATTGAAGGTCCGGCGGTAGACAGGAAGGGGAGACTCTATGCTGTTAATTTCAGGAGCGAAGGGACGGTCGGAATTGTGGATAAAAATGGAACACCAGGATTGTATGTTCAGTTGCAGGAGGGAAGCATTGGAAACGGGATCCGTTTTGATCGGGCTGGAGACATGTTAATTGCTGATTACACCGGTCATAATATCCTGAAAGTATTGCGCGGGACCAGGGAAATCGTTGTTTTTGCACATCATCCAGGAATGAACCAGCCGAATGACATCGCTATTTCCCAAAAGGATTTTCTCTTTGCCAGTGATCCGAACTGGTCCGATTCCACGGGCATGCTCTGGAGCATTGCACCCGCTGGAGCAATTACCCTCCTGGAAGATTCCATGGGAACTACCAATGGCATTGAGGTTAGTATCGATGAAAAGAAATTATATGTGAATGAATCTGTTCAGCGAAGGATATGGGTTTATGATCTTGACGGTAAGGGCGAGATCTCAAATAAACGATTGTTCGTATCGTTCATTGATTATGGATTGGATGGAATGCGTTGTGATTCCAGGGGAAATCTTTTTGTTACACGTTATGGGAAAGGAACTGTTCTGATGATTTCCCCGGAAGGTGAGGCGTTGGCTGAGATCAAGCTGGCAGGAAAAAATCCAACAAACATTGCTTTTGGAGGGCCGGATGGCCGGACCTGTTTTGTAACGGTTGCGGACAGGGGATGTATTGAAACATTTAGGGTTCCCTACCCGGGTAGAGCCTACCGGATGAAATTAAGATAAGGATCACACAAGCCTAAAAGTGAGGTGTTATCGTTTCGGGATGTAACATGACATATGCAGCATGAATCCAATGAATTCCCCTCAGCCTGTTTCCCGTTGGATATTACCGGTAATTATCGTTTCCCAGTTTGCCGGCACATCGCTCTGGTTTGCTGGGAATGCAATTGTTGGCGAGTTGCAGGATGAGTTTCTTTTTGGATCCCAGCTACTGGGCTTAATCACATCATCCGTGCAACTTGGTTTCATAACCGGCACATTGTGTTTTGCTTTCTTTGCCATTTCTGACATGTTTTCACCCAGGAAATTATTCCTGGTAAGCTCCTTTCTGGGGGCAATCAGCAATGGAATGCTTTTATTGATCAGTGGGGAAATGACGTTGCTTTTACTGGTTCGGTTCATGACCGGATTTTTCCTTGCAGGAATTTATCCGATCGGGATGAAAATTGCGTCCGGTTGGTATAACCGGAAGCTTGGAAAGGCAATTGGCTATCTGGTCGGTGCCCTGGTCCTGGGAACTGCTTTTCCTCATCTGTTAAAAAGCTTTGGAGGAATGCTTCCATGGCGTAATGTGATCCTGGGGACATCCATCGTGGCGCTTTGCGGAGGTGTGCTGATGTACCTGTTTGTCCCTGATGGTCCCTATCTCCAAAAAGGAACACGATTTGATCCCGGTGCTATAGGAAAAATTTTCAAGATCCGGAGTTTCCGGCTGGCTGCTCTGGGATATTTCGGGCACATGTGGGAACTCTATGCCTTATGGGCATATATCCCGGTTTTGATCATTACATTTTCGGAAAGCAGGGAAATAGAGCTAAATGTATCGGCATGGTCGTTTATCATCATAGCAGCAGGAAGTGCAGGATGCATCATTGGTGGCATACGCTCACAAAAATTGGGAAGCGCAAAAGTTGCATACATCCAATTGATCTCTTCCGGGATCTGTTGTCTGCTCATACCACTGGCTTTTTACATTTCCACGCCGCTGTTTTTGCTCTTCCTTATATTCTGGGGGGTGGTGGTAGTTGGTGATTCACCCCAATTTTCTGCCATAGCAGCACAAACTGCCCCGGATAACCTTGTAGGGACAGGATTGACCATTGTCAATTCCATCGGGTTTGCTATTACCATTATCAGTATTCAGCTGGTCAGTTTCCTGTCCAACGCAATATCAGGAAAATATTTACTGCTTGTTTTGGCTGTTGGCCCTGCATTTGGGATCCTGGCGCTGAAAAAACTCATCGTGGGACGATATGAAAATAATGCTATAAATTAACGAATGCCAATGGATCGGCGAAAACGCAAACTTATTCTGAGACGATTAGGGAGGCTTCCGGGGCGTGGTAATCTTTTTAACTATGCCGGTAACAAAATAATCCACTTTTACCGAAAAGGAATAAGAAGTACACGTGTTGCATGGCCCTCGACACTAATGCTGGAAGTAACAAACCGGTGTAACCTGAAGTGTATCACCTGTCCCAGGGAATATGATTTGGGTAAAGCGATGGATAAGGGAGAGATGGATCTCGATATGCTGAAACGCATCATTGATGAAGTCTCACCCTATATCGATTCCATTGGATTAACCGGTTTGGGCGAACCGTTTCTTTATAAAAGCCTGATTGAGGCGGTTCATTACATCCGGAACAAAAACAGGGGGGTAATTATCACCGTCTCAACCAATGCACATGTTCATGGGATCGATCAAACACTTTCGGAAATGAGGGGTGCTATCGACTCTATCCAGGTGTCTGTCGATGGTGTCGGAGCACTGTATGAATCCATTCGGAAGGGTTCCAGATACCCTGAATTCAATCAAAATGTGAGAAAAATCAGGGAGGTTGTAACGGGCTCTGATACCGGGATCATGTTCAACATGGTGGTGATGAAAGAGAACTTCAAAGAGATGGTAAAGGTTGTTGATCTGGCACATGACCTGGGGATCGATCATGTCTGTTTTACCCTTTTTAACCTTGCTGCCGTTACCGGTTATGAAACTCCCTATTACCGTTTTTTTGCCTCGGCAGAGTTTCAGGAAGAACTGGATAACCTGAAGAAGAGTGCGAAAAAATATCCGGGGATTGATATTGAAGTGTGGGATCAAGACACACAACCGGGTTTCAGAAAATGCCCCTTCCCCTGGAGCCACTTTTACATCACCTGGGATGGTTTCCTGGTTCCCTGTTGTGCCAAACCATTTCCGAAAGAGTTAAACTTCGGAAACGTGTTTCAATCGGGAGTGATGAATTGTTTAAACAGCCAGGCATTCCGTGATTTTAGGAAAATGTGGTATGAAAACCAAACACCTCCGTTCTGCACCAGATGTCATATGATAGACTTGCCTTCCCGTTAATTAATAACAATAGTGAAGTGATCATTTAATTAAAACCTATAAGGTATTGTAATAAAGCGAAGTAAGATCATATGGGCCGGATTGCATCAGGAATTTAATATGAACGAAACGAAGTTTATACCGGCCGAACTACCGGAGTCCACAGTTGTATTCTCTTCCATTGGCCGGAAAGGTTTGTCGATATTCAGAGGTAGTAACTTTCTACAAATGATAATAAGGTTATACTTTATATAGGCTATTTTAATAATCTATATATTAGGTAGATAAATTATTGAGAAAAGTATCAATAGCATCAAAGGCTTCCTGTAGTTTTAAATAGTGAACGACCGTTAATTCAGGTAATCCGGCGATCATAGCCGATAGTTTTTTTGGTGATCCCAGCCGATAGAGGCAGAGCACCGGTTTCTGGTTTTCCACAGCCCGACCAATCTCGTACCCGACTCCCAGGCTGGGTGTGGAGACTTCCGCCACCATGGCATCGGCAGCAAACAACCAATCCATATCACGCCGGTGGATCACAACATTCTCTTCATCCTTTTCTCCCGATGCTGACAGGGATTCTTCTCCAATATGCTCAGACAGTACTTCACCGTATTGTGAAAGGTGTTTAATAAGGGAGTGATAACGATCCCTGTCTTCCCTTCCTCCCCGTATCGACCCGGCAAAATAGATTTTCATGCGGTTTTTTATTTTATTGAGATCCTGAAACGAGTTCAGGATGACAGGAATTCCTTCTTAGTCATGCTGAATTTATTTCAGCATCTTTTAATTCAACTAAATCATTGAGACATTTTTTAGATCTTTAACCGCTTGCCAGGCAGGGAACTCACCTCTCCCCGTCTCAACACCTAACTCTGAACTCATTCACTTCATAATTCATTATTCTCTGTTCAATATTCGATATTCTAAATCCACAATCCGAAATCCTTCATCCTTACTCACTCACCTCCCCCTTCTCTCCGTCTCTCAGTCACTTCGTCCCTCAGTCTCCCCCTCTCCCTCTCACAGTCTCATTGTCACCCGGTCTCCCCATCTATTGCCTATTTGGAACTAACTCATAACTCACTACTCATTTCTCATCTCTTTTTTTTACCGAGTACCGAGCACCTGGTTCTACTCACCCTTGTCCGCCGTATCCGCCGGTTGGGCACCCGCCACTAAATATCCAGCGACAGCGTGCGAGGAAGGCGGATCTCTCCGTCTCTCAGTCACTTCGTCCCTCAGTCTCCCCCTCTCCCTCTCACAGTCTCTTTCACTCGTCACTCCTCAGTGACTCTTATCATACTCCTCAATCTTCTTCAGAACCATTGCCTCGGCGTCCTGGTACATCTCCTGGATAAATTCGTCGTGGAAATCGAAGATCCGGGTTTATCATACTGGGTTCTGAATCGTGTACCCCCGTTGTATAACCGGATCAGCGCCTGTTCATAGGTTTCTGCCAGCGATCGTTCAGTTACGGATAGAACAGGGATATTCTTCATACTGATACGGCTTATTCTTTAATCACCTTGCTGTATTGTACTTCTCCTGTTTCTGCAATATGGATCTTCAGATAATAGATTCCCCGGGGCAGATCGGATAGATCAATAGAAAACAGCGTTTCCCGGATACCAGTAAAATCTAGGACGATCTTACCGATACCGTTATACAATTTCAATCCAAATGAGGAGGTAGTGGAATTGCCAATGTACAGGATATCCCTCACCGGATTGGGATAGGTGATAAACGATCCGTTCTCTTCCAGCAGACCGGCATCTGTGGCAGAAGTGGTGGTATAGGTTTTCGAGGTTTTGAATGCGGGATTGCCGGCCTGGTCCTCTACCATGGCTTCCAGTGCAAGATAGTAATCCTGGAGGCCGGTAAGCTGAGCTTGCGGTGTAATGGTGATGATGGTCTTTTCTGCATTTACAGTAGCATCGAATGGAACATCAGCACCACTCTCGTTGGTCTCTTTGAAGGTGATGACCGAAGCGGCATTGGCATCGGTCAGTTCCGAATCGTCAGAGAGCCTCACGGGTTCATTGAACGTAACCCGGAAAGTGGTATCCACTGGTATGGTCGTGGATCCCGGTAGGATGGTGACCACCGGAGAGGTCAGATCTGGATAGTTGCCAAAAAGGTGTACCTGGATGGCTATTCGTTCCGTGGAATCGCGATCGGAATTCAATGTCAGAATATCGTAAAACTCTGTTCCTTCGGCTGCTCCGTCAGGGTAAAAAATCACTTTCATATTCCTGTTGTCATTTGCCGGGATAGTAAAGGGGAAGGTTTCATCCACGTAAAATTCAGTTCCGTGCAGGGCAACGCTGGTGATATCGAGCGGGTCATCACCGTTGTTCCGGATCGTCAGCAGGTAAAGGGATTCGGTATACCCGTCCCAGTTTCCGAAATTGACACTGACCGTTGCAGTTTCAAAGCGGTTAGTCCTCCAGGGAAACTTGAATATTCTGTAGCTCCCGTCAAGCTGGGGAAAACTAACCTCATGGACAATGTTCCCATCCGGATCCACTTCCGTAACGGATGGTACAGCGGGATTGTCCCCCATGCCTCCCCATGCAACGACCGTGTTCCCGTTGGGCAATCGCTGGACATTTCCTTTATGGGTCGATTGGACGTCCATATTCCTGTCGTATTCCCAGACCATGGTCGCTGTCATGGCTTCTTCGTCCACTTCGTATTCAACCCCACGGGAGTAAAAAGGATTGGAGAATGTTCCGTTATCGAAAACAGTGATGTTACCATTGGCGAGTCTCCTGACATCATGCTGCCTTGTAAAGGGCCGTGTATCATTGATAAAGGTGAACTGGTTGTTTTCACCACCCATCCGCCAGATGATATCTCCGGTCCTGCGGTCAATCTTGGTGATTTCGTTCATATGGGCAAAAGAAAGCAGCAGGGAGGTGTCGGATTCCACTTCGATGGAATTGAAATTGGATGGGTCAATGGATGATACGGTCAGGTCAACATCTTCCACAGCGTCCAGAATATCAAAATGATCCTCTGTTCTCCATTCGAACAGGAGGTTTTTATCCGCATCAAACTCCTGGACAACGTAATCCTCGATGGTAGCATCGGGTTGTCCCCCTTCAACCAGCAGGCTCATATCGACGATGCGGAAGTTTTTACCGATTAACAGGTAATGTCCCTCCTCGGTAATCCTGATCTCATGGAGGTCAAAGCGGTCACAATCAACACAGCCGATGGTGTCAATGAACTGGTAGGAACTGTCCATGACAACGTACTTTTGCAATGGCCCTTCGAAATAGGCAAGATAGCCGTTTGGATAGGGTTGAAAACAATAGGTTTTCATGGTGGTTTTCCGGTAAAAAATCGGTGTACCGTAATTGTCCATGATGATGAGGTACCCCGGTTTATTTCCACTAATCGGCATGGGGCCCATGAAGAAATACCCTTCTGCAGGATTGTCCGTCGAATCGATGGTATAGGTGGGAAATCCCTGGGGAAGCGTTAATTGCTGAGCTGTTATTGTAGCAGAAAAAAGCATAACGATAGCGAGGGCAAAGAAGATATTTTTTTTCATCGAATCCATAGTTAACGGTTGCAGAAAGAATTTTTTTATGTAAAAGCAATACAAAGTAAAGCAAAGTATTCCAATTGGAATGTTTTTCATCACTCAAAAGTACTAAAAAACAATACTGGAAGCGGTTTTTTCACCAGGTGATAACTATTAGATTTACTCTGACAGCATTCGATATAGTTCAAGGTTAAGGTAATAGTGATAGCCTTCAATTTCTTTCTTTTCTTTCCAAACATCAAAAAATACAATAAATAATGTTTGCTCAACATTTTGACATTAAACGTATCTCTTTTGTAGCAGATATTATTCATATCGTAACGCTTCCGCCGGATTTCTTGTAGCTGAACGCCAGCTTTGCCAATTTACTGTTAATAAAGCAATTCCAAGTGCAATAATTCCGGCTAAAACAAAGATCCACCAGCTCAGTTCTGTCTTATATACAAAATTTTGCAACCATTTATGCATTGTGTACCATGCCACGGGAGTTGCAATAATAAAAGCAACCATTACCCATGTTATGAATTCCTTATTCAGCAATATCAATATTTCGGAACTCTTAGCCCCTGCCACTTTGCGTATTCCGATTTCTTTAGTACGCCGATCGATGGAAAAAATTGCCATTCCAAGAATCCCCAGGATTGAAATTACCATTGCAAGCAGGGCAAAAGCAATAGTGATATTTTTTAATCTTGTCTCTGCCTGGTATTTTTCGTCCAGAAGATCATCAAAGAAACTGTATGAGAATTCTCTGTCATCTCTGTGTTTCTTGTAAATATCACGGATATAATTAAGTGTTTCAGATCTGTTTCCAGGTGCTATTCGTACATTCATTGTCATAATATTCTGAGGGTCGTTGGTCATGACCAGTGGTCCGATGGGATAATGTAAAGGCCTGAAATGAAAATCTTTTACAACTCCGACAATTACATTATTTCCAATCCTCTGTCCGACAGGATCATCAAATGCCAGAATTTTTTCTGCTGTTTCGTTAATAACGATCGGGAGAGACATGGTATAATCTTTCCCTTCTTTCATGCTCTTGGTTGCATCTTCATGTTCTTTCCAAAAACCGCTGTAGTCCATTTGCAGAAACTGACCTTTTATTACTTCCAGCCTGTAAGTTTCTGCATAATCCTCATCCACGAAATAAAGGTAAGTCTGTAACGTATCTACTCTTCCCTGATGGCTTAAGGGGAGGTTATATCTGAAAGCAAAATCAACAGGTGCATACGTGCTTGCTGAAACGCTTAAGATATTTGGATTTTTCAACAACTCTTCTTTAAATCGCTTATTACCATACCATAATCCCGTTGGAATGACAACCACATCATTGTCATCAATACCCAGGTCTTTGTTATGGATATAATTTAACTGTTTAACAAACAGAGATGTTGAAGCAATAAAAAAGATAGCTATTGTGAATTGAACAGTTACGAGTGACCTGATAAAATTACTCCTTGAACCAGAGACCGAACCTCCTCTGAATATTCCAATAGGATTAAAGGAGGAGAGATAAAAGGCTGGAAATATCCCGGCAATAATACCTACCACTAAAGTCAGTAGGAAAAGGTTAATGATTAATCCGGGTGAGATATTAAATGCAAGCTCATTCGAGGAAAGGTCATTAAACCATGGGAAAATGAACCATACCATAAGGAGTGCAACCATAGTGGCTGCAAACGTTTGAGAGACAGATTCTGTCATGAATTGCCGGAAAATATTGATTCGACTGGCACCGGCTATTTTTCTGATTCCAATTTCAACATATCGTTCCGATGAACGGGCAACTGACAATACCGAAAAATTAAGCGATATCATAATGATGATAAGGGATGCAAGACCTGAAAATATCCAGATATACTTGTAGCTACCGGGATTTCTATCGTAAACAGTATTCTGATAATCGGAATAAAGGTGTATATCTGTCAGGTGTTGGAACATAAGTTTGTCGGTATAGTTCGTATACCGGCTTATATGATTTGATATTGCTGAAAGAAACTGGTCATCGATCTGCACATCTTTTCTCAGTTTGATATATACCCTTACATGTCCCTTGTCACTCCAGCTTTCCGAATAACCCGAATACCGGCTATTCTTTTCTGAAAGGATGAATCCAAAATCCAGATGAGTTTGTTCAGGGATACGGATTACTCCGCCAACACTATAGACTTCCCTGGAATATTTATCGCTGATCAGTGTTTTCCCAATTGCCGGTTGATCTCCGAATATTTTTCTGGCTGTTTTTTCTGACAGAACAATATTCTCGGGTTTCTCAAAAGCACGTTCCGGGGAACCCTCGATAAATTGGAATCCTCCAAAAATAGTAAAGAAATCCTCGTTGGTCCAGCACATCCTTGCTTCAATTTTTTCATCACTTAGTTCTAATTGTAAAGGTGAATCTTCGGAGCTGTAACTAATGTAGGTGGCATATTCAATCTGGGGATAATCCATCTTCATTGTTTTAGCGACCGGGCGGTAGCATCCGGGTGATTTTACGATCTCATCTCCCTGCTTTGAAAGCGTAAGAACACGGTAAATACGCTGATAGTCAGGATGAAATTTTTCGTAGCTCAGCTCGTTGTACACCCAGAGGTAAATGAGTAAACTGGCAACAATGCCGAATGTAAATCCTGTGAAAGTGATAATCGAATAAATTGGTTTTCTGGTTAGATTCCGGAGTGCTATTTTTATTTGGTGATTCATCTATTCAAAGATTTATTTTACTATCATAAGAATATTCTCAAAATCTGAAACTGATGCGGCCAATTGAAACAGTTCTTTTTTCCTGGCCTCGGGTGCATGTGAGAGTTTAAATTGTTCGGATTTTATACGGTCTTTCAGATCTTTCCCTTTTAAGGATATCATTAATTCTCCATTTTTACCGATCATATAGGAGGAAGGCCAGACCGGTATTCCTCCATCAATATTGTTTTCCAGGATCTCAGGGGAATAATTGAAGGGATCGCCTTTGATCACAGATAATTGGTGATTCAATTTTGAATACAGCGCATGGTAGATTTCTACGGTTTTATTTTTTCTGGTATTCGGGCAATCATAACCGTCTTTATCAAAAGTTATAAAAATGTAATGGTTTGTTTCAGCAAACTGGCCAGGTATTATTTTCCCTGTCAGGTTAAAATCGGGATCAACTCCTTGTTGCCTGTTGACTTTGTAACTACCCATGTCAAGCACATAAATCGGCAATAACCGGTTTGGAGGGATTATTTGAAAAACAGTGTCGTTAAAAGCATTTCGGAAGTACATCTTTCCGTTGTATTCATATTGGATACCCCTGTCAGTACCACGTTGCAATGATTTGGTATAATTGACCAGCCTTTCGTGCTGGACAAATGTTGAAAGAGTATCCCCTTGCCTGTTAAAAATTCCCAGCATATTATCGTCTTGCTCGTTAAAGATTCCCAGCAAATAATTATTTCCACTGAGTTTTTTTGAGTAGTTATTATTATCGATCCAGAATATATCCGATTCCTGGTAAATATAATCGAAACTTACACTCCACATAGATCCCTGATACCATTGCGGAGGTGCAGGAATAACCCTCCCATGATTCAAGTCAACAATAATCTGTCCCTGCCCGATAATCTGTGAAGGATTTTCAGGATCATACCTTGTTGTTTGGCCAATATGGATTTCCGAGCAATCATATTCCATCAGGTATTTCTGTCCGGCTATATTATTGAGGTATGTATAAAATAATTTATTTCCAACAATCCTTACTGTTGTATTGTATGCCCCTTTAAATGTCATATCGCCATGAGCGATCACTTTATCAGGTAAAACCTGTATCCTTGTAAATTCATTTTTTACTATTGTATTGACAAATTTGCCATCTTGTGTATAGTGAAGGATTCCAAAAGGATTAATTGCGATAATGTAATCGTCGGTAAGATGATATTTGAATCCGACATCTTTTCTGAAGGCAGAATCGGGTGGTGATTCCAACCGAATGTATCTGATTTCGGAAGCTACATCCGATAATTTGTTTTCTGTAATATTATTCAGGCTACCTGCAATGTCAATTACCAGGGGTGGATGTAATGGATCAACAGAACGATCTTCTTTAAACCGGAAGGTTCTGGATTGCCAGTTCAGGGTATCGGACAACTGTTTCTCAGAAATAACTTTTCCCGCTTCTTCTTTTTCCTTTTCCTGAAGGATAATCTCTTTTACCAATTCTTCTTCGTTGGTTTTCAGACGATTATTACGGCATGATGAGCAGAATATCACCGATAAACCTAGAAATAATAAAATTATTAGATGTTTCATCTCCAAGTTATTAGATATAATATATTATATTAAAAGTAACAAAAATTGTTACTTTAAAAACTGCGGAGTAGTTGTCGGCCCATGAACAACCAGTTCACCTTTGCTGGTAACTTCCATGGCATCTATGATTGGATATCCGGGATCAAATACAGGGCCATCACTTATTTCAACGAATGGCCCCGTTGGTTTATCGGTACAACCATACATGAACAAAGTCAAAAATCCGGCTACGTTGCATATGAAGTACTTCATTTTCTGTCATTTTTTATATTCTGGTCGTTTTTGAGTTTTGATTTGCTGCTTAAAACATAATGTTACACTGGAAAAAGTGGAGAGGATTTTATAAAACCTGCATTCTTATCTTGCCTGTCGGCAGAAAGGTTTGCTAAAAAACCAACATTGTTATTTCCCATTTACAATGTTAGCGTTTCGTTGGTTATTTTCACTCGTTTCTTTCTCCTATAGAATAATCGGCCCATGCATCTATTTGCTTAACAGAATTTGGGCGTAATATAATTTTTTGATCCTTATCCAATATAAATAGTGTAGGTGTAGCAAAGACGTAATAATCTTTTACAACTTGGGTACCCCATTTTTTGTAGTCACACATACTAATAAATGGAAATATACTTGTGAAATTTTTAAAAACAGCTTTGTCCGTATCCAATGAAATAAAGACTACCTCTACGCCTTTTGATTTCCATTTCTCATAAAGGGGGAGGAGTTGCGTTAGTTCTTCTGCACACTTCGGACACCAGCTGGCTCCAAAAATCACGACTTTGTAAGATGATTGAATATCCGATAAACGATTGGGCGTTTTTATAACTAAACCACTTTTTAAAACATCTCCGCTAAAAACAATATCGGGTGCTGTATTACCTTTTTTCATGGCTCGATACGACTCTAATTGTTTTGCCAAATCATCATTTACCGTACAACTATTCTGTGTTAAAACTTTTATAGCCAAATATTCTGATGCCTGAAGCAAGCTTTGTCGCTCTAATAAATCAAATAGATATTTGGTGATTTCGTTAAACTTCTTTTCGTTTTTTGACAAGTTTGTTATCAAAAAATTGGTGGAAATGTTTATTTCTTTATAAACGGTATCGAGTGGTTGCCCCATATTTTCTAATAACCAGAAATGACTTTCGATGGCATCTTTTAGCAATCCGCTCTTGTAGAGTCGTTCATAGGTGTAATCCATTTTCCTGAAAGCTTCTAAAGTTGCCGGAATTTCTTCGGTACGGTATTGGGCAACCGTGGAAACCGAACTTACCAATTTACGGGTAGGTAAAAACCAACTTACATAGCTCTCAGGGTCTAAGCTTTTCAGAAAATCGTTATCCTCTTGTTTAATACGTTGCATTTCTGTTTCAATGGCTTGTTGCGGGTATTTTTGTTTTGCAAAAAGCGAATCTGCCTGATATATCTTTCGCAAATAAACCCAGGCACTCAACGCTTGCTCGCGTTTGGGATGTTCAACTGCATATTGCACAAACAACTTATTTTCTTTTCCTGATATAGTAACAATACTTTCCGGCACACTCAAAACTTCGCCTTTCAACTGGATGTCTTCATTGGCAAGCACCACAAAATAAGCTTTGTTATCTGCTGCGGCTAAATACCCCATGCCCCTATCTTTATCCGCATAATTCAATTTAAAAACACCTTGCTCCGAAACCTTTGTACTATCAATGGCATAAATACCAAAACCATCAATACCTATCAGGCGAACTTGCTGACCTGCTAAAGGAGGGAAATTGCCCGTGATAGTATGTTGGGCAAAAGTACTCACGGACAAAATGCTAAAAATCAATACAATGAATGCGTTAACTGTTTTCATAAAAAAATTATTGTTTTTAAATTAAAAAAGGCGGAATGGCAAGATTAAGTGACAACCCTTCGACAAGCTCAGGGTGAAAAGTGACAGAAGTGTCGAAAGTGACTAATCCTTAATGCAGCGAACAGAAAAGCCGAATGCTCGGACGTCGCTGAACATAGTGGCATTGATACTGTCGAAGTACAGGGAGCGCGAGTCGGCGCCATCTACGGTACTCGACCAGCAGCGGCCGTAGGAACCAACACCGTTGAGCGAACCAGTGCTGTAGACGCGGTAGCCTGCTACGGGAAACTTTAAAGGGCTTGCGTAAGCGCCTGCAGAATTATTAGATGACCAACTTAATCGCTCGGCATCTAATTCTGCATTTGTTGGTAAACGATAACCGC
>Ga0315541_1002605_pt1 | contig 14794 bp, 12 predicted proteins | sample SalMarSW160190MG_FD_203095 | JGI IMG/M metagenome (GOLD analysis project Ga0315541, IMG submission 203095) | Salt marsh sediment microbial communities from the Plum Island Ecosystem LTER, Massachusetts, United States - Salt Marsh Sediment SW1601-190 ...
AGCTCTTTTCCGTTTTGATTTACTGATTTGTCAGGATAATTGCTGCAGTTGGATTATTTTAATCTGATTACAAACTAACAGCAATTGCCTTATGAAAAAATTAATGCAGAAGTTGATTATGTATTATTTAATTGATTTTAATATGGGAAACAAAAATTAATTACCCCTAATCCTTAATAAAATCGTCCGATTATTTACTTTGTTATCGAGTAAGATTTCTTAAACCAGAATGCCACATTTACAAGACCAATCATCACAGGAACCTCAACAAGCGGACCAATTACGGCTGCGAATGCTTCCCCTGAATTTATTCCAAACACAGCAATTGCTACTGCTATTGCCAGTTCAAAATTATTGCTGGCTGCTGTAAAGGAAAGGGTGGTGGACTGCTCGTAATTTGCACCGATTCTTTTACTCATAAAGAATGACACAATGAACATTACAATAAAATATATAACCAGTGGAAATGCAATACGAACAACGTCCAATGGAATCTTGATAATGTATTCTCCTTTCAATGAAAACATCACAATAATAGTAAACAGAAGTGCAATCAGAGTTAAGGGACTGATTTTTGGTATAAACTTGGTGTTATACCATTCTTTATCCTTTGCCCGGATTAAAATAAATCTTGTCAGGAAACCAGTAATGAACGGAATACCAAGATAGATGAATACACTTTTTGCTATCTGACCAATGGTTATTTGAGCAACTGTTTCATTTGTTGGTAATCCAAACCATGCTGGTAATATTGCAATAAACAGGTATGCATAAACAGAAAAAAACAAAACCTGAAAAATAGAGTTAAATGCAACAAGTCCCGCAGCATACTCAGTGTCACCTTTTGCAAGCTCATTCCATACAATGACCATAGCAATACAACGTGCCAAACCAATAAGTATGAGTCCATACATGTAATCGATATTGAAACGAAGGAAGATAATTGCCAGAATAAACATCAGAACAGGACCGACTATCCAATTTTGAACCAATGATAATCCAAGAACCTTCGTATTTCGGAATACATCGCCCAATTCTTCATATTTGACCTTGGCAAGTGGCGGGTACATCATTACGATTAATCCAATCGCAATAGGGATGTTTGTTGTCCCTGATGAAAGGCTATTCCAGAATTTTGCAATATTCGGACTTAACCACCCTGCAAATACACCAATGAACATTGCGAGAAATATCCACAGGGTTAGATAGCGGTCAAGAAATTTTAAACGTTTTTTTGAGGGCATATTTATGGCTTTATTTTTTGGAACAATCCAATCAGTTTGCTCTGGTAGATTTCGGAAATTTGTGTCTCATATTCACCGATGGGTTTTACAGGAATTAAATCAATTACCTCGTTGTAGTTTAATTCCGAATTATATAACAAATCAATTGCAGCCAATAAAGTTTGATGAACCGTTTCTTTGCTTTCCAATTCATTCAAACCCATTTGCAAACCAAGATTTTGCATTTCTTTCCATTGAAACCAGAAATAAGTTGGCAACATTGCGGAAACCATCGCATATGCTTCGAGTTTTGATTCTTCCACTTCAAAGGTTTTTCCCATAGTTTGTAGCATTTCAAATAAAGAATGTTTTTCGTTGGAAGAATATTCAGCAGAAAAAGAAACTGGATTATACCCTTCATTGATGTATGAAGTGGCATTTGGAATCATACGTGCAATATTCCTTGTCGCCAGTAAGGAAGCAACTTTTTCAATGCTGATTTTGGGGGCGAATGAGACTACCTGCGTTTTCACAGAAACCGATTCTTTGATTTGTTCCAGTGTTTCCATAATTACAGGTGGATGCAAGGCGATAAAAACAATCTCCTGCTTAGCTGCTATTTCGCAAGAATCAGTTGTTTGAATTTTTGGAAACTGCTTTTTGAGTGCATTTAGTACTTCCAAGTTGGTATCGCAAACCAGAACGGAAAACAATTCGATATGCTTATTTGCCAAAGCTTGAAGAATTATTTTTGTTATTCTTCCGCCACCAATAAAACCGTGTGATTTTAATTCCATGAGTTTTTATTATTTAAGGTTAAGTTGATTTCAAGTTGTTCTTTATCCTTGTATTTAAAACATTTGAAGTCCCATTTTAACAGCCATAATTAATAGAATAATCGCAAGTATCTTTTTTACAATTTTTGGATTCAAACGCTTCTGCATGTAAATTGTACCAATTGTCGCCCCCGCTACCCCTGCAAGGGATATTATTATCAATAATTTCCAATCAACTTTGCCTATTGTCCAGTAAGTAAGAAATCCAGACAATGAAGAAAAGGGAACGACAAAAGCAGTTATTGTGGTGATTTTTTTTGGATTGAATCCCATCATAAGCAGAAGTGGTGAAATAATTCCACCACCACCTATACCAAGCATTCCAGATAATAAACCTGCAACTGCACCAATTAGTGAAAGAGAAATGAAGGGAATATCTTCTCGAAAATTAGTTTCCATTTTATTCTTGAAAAACAGAAACATGAATCCTGAGAACACCAAGAAAGAAATGAACATTAGCAAGATAATATTGGAAGCAATGTATTTTGTCACATAAGCACCAATAATTGCAAAAAGAAATGAAAAGATAATAATTGGAGTGCCTAATTTAAAATCAAGTCGTTTATTTCTAATATTGTTAATACTTGCTCCTGCTAAACTTATGGTGTTATAAAATAAGCCCACGGGTTTTGCTACAGATAATGGGATGCCAAATGAATGCAAAATTGGAATTAGAATAATTGCTGCCCCTATTCCTCCAAGGGAGAATAAAAAGGCAGCAACGAAAGAAATCGCTGCTATATAATACTCCATGCTCTTTGTTAATTATTTCTCTGAACAAGGAATACAAACTCTCTTACCATCAATAATTTTTGATTGATTATCAAATACAATCTCATTACATACTGAGCAATTATGCCAGTTAAAAGTTCCTTTTGGTGGTTGTACATCTTTCTCGAATACTTCACTTACAGTGAAAAGAACATTTTCGTCAAGTTGTTGCACGTTTTCAATAAGCGGCATTACCAATTCGGGTTTAATATCCTTGGGTTCAACTTTTTGTTTTCGGAGTTTTACAAATTCAGAGTTCAGTGCCTTTTCAAAAAACTCTGGTCTCATTGAAACTCTTACAGCTTTTTTTGTTTTTAAATCAACTAATACAATGGCATTCTTCCCATAATTTAATTTTTTTGCTATTCCTTTTCCATAAGTGCAACCTGTTGCAGCCATTACTCCGTCTAAAAAGCACGCAGCAGCATGTACAGGTCCGTTTTCACAAAGAAGATATAACTCTTTGTTACTGGCTTTTTCAACTCCAAGTTTTTTCATTGCGGTTAGACCTGCCCGATAACCGATAGGCATTGCAGGACATTTGTGGCCGTGAAATTCGAATGCCCATTCTGGTATTTCAACTTTTATATTTTCCATATCATTATTATTAGTCATTTCGGGAATTCCCGAAATATTAAGTTAAATTTTTTTACTTCTTGAAAAATTTAGCGAACAACAGCTTTGCTTCTTCCCAATTCTCAGGATTGATACAATACCGTATATATGGCGGGTTTATTTCACCCTGAATCAATCCAGCGTTTTTAAGTTCTTTCAGGTGCTCTGAAAGTGTTGAACGAGCAATGGGAAGTATCTCAGCCATATCACCGCTATAACAGCATTTATTGAGATTATTTGCCAGATATTCAAGAATAAAAACACGTGTCGGATTTGAAAGTGCTTTCCCATATCGTGCTATCTTTTCCTGATTATCTGTAATTGGTTTTTGCTTCTTAGCCATAAAAAAATCATTTCGGGATTTTCCGAAACAAAAATATACTATCATTGTGATATTACCTAATAAATGATATTTTATTTTTGGAAGTTCAAGTCATTAATAAATTACAAGATTTGGCTGATTTTGAATAAAACTACTTTCAAGATATTAAAAATGGATTGTCCTTCTGAAGAGCAGATTATTCGGATTCGGTAATAAAGATTTTAATAAATTCGTAAAACGTTTCAGAGTTTCCTTTGTGCTGTTATAAATATGATTACAGATAATGACATCTTAATATGAACATTATTGAAACAATAAAAAAACGGAAATCATGCAGGACATTTAATCAGGCTGAATTAAAACCTGCCGATAAGAGAGACCTCGAAAGTTACATTTCTGAAAATAGTAAAGGATTAGAAAATGAGGTTATAAATTTCCGAATCATCGAAAAGAAGTATGCTGAAAATCAAATGATACTATCGTATGGAATGATTAAAGGATACAATACTTATATTTTGGGGACGTCAAAATTTTCAATCGATTCAAGAGTGAATTATGGATACCTTATGGAAAAGGTAGTATTAAAAGCCACTGAAATGAACATTTCAACATGTTGGGTGGGTTTCTTTGACGATACTTACTTTAATGAAGTATCCATAGAAAAAGGTTTTGAAATACCAAGTATAGTAACTATCGGATATTCTGAAGATAGAAAGTCATATCTGGATAAATATATAAGGTTATCGGTTAGTGCTTCAAAAAGGCAGGGTTGGGGAAAAATGTTTTTTAATTACAAAATGAGAACACCTCTTACCACTGAGTATGTAAAGAGATATTCTGATTCGTTAGAGATGGTAAGATTAGCCCCATCATCTGGAAATACTCAACCTTGGAGAGTATTTTTTGATAATATGGTAAATGAATTTCACTTTTTTAAAAAGCCAATAAGCAAAAGGTATGAGTTAAGGGGATTACATGATATTGACATGGGTATTGCATTAACTCATTTCGAATTAACATCTTTACAAAATGGTTTATCAGGTAGTTGGGTTAGGCACCCAAAAGAGAATATTAACTCAATTGATGACCTGCAATATATTATAACTTGGAAATGTGAATAAAAATCACAAACTCCAAACAACGGCTCATACATAATTCTGGTTTCAGAGGATTTGCAAGTTAAGTCCTCGCAGGTACGTTTCGTTATGTTGTTTTTAGGCAGGATAATTGACTATAATAGCGTGGCATCAAATCCCTTAGTACGAGGAAACGCAGCGAGACAATTTAAAGCGGTGTCGCCTCTTCTTTTACCTAAAGATTTTATTATCTCAAGACATGGTCTTGCTATATTTTACTCCCTACCTGATTATAAACTTTTGACAAATATCATTGAGAAGAAACAATTGTCCCCTGATGATAATTTGGAAGATTTTATTAATGCCCCACTGATTTATAGAGGTTAATTTAATGTCCGTTTATTTAATTTGTCAAACAGAGGAGGAATCAATTATAGTTATTCAGAGGAGAATTATTTGGATAATAGAAAATACAATTTTTTGTTCATTATTAAGTATTTTTATACTCCGGTTATTCTACATTGTCTTTAAGAACAACAAATCTTCATATAAAAAATATGTTCTGCAACCGATGCATAAAGGTTGTCAGTGATGAAATCTCAAAATTGGGTTTTGAAATCTAATTCAAGAATTATTTTATTCTTTTCAAAGATTTCATTAAACAATTTCAGGTCCAATACGTTAACTTAGTAGTATGTTTAGAAAAGCAACAAATATAATCTTGGTAATCTTATTGTTGGCAACAACAGCAGGATTTACTATATCTAAACATTACTGTGGCGAAAGGCTTATTTCAGTTGCTATTAATACAGGTGCAGAACCTTGTTGTGATGATGGAAAAGGCAATTGTTGCCATAATGAAGCAGAATATTTCCAGTTAAACGATTACTTTGTTACTTCATTTACCCATTTCGATTTCCGGAATTACTTTACAATTGATCTGGATTTAGTTGCGAATTTTCTTTTTAGTATTTATTACAGGGGAGATAATACCAACGATTTTATTTCTTATACCGATTCTTCTCCGCCTCTCAAGATAAAAACCATATTGGCGAAATTGAACACATACCTTTTATGAGATAGCAATATGATTCAGGATCCCCATTTATGCCTTTAAGGATTTAAATGTCAAATCTCTGGTTTAATCGTATTGTTATAATAATGCAGGTATGTTTAATAAAATCATAAAATTCTTTTTGGAAAACAAACTGGTGACATTCATTGTCCTGGCAATATTCGTTGTCTGGGGTATAGTTTCATCACCGTTTGGCTGGGATACGGGAATTTTGCCACAAGACCCTGTCCCCGTTGATGCAATTCCCGATATTGGGGAGAATCAACAAATTGTTTATACTGAATGGTCTGGCCGTTCACCACAGGATATTGAAGACCAGATATCATATCCGCTGACTACAGCATTGTTGGGGATACCAGGTGTCAAAACCATCCGGAGTAATTCCCTCTTCGGGGTATCCAGTATTTATATCATTTTTAAAGAAGATGTAGAGTTCTACTGGAGTCGTACCCGTATTTTGGAAAAGCTAAATTCCTTGCCATCCGGCACATTGCCGGAAGGAGTTACACCATCACTTGGCCCAGACGCAACAGCTTTAGGGCAAATATATTGGTATACATTAGAGGGAAGAGACAAAAACGGGAATCCCAACGGTGGTTGGGACCCGCACGAACTTAGAACCATACAGGATTTCTATGTCAAATATGCCCTTACCTCGGCTAAAGGTGTTGCTGAAGTAGCTTCTATTGGTGGGTTTGTAAAGGAATACCAGGTGGATGTTGACCCCAACGCCATGAAAGCCCACAAGGTAAACATTGCCGATATTATGAATGCTGTGAAAAACAGCAATCTCGATATAGGGGCAAGAACCATAGAGTTTAATCGGGCTGAATACTTAATTCGAGCGTTAGGGTATATCAAAAATCTTGAAGATCTGGAAATGAGCGTTGTCAAAACCCGGAATAATGTTCCAATCCGTTTGAAAGATGTGGCACATACTACTTATGGACCCGGAACTCGACGTGGAGGACTTGACAAAGGTGGTTCCGAAGCTGTCGGGGGTGTTGTGGTTGCACGGTATGGGGCTAATCCGTTAGAAGTAATCAATAATGTAAAAGATAAAATTGCAGAAATTGAACCGGGCTTACCTTCCAAAATATTGGATAACGGAACAGTTTCAAAGGTCAACATTGTTCCTTTTTATGACCGTACAGGGTTGATAAAGGAAACACTTGGCACACTCGAAGAAGCGCTTACACTTGAAATACTCATCAGTATTATAGTGGTCATAATCTTAGTGCTTAATCTTCGTGCTTCATTATTAATATCAAGCATATTGCCCATTGGGGTATTGATGACTTTTATCGTCATGCGTCGTTTTGGTGTGAATGCAAATATTGTTGCACTTTCAGGTATTGCCATTGCCATAGGTGTAATGGTTGATGTTGGCGTGGTTTTTACCGAAAACATTCTCCGGCATCTCGAACTTGCAAAAAACAAAGGCAAAAAGCTGTTAACCACCATTTATGAGGCTACTATAGAAGTAGCCCCGGCAGTAGTAACTGCCCTCACTACCACAATAGTAAGTTTCCTTCCTGTGTTTGCTATGGAAGCAGCCGAAGGCAAACTGTTTAAGCCTTTGGCATTTACTAAAACATTTGCCATGCTTTCTGCTTTGGTAATTGGTCTGATTATCATTCCAACTTTTGCCCATATTGTTTTTTCGATTAAAGCAGACAAATCAAAGCTAAGAAAAGTATGGAGCATAATATTAATTGCTTCCGGTTCGATTTTCGCCCTGTTCTTTAACGCTATCATAGCCATTGCATTAATAGGCGTAGGTTTAAACAATTATTTCAGCAATAAATGGCCGGAAAATAAAAAACACTTCATTAATTACATCAATATAGGTATAACCGTGCTTGTTGTACTCTATTTTTTAAGCAAAGAATGGATGCCGCTTGGTGCAAACAACAGTCTTTTAATCAATTACCTTTTTGTATCGTTCATAATTGCTGTTGTCCTGGGCATACTTATGGGTGTTATTCGCTATTATTCCAACATCCTGAATTGGTGCCTTACCAATAAATGGAAGTTTCTGAGTTTGCCAATAATCATCGTTTTCCTGGGTATAATGATTTGGCAGGGCTTTGATACTATTTTCGGTTTTGTTCCCAAAGGATGGCAAAGCAGTAAGGCTTACCAGTCTGCTTCAGGTGTATTTCCCGGTATCGGAAAAGAATTTATGCCTCCACTTGATGAAGGTTCTTTCCTGTTGATGCCAACTACAATGCCCCATTCCGGCATTGAAGAAAACCTCGAAGTCATTCGTTTGCTTGATAAAAAGGTAAATTCAATACCGGAAGTCGAAAATGTGGCAGGTAAATGGGGACGGGTAAATTCTGCCTTAGACCCTGCTCCGGTTTCCATGTACGAAAATGTAATCAATTACAAATCCGAATATATTGTTGATGAGGATGGATACAGGATACGTTTTAAAGTAAACAAGGAAGGGGCTTTTGTCTTAAAAGACGGGTCAACTTACAATCTTGAAACGGATGAATACAAGAGCATTTCCAAAGAGCAATTAACAGAAGATAAAAAAGGGAGATACTTTCGTCAATGGCGCGAACACATTAAATCACCGGATGATATTTGGGATGAGATTGTTAAAAACTCCAATATTCCGGGATTAACATCAGCACCTAAACTTCAACCAATCCAGACGAGGCTCGTGATGCTTCAGACAGGTATGCGTGCCCCGATGGGGATAAAGGTTTTTGGGCCCGATTTGGAAACTATCGAACAGGTTGGTTACCAGATTGAATCTCAATTGAAAAATGTTGAAGGTATTGCCCCTATGTCTGTATTCGCTGACCGCGTCGTGGGTAAACCTTATCTTGAAATTGTCATTGACCGCAGCTCTATTTCCCGCTATGGGCTAACCATAACACAAATCCAATCGGTTTTAGGTAGCGCTATTGGTGGTATGGAATTGACAACCACCGTGGAAGGCCGTGAACGTTTCCCGGTAAGGGTTCGCTATGCCAGGGAATATCGTGATAATCCCGAAGACCTCAAAAAAATATTGATTCCAACTGCCGACGGCTCGCAAATTCCTCTTGGCGAATTGGCCGATATAGACTATACACGTGGCCCGCAACTCATTAAAAGTGAAAATACCTTTTTAGTTGGATATGTCATTTTCGATAAAAAGGAAGGATTTGCAGAAGTAGATGTTATTGAAAATGCACAAAATTACCTGAACGACAAAATTGAAAGTGGAGAACTGGTTATTCCGGCCGGTGTGAATTTTGTTTTCACTGGCAACTACGAAAATCAGGTCAGGGCAGCTAAAAGATTAATGATTATTGTTCCGTTAGCCCTTATCGTTATATTCCTGATTTTATATTTTCAGTTTCGCTCAATAACTGCTTCAAGCCTGATATTTACAGGTATCATCGTAGCTTTTTCAGGTGGGTTTATAATGCTTTGGCTATACAGCCAGGAATGGTTTATGAACTTTTCTATCGTTGGGATTGATTTCAGGGAGATGTTCCAGATTCATACGATAAACCTGAGTGTCGCCGTGTGGGTGGGATTTATTGCTCTGTTTGGGATTGCAACAGACAATGGTGTACTGATAAGCACCTACCTGAAACAACTATTCGATAAAAAAGGACCGGAAAGTATTGAGGAAGTAAGAAAAACAGTATTGGAAGCAGGTTTAAAAAGAGTAACACCTGCCATGATGACTACGGCAACAACTATTATTGCTCTTATGCCTGTATTAACTTCTACAGGTAAAGGTTCTGATATTATGGTCCCGATGGCAATACCTTCAGTTGGCGGGATGCTTATTGCTGTACTGACCATTTTTGTTGTTCCGGTACTTTACTCCATGTGGCAGGAGAAAAAGGTTATGAAGAATATTAAACCAATTAATGAATAAAAAAATGAAGAAAATAATATATATACTTGGTTTGCTCTTTCTGATTCCGAATACAATCTCCTATTCTCAGGAATTGATAAATCAATACCTTGAAAAGGCAGCCAAAAATAATCCGGCATTAAAAGCCATATTCAATGAGTATCAGGCTTCACTTGAGGTTATTCAACAAGTTGGAGCTTTACCCGACCCGCAGGTGACATTCGGATATTTTATCCAGCCCGTTGAAACCCGGTATGGCCCGCAGGAAGCACGTTTTTCTGTTTCCCAGATGTTTCCCTGGTTTGGTACATTAAATGCAAAAGAAAACACGGCCATTCAATTGGCAAAGATAAATTATGAAACTTTTGAAGAAGCCAAATCAAAATTGTATTACGAAGTTAAAACGGCATATTTTGATTTGTATGTAACAGGGAAAGCAATTCAGATTACACAGGAAACCCTGGAAATCCTGAAATCTTTTCACCGCCTTGCTATGATTAAAGTAGAAGCTGGAATGGTTTCGGCAGTGGACGGATTACGTGCAGAAATGGAACAGGCAGACCTGGAAAACCAGTTAGCCCTGTTGAAGGATACATGGTATATACAAACTGTAAAATTCAATAACCTGTTAAATGTTGACAATGCATCAGCAATAATTTTACCGGATATTTTATGGAACAACAGTTTCATGCTTTCCAAAACTGCATTGCAAGATAGTATTCTAAAGGGTAATTATCAATTATCAAAATTCGATATTCAATCAGAGGCGTTGAAATATAAAGAACAAGTTGCCAAAAAATCGGGTAGCCCATCATTCAATATAGGATTAGATTACATTGCCATAGGTAATACGGATAATTCAATGGTTACATCCGGTTTAAGCGGAAGAGATGCCATCATGTTTCCTAAAATAGGAATAACCATTCCCTTGTATCGGGATAAATATAAAGCTACGGTTCAGGAGCAAGTATACCTGCAAAAATCCAATTTCGAACAAAAAACAGACAAAACAAATATGCTTGAAACAGTTTTTGAGAATGCTTACAAAGAGTACAGTGATGCAGATAGGCGTATCGAACTGTTACATAAGCAAATCACTTATGCCTTGCAAGCGCTTAGAATCCTTGAATCAGAGTATACGGCTGGTAAAACCGGTTTTGAAGAAATGCTGCGTATGGAACGAAAAGTTCTTAAATACAACCTTGAACTTGAAAAAGCAAGGGCAGATAAACAAGCGGCAATATCATTTATTAATTATTTAATGGGAAAATAAAAAATCAGTTAAGATGAAAACGTTATTCAATATAAATAAAAAGGAAATAAAACTAATCGGTGTTGCATTGCTTATTGGTTTTAGCTTAGGTTGGTTATTCTTTCATAAATCAGGAGGAGAAAAACCAGAAAAACACGATAATACAGATCACGTAGAACATGCAGAACAGGAAACCATCTGGACATGTTCCATGCATCCGCAGATAAAACAGGATAAACCGGGACAATGTCCGATATGTGCAATGGATTTAGTGCCTATAGCATCATTAAGTTCTGATGATGAGCATGTTTCCCCTGATGAAATCCAAATGAGTGAGTCAGCCGTACAGTTGGCAAATATTAATACAACTATGGTAACTAAAGGTATACCCCGGAAGTCAATTTCCTTATTGGGAAAAGTCAAACCTGATGAAAGAAACATTGCTGAACTTACTGCACGTTTTGGAGGCAGGATTGAAAAATTGTTTGTCAATTATACCGGGCAAGAGGTATATAGAGGCCAAAAACTTGCGACTATTTATTCACCTGCGTTAATTACTGCACAAAAGGAACTTCTTGAAGCGGTTCAGTTTAAAAAATCCAATCCGGATTATTATAAAGCAGCTATAAGTAAGTTAAAGCTTTGGGATTTAACAGATGAACAAATAGTAAGTATAACAGAAAACAGTGAACCACAACTATATTTCAATGTGCTATCACCCATCACCGGGACGGTTACTCAAAGGCATGTTGCACTCGGTAATTATATAAAAGAGGGTGATGGTTTGTTTGAAGTAATCGACCTTACAAAAATCTGGATAATGTTTGACGCTTACGAAAGCGATTTACCTTGGATAGAAAAGGGCGACCATATCGAATTTACCATTCAATCATTGCCCGGAAAGACATATGAAGGAAAGGTAACATATATCGACCCCTTCATTGATCCTGAAACAAGGGTTGCACAGCTGCGGGTCGAATTATCCAACAGCAAGCAGGAACTAAAACCTGAAATGTTTGCCAGTGGAATTTTGCATTCACAAATTACTAACAGCTCGAATGCACTACTTATTCCAAAGTCAGCTATTCTTTGGACAGGCAAGCGTGCTGTTGTTTACGTAAAAATACCCGACAGGGAAACACCATCTTTTAAATACAGGGGAATCACCTTGGGTCCTGATGCAGGTAATTTCTATGTTGTTGCTGAGGGGTTGACAGAAGGTGAAGAAATTGCAACGAATGGGGTATTCAAGATTGATGCGGCTGCACAATTGGCAGGAAAGCTCAGCATGATGAATCCTGAGGGTAGCAAAGTGTCGACCGGGTATGACCATGGAAACATGGATATGAGTAGTGATGCGAACGTACTACATTTAGGACATTCTGAAATGCAAATGAATAATCAGGATAAACAAACCAACCACCAAGTGAAGGCTAATTTAGAGCACACCATTTTAAAAGTTTCCGGTAATTGTAGCATGTGCAAAGCACGGATTGAAGAAGCTGCCCTTTCGTTAGACGGTGTAAACTCCGCCGATTGGTACGAGGAAACTAAAATGTTGCATTTGTCTTACAATGCTGATAAGATAAAAGAAATCCAGATTCATAAAGCAATTGCAAAAGCTGGTCACGATACCGAAAAAGCTACAGCGCCGCAGGATGTTTACGATAAGTTGCCCGGTTGCTGTCAATATTCAAGAAAATAATTAATATTGTTAAATATGTTAATTATAAAAGAAAAACTAATAAGAACAGCTTTTATACTGGCTATTATAACCATAACCTATAATGTTGTGGAAGGTTTGGTATCGGTATTTTTTGGCATCAACGATGAAACACTTGCCCTGCTTGGGTTTGGAGTTGACAGCTTTGTAGAGGTACTTTCAGGTATTGGTATTTTGCATATGATTTACCGGATGAAAAAAGTCGGCATCAATGATGTGCCAACAAGGGATAAATTTGAACGACAAGCGCTTAAAATAACCGGTACAGCATTTTACATTCTGGTAATAGGATTAATTGCAGGTTCGGTTATGAACATTGTAACCGGTTCAAGACCAGAAACTACTATTGTTGGAGTTATTATTTCAATATTGTCAATCCTTACGATGTATATATTAATGTCGTGGAAATTGAAAATAGGCAAGCAACTGAATTCGGATGCTATAATTGCCGATGCCAACTGCACAAAAACCTGCTTCTACTTTTCATTCGTGCTACTTGCATCAAGCGGTTTGTACGAATTATTTGGAATTGTCTGGTTTGATATTGCAGGTTCTCTGGGGATAGCCTGGTTTGCCTTTTCAGAGGGCAAGGAAACCTTTGAAAAAGCAAAAAGCGAGGAATTGAGTTGTAATTGCAGTGATTAGCATAAAAACCGATCCAATTGTTTTCGTTTTCATATTGGTCAAAGATCAGGTTAGATAAAGTTTGAGAAATAAGTCATGCCTTTAAAGTCAAATAAGTATTCTATTCAAGCCTATTTCTCGATCCCTGCTTATCCAATAGATAATCAAAAAAATAAATCTCTGCTTTCTTATTAACCAACTTCGGATTATTAAACTTTTCTCAACAGTAATTGTTTTTATTACAGGAGTACATCATGAAAAAAACGATAGCAAGTTCCTTAAAAGTTATTTATTGACAGAAACAGCATTATTAACCTAAAAATAAGAATTACCATCATGGCTAATTTAAAAACAAAATACATGGGATTGGAACTGAAGAATCCCATAATAATCGGAACAAGCAATCTTGTGACAAGTGTCGATAGTCTTAAAAAGATTGAAAGGGCTGGTGCAGCAGCCGTTGTTTATAAATCACTATTCGAAGAACAGATACATCTTGAAAATCTGGAATTATTTGAACAAAGGACAGAGTATGAAGAACGAAATGCTGAAATGATCACTCTTTTCCCAAATTCTAAATCAGTCCCATTATTTAATACTTGGCAACAGAGGAGGCTTCACTTCTCTTTAGGGCTTTTTAATGCAGTGTTATTATTTGGGGGAGAGTTATTTTGTAATAACATAAGACATATCTTATAACTATTTATATGTCAAATAGAACAATAAAGTATTTATTATCAGTTAATTAAATTCTTGGCAAAAAAAGAATTATTTACAATTGGGGAAATTTTGCATTATTATGTCAAACAAAATAGGTCGCCCTTAAGTTTGATTCCCATAAATCTTAATATTCCTTATTCATAATCAAATAATTAGGTTTTTTAGTAAATTTGATAATATCCGAATTTGCTATAAAAGCTGGAGATAAATGAGATATAATTCACCGTTCCTCCAGGATGTGCCAGGTCAGTCAACTGCAAAAGCCGGACGCCTTGACCACATTTGGCCGGTCAGATTACAATTAACATATATAACAATATAACACGCATTTAACTTCGGCGTTAGTGGTCAATATTATCCGGCTAACTATGGTCAAAGCAACTGGCTTTTCCACTGTAGCTTAAAGCACCATAGGAAAGAGCCCGCTCGCAGGACAGATCAATCAGGGCTGTGTCGTACTGTTTTTCAAGACTTAATATGCACTGAAGGATCAGATTGCTGAATTTGTAGAATATTATAATAACCACCGATACCATGAGTCATTGAATAACGTAAATCCTGCAGATGTCTATTTTGGAAGAGACCAGGAGATCTTTGCCAGGAGAGAAGATATTAGGCAACGTACTTTACTGAAAAGGAAATTGGATTATGAAGTGCAAAAAACAACTTTGATTTAATGAAAGTAT
>Ga0315541_1002606_pt1 | contig 14792 bp, 15 predicted proteins | sample SalMarSW160190MG_FD_203095 | JGI IMG/M metagenome (GOLD analysis project Ga0315541, IMG submission 203095) | Salt marsh sediment microbial communities from the Plum Island Ecosystem LTER, Massachusetts, United States - Salt Marsh Sediment SW1601-190 ...
GCCCCCGACTCCCACGACCCCCCTGGTGCCAGAATTTCCGGAAATGTGGTGCCAGAATTTCCGGAACCCACAGCTCCTCCTGGATGACGGCTCGGAGGGCGGCGTCGCCGGAGACCATCCTATCGAGGTGTGTCGCTCGGGGTGGGCGAGGTGCGCGGCAATTCCCCTCAACAATATGGCAATATGGCGATGGCCCAAGCCGCGGACCCGAGCCCGGGCGGGTGCGGGTGGCCCTGCTCCTGATGATGGCCGGTGTCCTGGGCGCCTCCATGGCGCGATGAGCCGACCCACGCCCCCGCTGTCACATCCCTCCTCCATCCTGGTGTGCGGCCGGACCCGTCCGGCCTCCCACCCATTGCGGAGGGAGCTTGACCCGACAGAGACCCGCCGCGGATCCGCAGGCGGCCCTCCGGCCCGGCCCCACCCGACGCGCCTCCCCGGCGCCCCCGCTCCCGATCCGCCCCCGGTTCTGGGGCCTACGCGTCGCCGGGCGCGTGGATGGGGTTGAACCCGTCTACGTAGACGGGGGTTCGCATCCCAGGTGTCGGGGACAAGAAGTCCTGGGGCACTTGGCGAAAGATCGTGGACCAAGCCTCAGCTCCCGGACCGTCATACATCTTCCTCTGACCACCTACGGCATTCTCGTATCAGGTCCTGCCAGTCCGTCGGCGGACGACCCCGCTCGAGCATGGCGCGAAAGACCACGTACGGGTCCCTGCGCGCCCCGCTCTTCCGGAGGGTCGATTCGTCATTCAGCCATACGTACGCTATCAGTGCTGGATCTGTGGCATAACGGAAGAAGAGCCGGAATCGGCGAAAGAACTTCTCCCGCCTCCAGTGCCTGTAGTCATCCCCAAGCGTCTTCCCTTGTCGGTAGCGAGGCGCACCAGGGTCGTGCGGGATGTCGCGTAGGGTAGCGTCTCGCACAGCCGCGAGCAGTTTTGCCGCCGGGCTGCTTCTGTAGCCATCCGGATCGTGGTCCCGAAGACGTTCAACCTCGGCCTTGAGACTCCGCCACCTCTCAGAGAACTCCGACCATACCAACAGGTGGTGGCCACTGACGACGAGAGGGCGCGACTTGCGTGCAGCCGCGCCCCCTGCTCCATGCCTGGAACCCGCCATGTTCAGGGAAGCTCAAACTCGTCGCCCAACACCTCGTCAAGATCGTACTCCACGCCAGCCAGAAGATCGTCCAAGCCCGCAACGTCCGCCTCGGCGAGCGGGCGCATCCCGCCCGGGGTGACCATCATCTGCTGTTCGAGGAACGCAAGGTAGGCACCGAGGACCGGGTCCTCCTCCTTGTCACGTGGATGCGCACGGACCAGTAGACGTCCAGGGGCGATGACGTCAGCCTCCACCTCACCCTCAGCGAATTCAGGATGAGAGGTGAACAGGGCACTCTCAAAGCGGAGCGCCTTCGAATTGCCTGTCCGGGTAGCCTTACCAACGTAAGACATGGTTTCCTCACCGCGATGGGGGTCAGTACATATGTACTGACGTATTGCACCTGCTGTCAAGTCGGACACTCGATATGCAGAAGGCGCCAGCGGGGCCGCCGCCAGGTGAAGGATGACCTCGCGAACGGGGCGCTCCCATGGCCGGATGCCCTGTCACACCCCTCCTCCATCCTGGTGCGCGGCCGGACCCGTCCGGCCTCCCACCCACCACGGAGGAAGCTTGGCACGGCAGCGACCCGCCGCGGCTCCGCAGGCGGCCCTCCGGCCCGGCCCCACCCGACGCGCCTCCCCGGCGCCCCCACTCCTGATCCGACCTCGATTCTGGGGCCTACGCGTCGCCGGGCGCGTGGACGGGGCGGGGAGAGTGGGGTGGGCTACAGCTCCCCGAACTGCCGGATGCGGACGCGCCCCTCGGCGAAGCGCGCGGTGATCTCGAGCTCTCCTCCCATGGCTTCGACGACGCGCCGAAGGGTGCTGATGTACATGTCCGTCCGTCGCTCGAGCTTCGAGACCGATGCCTGGTTGATGTTGAGCGCGCGGCCCAGCTCCTCCTGCGCCGCTCTTCGGGGAGCGAGGCCAGGAGGTCGGCGAATGGGGTCGTCATGGGATCAGCCCTTCCTGTCGGAGTCGAGCCACGTGCTCTTCATAGAGGCGCTCCGCCTGCGCGATGCTCATCAGATAGAATGTCGTCAACGTCTTCCGCGTTGGACTCTGAGGCAGTGCTCGAGCCTGCTCCGCGACGTCGGAAGTGGGCCTGGACCTGGGCACGGGAGGCTCCCTCAACCGAGGAGATCCTGGGGGTTCTGGGCCTGGTGCCGGATGTGGAGCACGTGGACGCGATTGCCTCGGATGGTGAAGAGGATCTTGTAGGAGTCGTGCAATCGCTGGCGGATCGCCTCGGTGAAGAAACGATCCTCGTACGCCAGGCCGCACTCCTCCGCGGTGGTGGCGAGATCGCGGATGGCCGCTCGGATTCCCGCATACCATTGCTCCGGGTACGCGGAGCCGGGGCTATGGGTCTGCAGGTACCGGTAGTGGGCGCGGAGGTTGTTCTTGGCTTCGAGCTCGAGGATGACCTTCAGCACTACGGCCGCTCCGAGATCCCGAGCTCACGCTCGAGGGAAGCGAATGCGTCCTCGGCAGCCTCGCCGGTCCCGGCCTCCACGCCCTGGAGGCCCCTTTGGATTCCGACGATCGCGGCGGCGTGGGCCGCCAGGTCGAGGAGCTTCTGGTACGCGGCTGCGCTCTGCACCACGAGCTCTGCCCGCCCATGGACGGTGAGCACCTCAGGGCGTCCTGTCTTGCGGAGGTGCTTGACGTGCGCCCGCACGTTGCGCTGGAAATCGGAGAGTGAGTGGATGTCCATGAGGTTGATCATCGGGCCTCCCGTATCATGAAATATCGTGGATATTTCATGATAGTCGGTTGCCCTGACGTTGTTCAAGGCTGGCGAGCCGTGGCCGACCCTCGATGCGGCCGAGAGACACTCGCACGGTTCGAGGGGCGACGGCATGGCGCGATGGGCCCCGGCTCGCCTCGAGCGGGCGGCCGCGCCAAACCCGGTTGCGCATTCCCCTCCATCGGGCCCATTCTGCCCGTGTGGGACCACACCCTCCGCCTGCCTCTTCCCGAAGGCCCGGTCCCGCAAGAACGGTGTGAACCTCCCCACCGAAGGGAGTGCGTTGACACCAGCGCCATCCTGGACGGGTGGCGGAGGCACTATCCTCCAGTTCATCCCTTGATCGTGCTCCATGGGGGCGAAGGGCCGCACGGCCGGTGGAGACACAGGGCGTCCCAACCGAGCATTGTGAGGGAAGGCACGCAGCACTAGCTTCCATACGGGTCCTGCCGGTCGCGAAGTCCCAGGTTCCACCTGGGATACGCCCTTTTGGGGGCATAGCGACGGCGGGACCCATTTCATTGGGGCTCCATCTGCTGCTCTACCTGGGTTTGACCCGGCCGGGGTCGAGTTCTCCGTCGGCGGGCTGAAAGCACCAGTGCCGGTAGGGGTCCAGCCAACGATTGGCGTGAGTGCCACGAAGGCCCGTGGTCACGCCGATGTTGAAGTGGGGGTAGATCCCCCTGATTCTCCGGTTGATCTCCCGGTAGACCGTCTCCTTGGCGACCGTCTTCTTCCCGCGACGCGCGGCACCCTCCGGCTTGCGCTTGTGGTGGTCGTTCAGACGGAATTGCATCGCACCCAGGACCACGTCCAGGAATTGCATGACGACGTGGTCGTGCGATCGGACTTCGGCGATCTGGTCCCGCGGGATCAGGACCTTCGCGCGGCGGAACGCTGGACTGTGCTCGAGCCCGGCCAGGTGGCCCTTGAACGTCTCGTTCTTCTCCCGCGTGTCGGGCAGGTCATCCAGATAAAGGCGCACCCGGAGCGGTGTCACCCCGTCCGTCGCGAACTGCAAGCCGAAGGCGTGCTTGACGAACTGGTAGTACAGCAGGTGGTAAGCGTGCTCCCGCCGGTAGGCGTCCAACCGCTTGGATTCCACGAGCCGGTGCCGGAACATGATGCGGATCTTGATTTGCCCGCTGTCCACCACGTCAAAGAGCGTGTTCACGAGGGCCAAATAGCGGTCCAGGTACCCGGCTGAAACCTTCTGCCACTTCACTTCGGCGCCGATCCCCACCGCCGCCTTCGCCGCTTCGAGAGTCTCGATCACGCCCCCAAGCTGCGTGGACTCCACGAGCGCCCCACCGTAGAAACTGGCGTAGTAGGGCCCACCCTCCTTCGACTCGTCGGTGTAGATCACGACCTCTCTGGACACTCGTGCCTCGGCGATCGAAGGGCCTTCGGGGGATTGTCCGCCCCGAGGACTCCCCCACTCTCCCTCACAACGACTTCCGAGGGAGCGTTGGAAGGCGCGTTGGGGGCTTGGATAGATGATGACCCGCCGGCCGGGCGCGAGAATGCCCATAGGGGACGACGGCCCCGCCGCCGCTCTGGCCGTCGTCCCCCCGTTGCGGTCCCATTCCGCACGCCCCATTCTGCCCGTGTGGGACCCCACCCTCCGCCTGCCTCTTCCCGAAGGCCCGGTCCCGCAAGAACGGTGTGAACCTCTCCACCGAAGGGAGTGCTCGGCACGCCCGACATGACCCGCCCCCTCCACCTCCTCGCCGTCTGGAACCCCGCCTACTCGGGGGACGCGCTGGACGTGCACCTGTCGCTCCTGCTGGAGTGGAGCCGGCGCCGCGCGGCCGGCCAGGCGGAGGCCGAGGACGTGTACGTGTGGTGGGGGAAGATCCGCTCGAAGAACCGGGAGGGGCGGCTCAAGCATCACGACCAGGTGACGGCGCTGGACGCCCAGGCCCACGCGGGGACCGAGACGCACCTCTACCTCACCGACTATCGCTCGCTCTACGTGGCGGAGGTGGGGGAGGTCACGGACGAGGACGTGCGCGACAGCGACGACACGCCCGCGGTCATCGAGGAGGCGGGCAAGCTCCACAACGTGGGTTACCACGACCGGCCGGTGTCGCTCTACGGGGGGATGGTGGACCTGCCCCTCATCGTGCACCGGGAGCCCGAGGCCCAGTGGTTCTCGGACCGGGACGCCCTCACCGAGGGTGGACTCTGGGCCGAGCGGGCCGCTGCGCTCCGGAGCGATACGGAGCGGATGAGCCGGGAGCTCCGGGACAACCTGTTCGGGCGGGACCTGTGGGCGGCCATGGAGCCGGCCACGCGTTCGTTCCTGGCCTCGGCGGAGGCGGTCTTCCGGGCCCGGCGGGACGACCCCGGGTTCGACCTGTCCGGGGTGGCCGTGGAGTACGCCAAGGCGGTGGAGACGGAGCTGAACGCGCTTGTGTTCCCTGCGCTGAAGAAGGCGTTCCGGTCCCGGCCTCCCGCGGAGCAGGAGGTGCGCGTGGACGGGCGGGTGCTGGACCTGGGGGGCACGGTGCCGCACCAGACGCTCGGGGCGATGCGGGTCCTGCTGACCCAGGAGGGCCCGGTGCAGACGGCGATCCGGCAGCAGCTGCCGCACGACGCCTCGTGGGTCCTGGGGCTCCTCCCGCGCGAACTGGAGAAGCTGGTGGAGCTCCGGAACGCGGGGGCGCACTCCACGGACGTTTCTTCTCACTTCGCTCGAAGGTCTCGCGGCCAGCGTGAAGCTCGCGCTCCGCGCGCCCACCACGGGTGGCCGCTCGGCTCCGCGGAAACGCTCGGGCCCATCCGGGAGATGGTATTGGGGGTGGGGAGGGAGGGGATGATCGCGAGGTTGGTGCGGGTGGGGATGAGGGGGAGGTGAGAGAGGCAATGACTGGGCGCTCTCAGGCATCGTGCAGCCCCTGGATCAGCGGCCGGCTTGCGAGCATCCCATGATTCACGGCCTCCACCTACCTCACCTCAGCGCCTACGACCCGCCTGTCGCGGGTGAGGGAACGCTCTATCCACTCGGCATGTTCACCCTGGCGGAGGGGCTAGCCGACGAGCTCGCGCCATGGATCACGGCCCGTATGTGGAGGATCCGCTTCGTAACGGCCATCGCGGTGGCAGCGCGCGCACTCGACACGCTTCGTGACGAGGTCGCAGAAGATGGGGTGACGCCGCCTTACCTGGTCTTCGAGTGGATCCTCGCGGAGGCCCTCGCGGCGCAGCGGGACTTCCCGAGGGAAGCGACGATCCGGGTGCCCGGCATCGAGAAGGCTCGTGCAGCGCGTGTGCGGGGCCGACACCTCGACGCGCTCTCGTACCTGAAGACGCCCAAGGTCTTCGGGTTCCAAGGCATCTACAAGCGGCTTGCCATCGGGATGCGCGTCGTCGATAGGGACCTGGGGCTTCTCGAGCGCGGCGACCAGCTGTTGCGCGCATGGGAACGGGAACAAGGCGTGACAGGCTACGCAGACGGTCGGCCGCACTCCGAGGGACGACGGCTCCTGGACGCGATTACCCGCGAGGTGTCCGTGGGCCTGGGACCTGAGGGGATCACGCTTCCCGCGAAGTCGTACGTGTGGTCTCGCCTGGCCAGCACGCTTCGGCCGGACGGCGCGGGACCGCAGGAGCGCGCGCTGCTCACGCAGTGGCTCATGGATCCCTCGCAGCCGCTCCAGCGGGAGTTCGTGCTCGGGATACGCGAGATAGATCAGACCTTGTCCGAGACTGCGGCGATCGAGGCGATCTCGGGTCAGGCATCGCCAGCCATGGCGAGGATGTTGGAGGCGGTGCTGACGTACGAGCGTCTCGCGCGGTTGCTACACACGGGGCTCGACGTCCTTCGGCGTGCCTCCACGGCGGCGGGTACCAAACCGATCCACTTGGGCGAGCTTGCAGGGGAACCCCTCCTCATGGCCCTCGTGCGGTTGCTTCCCGGAGCGTACGTCGGCGCAGCCGAAGCCTTAGAGCTCGTCGGGCGGGGCGCGTCCTTCGAGGCCGACTTTGGCCGCTTCCGGGACATGAACGACCCGGTGGTCCTCGCCGAGGAGCTCCTCGCTCGGCACAGGGACGTCCAGCAGGCAAAGCCCCCCGCCGGCAAGCGACCGTGGTTCGAGGACATCGACGGCGCATTCGTCGTACGCCCGCCCTACCGTCTGGATCAGCCACCGGCACTCACCGAGGACTTCGTGCACCCCTACCGCGTCGGTGCCGTCCAGGAGTTCCTCCGCGACCTGCGATGAGCGAACGCACCGGCCGTCTCCTAGACTACTGGCTTCCGCCCGAAGGCTCCGGGCGCCCCCTGGCCTGCCTCGCGACGACGTTCACGTTCGAGCCCGACTTCTTCGAAGGTGAATGCTTGTCCCGCTTCCTGGGGCTGGACTCCAGACGTGGCGAGAATCGCGAGCTCGACTTGGCGTTCCTGATCGAGCAGGAGGAGCGGCTGGCTGAGACCCGCGTCTGCGTGGTGGTGGATCGGAGTGAGGTGCGGGAAGGACGGTCCCTTCGCTGGGATGTGCTTCCCGCAGGCGTCCCGAGCGGCGTCCAGCACGCGAAGGTGGCCGTCCTGGTGTGGCAGCGACTCATGCGCATCCTAGTCACCTCGGCGAACCTCACCGAGGTGGGCTACAGATACAACGTCGAGACCGGGCTCGCGGTGGATGCCCTCGCGGGCGGGCGCCTGCCCGCATCGCTCTTCAACGCACTGTTGGAGGCGGTGAAGGGCATCCTTGAGAAGGCGCCCGGCGACCCGGAGCGACCGGGCCCCTTGGCTCGAGCCCTCGACACTGTCGCGCTGGCCGGCAATCTGATGGCCAGCTTCTCTTTGCCCGCGAGTTTCCCGCCTGGGCTCAAGCTGGATGTGGTGGCCGGGGGACCGGACAAGGGAGTCGTTCCACGCTTGGCCGGAATCCTGCGAGGTGGGCCGCCACGGCGTGCCGTGGTCATGTCCCCATTCTTCGACACCCACGAGGAGAAGTCGCTGGCCGGCATAGCGCTGGCAGGGTTGATGGCGCAGCGTGGGCCTACCACGGTGACCTTCGTCATCCCGGTGGACAGCATGGATCAGCGGACGGTCCTTCGGGCGCCGTCCTGCCTCTTACGGTCCCTCTCGTCCCGCATGGAGGTCGCGTTCAAACCCTTCCGGCAGCTTCAGGCCGACGAGGTGCGTCGTCTCCACGGGAAAGCGCTCCTGTTGGAGAACGAGGAGTGGACCACGGCGCTTGTGGGCTCCTCGAACTTCACGGCTGCCGGCCTGGCCTTATCGCCCTTCCGGGCGAACCTCGAGCTGAACCTGGCGGTGACGGCTCGCGCCGAATCGAAGGAGGCGGGAGCGCTCCGCGCGTTGTTCAGTGCCGGCGACCCATTGGATCTGTCCACCGCCGAGTGGGCCCCCGAGGAGGACGCGGAGGACAAGCCTCTGTCCGTCCTTCCCTGGGGATTCCGCGAGTGCTTGCTGCATCCCGACGTCCCGAAGCTCGAGCTGATCTTCGGCCCACCCGATCTCCCCAGCCACTGGGCTGTTCGTGATCCGATCTCCGGGATCGTACTGATGGATCACGGCGCATGGATGGCTGCAGGCTCGCCCGAGCGCATCGACGTGGTGGTGAGCGGCGATCGATTCCCCTTGTTCCTCGAGGTAACATGGGAGAGCAAGGGTGGACAGGCCGGCGCGGGGTGGGCCGTGAATGTGACCGAGCCCGGCAAGCTGCCCGCGCCTGAGGAATTGAGGGACCTGCCCGCGCAGGCGCTCCTGCAAGCACTTGCGTCGACGCGTCCGATCCACGAGAGCCTCGCCAGGTTCCTGGTGGCGCGTGAGAGCGGCCATGCGGATCACGTCGACGAGATGGACCCGCTGAAGCGCTACTCGGGAACCGGCCGTCTGCTTGCGCGAGCCCGCCAGGTCTCGGCCGCCTTGATGGGCCTCAAGCAACGGTTGGAGCGACCGGCTGGCTCCCTGGACGCCCTGGAGTGGCGGCTCAATGGGCCGGTTGGCCCTACTGCAGTGGCTGAGAGCCTTGGTCGTGCGGACGAGCCCGGTTCGTTCTTGAAAGGTGAGCGAGCGTTCCTGCTGGGGGAGCTGGCTCTGACCCTTTCCAGAGTGGATTGGAGCCGAACAGCTGGGGTCATCCCGATCGACGAGGTGAAGTCAAGGGTGAGGGAGACGGTCCGGGCTCTCGACCACATGCGGCGAGACTGCGACGCCGGAGACGAGCGACTCATGGCATACGCGGCCAAGGCGTTCCGGAAGGCAGGGGTATGAGCTGGACCCTCTCACCCCGGATCTCGCTGGCCAACGAGCGTATCCCGCGAGAGGACGCGCAGCGGCAGATGGCCACGGCCCAGGCTATCCTTGAGCGCCTCCAGACGCAGCCGGGCGTCGTGCTGGCCGACGAGGTGGGGATGGGGAAGACGTTCGTGGCGCTGGCTGTAGCGGTGTCCGTCGCGGAGTCGATCGGACGCCGGGCCCCGGTGGTAGTGATGATTCCACCGGGAGTGAAGGAGAAGTGGCCCCGGGATTGGGGGTACTTCCGGGACAAGTGCCTCGGCCCCGGTAGGAAGGTCCGCGCCACGGACCACACCGTCACGCGCGGGGTCGAGTTCCTGAAGCTCCTGGATGATCCGGCGTCGCGCCGGAATCACGTGATCTTCCTCAGCCACGGCGCTCTCACGCATTCGCTCAAGGACCCCTTCGTCCAGCTGGCGATCATTCGCACGGCATTCCGATGGCAGCGGGACTTGGATCGGCAGAGGCGTGCGTTTTGTCATTGGGCATGGCGCATCCTGCGCCACAGGCCATTCCGGGACCCTGACCTGGTAGAGCGACTGCTTCGTGCCCCGCCGGAGAACTGGCGAGGGGTTGTCGAACGTCTCACGGGAGAGGACCTGGGCGATGAACCGGTGCCGGCGGCGCTCCTCAAGGCGATCGATGCAGCCGACCTCACAGACATCCAGGCCGTCCTCCACGAGGTGCCACTCAATCAGAGCAAGTACCTGGACGAACGCTTGCGGGAGCTGCGTGCCGCGCTGAAGGCAGCGCTCGACGAGTCTTGGAAGGAGTACCTGGCGCGGATCCGCGTCAGACTGCCTCTGCTCATCATGGACGAGGCCCACCACCTGAAGAACCCGGGTACGCGTATCTCCTCCCTGTTTGACAACGAGGACGAGATGTGGCTACGCGGCGCGCTGTGTGGCGTGTTCGACCGTATGCTCTTTCTCACCGCCACGCCATTCCAGCTCGGGCACCACGAGCTGGTCGAGGTGCTCCGTCGTTTCGAGGGCATTCGGTGGCACAAACGGCTCAGCCGCGATGCCTTCCGTGCGACCTTGGACGACTTGAGCACCGTCCTCGACGCGGCCCAGGCTGCGGCCCTTCGGCTGGACCGCTCGTGGGGAAGGGTGCGCCCCGAGGATATTGCACAAGAGCCCGGCTGGTGGGGGCGCACCGATCTCACCGACTCTGCGTCTGCCGTGGCGAACCTGATCCGAGAGGTGGAGTCCAAGATCCGAACTGCCGAGCAGCACCTGCGGCCGTGGGTGATCCGTCACGTTCGCGCCGACCGGGACCATCGGCGATCGGTACGACCAGGCAGCGGGATCGAATCGGACCGCGAGGGCGAAACCGGTGGCCTGCAGGTGACGGGAGCGACCGTTCTGCCCTTCCTGTTGGCGGCTCGTGCCCAGGCTGTGGTGTCCGCCGAGGGCCACCGCCGTGAGGAAAGCGTGCGGGCCTACTTCGCAGAAGGGTTGGCTTCCTCGTTCGAGGCCTACCGCGAGACACGGCGAGCCCAGCAGGCCGGCGATATCCTGGACGATGTGCCTGGTAACGGGCCCGGCGGGTTGTCGCAGGAGGCTCTGTGGTATCTCCGGCAGATCGATGCCGCGCTCCCCGCCCAGGACATCGGCATCCGCGCCGCACATCCCAAGATCCAGGCGACAGTCGGCCGCGTGCTCAAGCTCTGGGAGGCGGGAGAGAAGTCGCTGGTGTTCTGCTTCTACCGGCACACAGGCCGGGCCCTGCGCAACCATGTCTCTCGCGTCATCCAGGCGGCACTCGTGGAGAGGGCGGCGGCCAAGCTGGGCTTAAATCCACGGGAGTCCGACCGTGTCTGGCAGGAGCTGGAGTTGTTCGGGGACCGGTTCTTCGACGCGGATGCGCCCGTAACCCGGATGGCGGAGCAGGAAATCCGACGCCACCTCGGGGCGAGCGGACTCCACGACGGGAGCGATCTGGATCGGGCTGCGAGCGTGGTTCGCCGCTTTCTTCGCACGCCGGTTTTCATCGCTCGCGATCTCGACCTCGGTGCGGCCGACAGGCGGGACGCGTTGGCGGGAGCCCTGGAGAAGAAGGACGCCTCCGGCCGCTCCCTGACGGACAAGTTCCTGGAGTTCGGAACCTTCGTGGCAGGGCGCGTGCCAACGGAGCGGGAGGAACTGCTGGAAGCCCTCGACACCATTCAAACGGGCGCGATTCGTGCCCTCACCCCTCTGGATCTCGGAGAAGATGGGGGTGACCGGTCCCTTCAACTGCTGCCGAACGTGCGCCTGGCCAATGGCGAGGTGAAGCCCGAAACCCGGCATCGCCTTATGCTAGCCTTCAACACGCCATTCTACCCAGAGGTGCTGATCGCAAGCTCGGTGATGGCCGAGGGCGTGGATCTGCATCTCGACTGCCGCCATACGATCCACCACGACCTGGACTGGAACCCCAGCGTCTTGGAGCAGCGCACGGGGCGGCTGGACCGGCTCGGCAGCAAGGCGGAGACCACCGGCCTTCCGATCGTGGTCTACGAGCCGTTCCTGGAGGCGACCCAGGATGAAAAGCAATTCAGGGTTGTGAAGGACCGCGAACGTTGGTTCAACGTGGTGATGGGAGAGAAGATGGAGCTGGACGAGTGGGCCACGGACAAACTCGCGGAGAGGATCCCGTTACCCGTGGATCTGGCGCGGCTACTCACGATGCGACTTGACGTCTACGGGCACGCGGGCCGACCCTAGGGCTCCTGCGATGATGGTCCAACCAGGATTGGAAGGATCCAAGTGACCCACCCCGAAATCGTCTCCTTCCTCTGGGGCGTCGCCGACCTGCTCCGTGACGACTTCCGGCGCAGCAGGTACCAGGACGTCATCCTGCCGCCACGGTGCTGCGCCGCATCGACTGCGTGCTGGCGGACACCAAGCAGGCGGTCCTGAAGCGCAACGCGCAGATCAAGGGGAAGCTGGACAACCCGGACGACCTGCTCCGCAAGACGTCGGGCTACGCCTTCTACAACACGTCCCTCTACGACTTCGAGAAGCTCCTCCAGGACGCGCCGAACCTGGCGAAGAACCTGAGGAACTACCTGGCGGGCTTCAGCCCCAACATGCGGGAGGTGCTGGAGAAGTTCGACTTCGACGGCACCATCACGGAACTGGACGAGGCCGGGGTCCTCTTCCTGGTGCTGGAGCGCTTCAAGAACGTAGACCTCCACCCCTCCGTGATCGACAACCACACGATGGGGACGGTCTTCGAGGAGCTGATCCGGAAGTTCAACGAGGCCATGACCGAGAACACGCGGGTCGAGGAGGGGAGCGGCAACATCTTCGCTGACCTGGGCCTTCCGGACGCGGAAGAACTCCTCAGCAAGGCGGCGTTGGTCCTTCGCATCGGGGAGATCATCCGGGGGCGCAACATGACGCAGGCCCAGGCGGCACAGATCCTCGGAGCAAGCCAGCCGGTGGTGTCCAACCTCCTGAACGGTCGCATCAGCGGGTTCTCCTTGGAGCGCCTGGTCCGGTTCCTCAATGCGCTGGACCGTGACGTGGAGATCGTGGTGAAGCCGCGGTCGCGGAGTCGCGGGCGGGCGGGAGTGAGGGTTCGGGTCAGCGGGTAGGGCTTGCCGCCCCTGAGCCCTGCCCAGTCTTACTCGGCGGTAGCATAATGCCACCTTCCTCACGCCGGGTGAGGGCGCCCCGGTCTACGGCCCCGTCCACATCCTGAACAGCGCCGTAGGGCACGCCGTGATCATCTCCTTTTCTCCCGCTGCACCGGGTGCGGTGAGGAGCTGCACGCGCCCGGCCGGATGGAAGCCGTGCAGCGTCGGGCCTCGGCGCAGATCCGCAGGGAGCCATCATATCCTCACCCGGGCGGGGCATGGACGAAATCCTGAACCTCCAGCCTCGAGGTGGGATGGCGAAGCCGTACCAGGTGAAGCAGGTCCGTCACGTGATCCTCGAGTACAGGCTGGCGCGCCATGGCGAACGGTAGGCACCGCTACGAGATCATCCTCTACTGGAGCACCGACGACGGGGCGTACGTCGCCGAGGTCCCTGAGCCGGCGGGATGTGCGGTCGACGGCGCGTCCTACCAGGAGGCGCTCGAGAACGTGGAGACCGTCATCGACCACTGGATCGAGACGGCCAAGGGACTCGGCCGGCCGATTCCCGAGCCCAGGGGCGGAAGGGTGATGCAGGCCTGAGCCGGCCGGACCATCCATTCCGGCGCCCGACGAGCACAACGAGGGTAGGCGCCATCCCGTATTGAGCCCCATCCCCGGCAGCGCTAGGTTTTCCATGGTCACACCTGTTTTTCCATTATCTTCCGCTGCGGAGGGCCTGGTGAGCGTCCAGTCCCAGATCTCGGCCACCATCTCCACGGCCACCAGGGAGCGGCTCGACCGGTTCACCGAGAGCCACGGGCTCAAGAAGAACTTCGTGGTGGAGCAGGCGCTCCTCTTCTTCATGGAGGCGCGCACCGAGTTGCCCGACGAGGCCTTCATCCCGGCGCGGCTGGTCCTCGAGGACGAAGCCTTCGACCGTCTCGTTGCCGCGGTCGAGCACCCCTCCGAACCCACCAGCGCCCTCCGTGAGTTGATGCGTGGCCGGGAAGGTTGAGGTCCGCCCCCTCCAACGCAGTGACGACCGCCGCGGGTTCTCCTGCGGGGAGCCCCAGCTCGACCGCTTCTTCCAGCACTACGCCGGCCAGAACCAGTTCAAGCTCCACCTGGCCGTTACCTACGTTGCGGTGGTGGAGGCGCAGGTCGTCGGGTTCGCCACGGTCGCCGCGTCGTCTGTCGAGAGGGCCAGCGTTCCGAGCGGCCCGCTGAGCGGACGCCTGCCTGCTTATCCCCTGCCGGTTCTGCGCCTGGCCCGCTTGGGCGTCGATACCCGCGCCCAGGGGATGGGGATCGGCAAGGCGCTCCTCCGCCACGTGCTCGGACTCGCCGTCGAGCAACGTGACCGCCTGGGCTGCATCGGCGTGGTGGCCGACGCCAAGCCGGGGGCCGTGCCGTTCTACGAGTCCTTCGGCTTCGTTCCCCTCGAGGGCGTGCGAGAGGGAATGATCCACGGCGATCCCCAGCCCATGTTCCTCCCCATCGCCACGTTGGTGGCGGCGATGTGAGGGGCACACCGACACGAACAGCCAGGTGCAGGCTGCACCGACCCAGCCAGCCATCCCCTCGGCGCGGCGGTATCGCTAGTGTCGTGCCGTGTCGAAGATCCGCCATTCCCGGCCGTTGCTCCATCCAGTCGCACCCCACGTCACCATGGGTGCTTGTACTCGTACCACAATCGTGGTACAGCGCCGGGCCTCGGCCGCGTGCCCGTGGTGTTCCGGTACCAGGATCTCCGGCTCGACTCCGGGACCGTGGTGCCGGACGTCCTCGTCGGCGTGAACGCACGGAGGTTCGCGCCTGCGCTGATCCGGTTCTACCTCCGCGCCGCTGTGGAGCAAAGACCGCTCGCGAAGCGTCTCGCACGGCTGTCCAGCGCGCCCCTGGCCCGCGGTCGGCTGGCCGGCGCGGTCGCAGGTACGAGCAGTTGGGAGCCGTGGTGGCTGCGGTGTGAAGGGGGAAGCGATCCCAACGGGCCGGAGGCGCTCTTCCTTACCCCGCCTTATTCACCACGAAGCTAGCCGAGACATAGTCAGGGCATAAAAAGCCCATGGCGTATCCTCTTGCGCCGCAATAAGATGG
>Ga0315541_1002607_pt1 | contig 14781 bp, 24 predicted proteins | sample SalMarSW160190MG_FD_203095 | JGI IMG/M metagenome (GOLD analysis project Ga0315541, IMG submission 203095) | Salt marsh sediment microbial communities from the Plum Island Ecosystem LTER, Massachusetts, United States - Salt Marsh Sediment SW1601-190 ...
CTATCTTTAAGTCTGGATAACATGATTCCAGAATCAGATTTAGTGTCTGTTGATTTAGGAGTAGAAGAGGGAAGTAGACACCATTTTTTTATGAGAATTGGCGGTATTATTCGTAAGTTTCTAAACGAACCTCAAACTCGAAATGTCTTGGAGTTAATGAATAAGAATCTATGTAATCCTCCACTAGACGGAAGAGAGTTTAATAACATTATAGCAAGTTTGGAAAGATATAATCAGTTTGATGAACTAGAAATGGCGAAACAGATTGTATCTTATCTTAACATTGTAGAAGACGCAGGAATTAGAGATATTTTAGAAGGAATGAATATCAGCAAAGAGAAGAAAGCTGTAATTGAAAAATGTTTGAAGTATCTTATAAAAGAAGGATATGTATATAAGAAAAGACGTTTATATCACGTAATAAAAAAAGCACAATGGCGTGATGATTGGATGACAGAAGGTAAAGAAATTGATTTTAAAATGCCTTATTTTAATGATTGGGCTGTATTTAGAAATGGTGATATGTTAGTTATCGGTGGGCAAACAGGTACCGGAAAAACACATATTGCTATGAACATTATAAAAAGATTAGTAGACCAAGGTAAGAAACCTCATTACATATCTTTAGAAAGTGGAAGTCGTTTTATCACTGTCGCAAAACAATTAGGTTTAATAGAAGGGTCGTTTAATTATTGTATTCACTTTAGTCCAGAAGATATAGAACTGGAAGAAAATTCAATTACTATTATTGATTGGTTACTTCCAACAGATTACGCTCAAACAGACAAATTATATAAACATTTTGCGGAACAGTTAGCAAAAAAAGGTGGTATTCTTATTATATTTGTTCAGTTAATGCACAATGATGAATTCTTTGCTAAAAATATGATTGATTTATTTCCATCTTTAATGGTTAAATTCTTTTACGATAAAGACGACCAAGGACAAATAAATCATTTAGAAAGTAGATTAGTTATTACCAAGATTAGAGAATCTAGAAGAGGTAATCAGAAATATGCTGTTATACCTACTAGATATGACCCAGAAACAAAAACTCTTAAAATGGTAGAAGAAATGAATCCTAAGTCTATTATATAGGAGAGCAATATGTTAACAGAAAAAATGTATGAAAGAATAATGGATAATTTATGCCCTATATGTGGTAATGAGGTAAGCGGCGACTCTTCTCATTTACTAAACGTAGACGGTCTTAATTTTGAAATTTGCGGACAACACCCTATACCAGAAGATTTGAAAAGTTCAACTAAGAATAAGGTTAAAGGTGGTCTTGGAAGTAGAATACCATATAAAAATCAGAAAATTAGAAGTGTAAATGATTCAAATATCTAATGACCAATTAGAGAAAATAATTGGCGAAAATATAAAGAAAAACTGGAAAGTTTTAGGAGTAGATACTGCAAGTAGAACTGGGTGGGCTACTGTAGATATTAACAGTAATTACTGTAATATTGATTATGGTATTATTGATATAGACAGTAAAGATAAATTCTTTAAATATGATTACATGATTGATTTTTGGGGTAAGTTCTTTGAGAAATTTTCTCCCAATATGGTAGTAATTGAGGATGCTTTTCTGTTCAGAAATGTAAATACTACTAAGGAATTAACTCGCTATGGTATGATAGTTTACAATATGGCGTATCTTAATTCTTCGTTTATACATAATGATAGATTAATAATAGGACCTGCTGAAGCTAGAAAAAGAATAGGTCTAAAAAACGCTAAGAAGGAAATAGTACATGAGGAGTTTAAAGAAAAATTCGGTATTGATATAAATGAAGACAATGTGGTTGACGCAATTATATTAGCATTAAACGGAGTTATTGCATGGCAAAAAAAGGAAGTAAAAAAAGTACCGAAACGCAAGAAATCACGGAAAACTTAACAATAAAACAATTAGCAAAAGAGTTAGCTAAATCTGGTCTGCCTATAAAAACGGCTGATGAAGTAATAGTAGAACCTAAAGTTAAGACCGATATTCTTGCTTTAGATTATGTTCTAGATGGGGGAATTGCAATAGGAGAAGGTGGGCATAGAATAGAATTTTATGGTGCTGAATCTACAGCAAAGAGTACGTTTTGTTTATATATTATTAGAAAATATCAGAGTCTTGGAAAGAAATGTGTTTTTATTGATGGAGAAGAATCTTATGATAGAGACTGGGCAGAATATAACGGAGTAGATAATAATGAACTTTTAATATGTAAACCTTACACATTAGAGGAGTTAGGAGATACTTTAGTTCAGATTATACCTCAAGTAGATTTAATTGTTATTGATAGTATTGTTAGTTTTATACCGGAGTTCGAACAAGAAAATGTTACATCAAAAGAACAGATGGCTTTACAAGCGAGAGTTAACGCTTTAATAACAAGGAAAATATATCATGCTATACGAGGTAAAAATACCACTATTATCTTTATCAATCAAGAGAGAGAAAAAGTTGGAATTATGTTTGGAAATCCTAAAACTACTGGTGGTGGACATGCACTCAAACACCTTTATAATACCAGATTGGAGTTTAAAACGGGGAAATCTATTGTTGGTGAAGTGGGGGATGAGAAGGAAAAAGTCGGAGTTGAAATTAATTTAAATTGTGTTAAGAACAAAAAAGGCGTACCTCACAGAACAGCATGTTTAGATTTTTATTTTAATGGTTATGTTGATAATAAAAAAACAATACTTTTACAAGCATTAAAATTTAGTATTATACAAAAATCTGGTGGATGGTATACTTTTAAAGATAGAAAAGAACAGGGATTAGATAGTATAAAAAACTCAATAACAGATGAAGAGTATAAAGAAATAGAAAAGGAAATTTGGGAAAGGTTGAGATAAGATGAAAAAAATATATATAGGTATTGAGAATAGAGTAGAATATGCTTTAAAGGATATTGAAGAAATTTCAGAAGATAATAAGAAAAATTTGACAGACTCTATTACCAGTTCTATATATAATTTTTTGCGTAACAATATATCAGACTTAGTTATTCTAAAATCTTCACGTATAAAAGCGTTGCTAGTGCGTCATAGCATTAATTCTATGAATAAAGACGATAAGATATGTGTCTTATTTGATAGCGACAAAGTAGCAGAAGATATTGCAAGAAAGGCTATTACATTTAATAAAAGAAACTAATGAAATTTTATTCCTTATCTACAAGTACATGGGTAGTCGGTGTAGAAACAGACAATGATATTGTTGTTAGAACAGCACCAAAATTAAAAAAGTTTATTGGACAGAAGATTTATAGATTATTTAATTGGGTTAAATTAAACTTTAAGGATGTTATAATAAAGGAAATATGATGAAAAAGAGATTCGTAATTGGAGATATTCATGGTAATTACAAAGCACTCTTACAGTGTTTAGAAAAAGCTAACTTTAACTATAAAAAGGATGAATTAATATGTCTTGGAGATGTTTGTGATGGATTTCCTTTTGTTAAGGATTGTTTTGATGAATTGTTAAAAGTAAAGAATTTAGTCTACATTATAGGTAATCACGATTATTGGGCTTTAGATTGGTATACAGCAAAACCATTTCCTTGTAAAGATGGGCCACCTCTTATTTGGTTCTCTCAAGGTGGAGACAAGACAATAGATTCTTATGGTGGGATTGCTGGAAAAATGCCTAAAGAACATATAAAAATATTAAAAAATGCTCATGTTGTTTTAGAAGAGTCTGTTAACGAACGGAAAAGATTATTTGTTCATGGAGGTATTGATTCAAATAAATCTATAGAGAAACAAGATTCTCAAAACTGTATGTGGGATAGAGATTTGATATATAATGCTAGAAAGAAACATTCTAGTAAACCGTATTACAAATACGGTAAATATGATGAAATCTTCGTAGGTCATACAACTACCGAATTATTTAAATCTACAGAACCATTACATTATTGTAATGTATGGGATTTAGATACTGGGGCAGGTTGGTCTGGTAAATTAACTATAATGAATATAGATACTAAAGAATATTGGCAGTCTGATTCTACTAGAGTGTTATATCCAGATATAACTGGGAGAAGATAAGATGAAAGATGAATTACAAAAACAATTATTTGAAAAGTATCCAAGAATCTTTAGACAAAAAGATTTATCAATGAGAGAAACTTGTATGTGTTGGGGAATTGCATGTGATGATGGCTGGTATTGGTTAATAGACCATTTATGTTCTCAATTACAATGGGATACCGATAGAAATAATTATCCTCAAGTAGAGGCAATACAAGTAAAAGAAAAATTTGGAGGTTTGAGATTTTATGTTAATGGAGCTAACGACTCACAATATGGTACTATAGAATTTGCTGAATTTCTTTCAGTAGATATATGTGAAAAATGCGGTTCTGTAGATGAAGTTACTCAAACTAAAGGATGGATTAAATCTCTATGTAAAAGGTGCTTAGATGAATCAGTACGAAATATACAAAAAGATACGGAAAAAATGGACAATAAGTCCAGTTGAAAAAGTAATTTTTAGTAAGAAAAAAAAGTCTAGAAGAAAACAGAAACAAGAATTTAAAAAGGAATTAGAGGAGTACAATTTATGACAAATGAGGAACTTAACAAATTAAGTTTAAGTACTATCGAGGAACTAACAGACGCAGGTAATTTCGAACAAATTAAGATTTGTGATGAAATGATTAAGAATAATGATAATCCTAAAGATGTTGATTTCTACCAAACACAACAAGACCAATTAAATTACGCATATGGAGAAATATTAATTGCGTATTATACTTTAAAAGCGGAATTAAAGACTTATATCGCAGTAAGTAAATCTGTTAAAAGATTAGAAGCTATAGCAGAAGGCGGTAAAGTACCTGGAGACGCTTATCTAGAAGATTTAGCTATTAAAGAAGTAGACGAGTTATATAAAGGTTCTATTATATTAGAAGGTTGGGTTGAAAGAGGGTTAAATTCAATTAAAACTTGTAGAAATCATACATACTCTGACAAAGATGAAAGAGTATTAACTAAAGAATAAAACTACGTGAGATTGATGTTTAACGGTAGCACACAAGAACTTCAGGGATTACAACCATGCCATTAGCTGAAGAAGGAGGAGATATTAATACTTTTGAAGCAATTTGTATCGGACTAATCTTTGCATTATGTATATTTATTGTTGGTAAAGACTAGGAGGAGAGAGATGCCTTTATTTTTATTAGTATATTATATTTATTTTTTATTTTTATTTTTTTTTATTACTTTTTTTATATTTTAATAATTTTTATCATTTTAATTTTTTTTTATTTATATTTTTACTTTAATCTATATTTATATATTTAAAATGTACGACATGGAAAATGAAATCAGACGTTGTGCCATTGGTTACACTGAACCCGAACAGGACATTGTTAGAATAAGCATAACAAATATTTGTAATGCTCTTCACACTGCTGGCTACCGCCACGAAGGGGAGGTGAGGGGGATGATTGAGGATTACGAAGTTAAATTTGAAAAGGATATCGGAACACTAATCACATTGGATATGTTTAATAAAATCAAAGACTTCCTCTCCCGCTACACCATTAAAATATGATTAATTTAGACTATACAAATATATCTGACCCAATGAGTTGGCCAGAGCCAAAAGAATATAAGGAGAATAATATGGTAAATTTAGGAGATAAAGTAAAAGACCCAGTAACAGGATTTACTGGTATCGCTATATCTAGACACTTTTATTTAAATGGTTGCGATAGAATAACTGTTCAACCTAAAATAGGAAAGGATATGAAAAACCCTGGAAGTATTACGTTTGATGAACCTCAGTTACAGATTTTAAAGAAAAATGCTATAACAATAAAACAAGCTACTAAACTTACTGGTGGGCCAGACAAATATATGGATGAAGGAAGATAATAATATTTTTTTAAAAAGGAAAGAAAATGAAAGCAACTACTAAATTAGGATTAGAATTTAATATTTATAACCCTCCAGTTGACAAAGATATAGCTGGAAATACCGTTCCAAAAGAACAGTATGAAGCAGTTATCGAATTAATTAAAGGTAAAGAATTAATAGTTGGGCAAATAGAAACGGTAAATTTTGATGAAAAAGAAATCAATAACCTTAAAGAAAAGATTAGAAAATTGGAAGAAACAATTAGAGAACTTCAAAATACAAATTCTAATCTGGAGGATAAAGTTCGAGATTTGGAGAGCGAAATAGAAATCTTAAAAGATAGTGAAGATAAAGAGGAAGATTAATGCAACTTCTGAATCTGCATAATAAAGACAGATTTGTTTACAAGTTTCTTAGAAATGAAGAAGGTATTCAGTTAATAGAGAAAGATGAAAGTTTCTGGCCGTTCTATTTTGAACCAGATGATAATGGAGATTTTGTATCTTATGATGGAATTAGACTAAAAAAGATTACCACTACAACTCCTTCTGATATACCTAAACAAAGAAGTAATAGAAGTTATAGTAGTAACGTCATATATACCAAAAACTATATGATACATAAGGTTGATAAACTTGACCTAACTTGTATAAAATACTTCTTTATTGATATTGAGGTAATGACTAAAAGAGGAGATACGGTAGAGACAATAGTTCGTAAAGGTAATAGAACCGTTACTTGTATATCTCTATACAATTCTTTGTCTAAATCCATACAAACATGGTGGATTAAAGACATGCCTGGTAATACTTTAGAAGAACAAGAAAAAGAGTTATTAGATAGATTTATAATATATTTTAAAAAAGAAGCACCAGATTTGTGGTTAAGTTGGAATGTAAACTTTGATTATTGTTATTTACATAATCGTTACAAGAATTATTTTGCTAATTCTATTAGTCCATTAGGACAGTCTAGAAGTTCTGATGTTAGAGATTATGATAAGATTTACTATCCTGCTGGTGTTAGTATTATAGATTATTTGAGACTATTTAAAAAAGTATCAATGAGAGAAGCTTCTTATGCCTTAGATTATATAGCACAAAAGTATTTTAAAGAAGAATCTTGGGGTAAAGAGGATTTTACTGTATTAAGCGATACTGTTAAAGAAAAGAATATTAATGATATTAAACGTATGATTAAAATTGAGGAGAAGTTTAAGATATTAAAATACTTCGATTCTATTAGACGTTTAACTAAAAGTCAGTGGGAAGACTTATATTATAATTCTAGAATTGTAGAATCTTTGTTATTTGAAGAAGCCAAGAATAGAAATGTAGTATTATCTAATAATAGAACTGGAGAAAAAGGGTTTGCTGGTGCTACAAGAGAAGTTGTAAAAACTGGTGCGTTGTTTAATATAGGTAAGTATGATATTAGTTCTGCTTATCCTTCTATGATTGTAAACTTTTGTTTAGATAAAAACAATATAAGACAATATCCAAACGACAATACAATCACTATTCAAGACGTTCACTTTGAACAAAATCCAGATTGTTTGCAGACTTCTATGGTTAAGAAAGTTCTTATATTAAAAGATAATCTTAAATCTGAATTAGGAAGTCATAAACCAGATACAGATGATTGGAAACAAAGTAAGATTAACTATGACGCAATTAAGGCTATTGTGAATAGTTTCTTTGGTGTTAGTGAAGTAGCAGGTACTATTGCTTTTCTAGTTAAAGATGTTTTAGAATATGTAATAGAAAGACTTGGAGAAATAGGTATTGAAGTTGTTTATTATGATACTGACGGTATATTTATCTCTAGTATTGATGATATAAGTGATGTTTTTAATGATTTGGTAAATGAATGGGCAAGAGTAAGATACAACAAAGAAAATATAAAAGTTGACTTTACCTATGAAGGATACTACGAAAGATTATTTATTTTAACAAAATGTAGATATGTAGGTGATTTAGTAACGAAAAAAGGTATTGAACATGAAATTAAAGGCGTCGAAATGAAGAGAGCAGACGCTTCTAAGTATAGTAAAGTGTTTCAAAAAGAATTAATAGACAAGATTTTAAATAAAGTAGACCAAGAAGAAGTAATAAAGTGGATAATTAAGGAACAAAAAAGAATTAAAGAACTACCTTTATCTGATGTATCTTTTCCTTGTAAATTGAATGATATAGATTATAAATCTAGAACCATATTTGTTAGAGCATTGGAATATAGAAAAGATATTGACCCAAATTTTGATGTAGATGTTGGAGAATTATTTTATTATGTCTTTGTTAATAACAGCGAAAAAGATAATGAAGGTAAAATTAAAAATGTTATAGCTTTTAGAGAGAATGAGAGTTTTAAAATAATGGGTATAGGTTGGAATGATATTATTAGAAGAAACATTCTTTTAAAAGCAGAGAGCGTTTTTGAGGCTATGGGTTGGGAAACTGCGAGATTAAATAATACTAGACAACTAACATTATTTTAAGGAGATTTTCATGGATGACTTTTTTCTAGTTAAAATGATGAATAATGACGAAGAAACAGAATATGTAACTATCTGTACTGGTAATACAGAATTATCTAATTTAATATCAAACTTAGATGAAGAAAAATATGTTATAAATGATGTTACCAATCTAGGTTGTATTGTAGAAGATTGGACTGAATTTATAAGCAGAAAAGGAACCGATAAAATAGAAAGAGGTATATAACGAAAGGAGAAACAGATTATGTTAACTAATAAGCACCTTAATGAGGAAATTCGTACAGTTGAAGATGATATTGAATCTCTTCGTAAAGAAGGCGATATTTACGAAGCTAGTTCTTTAAAGGCTCAAGTGCTTAACTTGAAGTTATTGCAAAATATTAGAGCTAATGTTGTTAGGGTTATGGAACATTTAAAAATTCCTCTGGTCAAATCTGAAAGAAAAGAGACACCAGAGAGATATGAAAAAAAATAAAGGTAGGAAATTCGAAGACAAAGTAAAAAATACCATCAATAGCGGAGCTGTCTGGTTTAGTCCGGGAGATTTGCAAACGAATGGTAAGTGTATAGAATGTAAGTATACTGATAAGAAGGGGTTTCGAGTATCTGTAGACCTCTTAAATAAATTGTGGAATAAATCCTTGGATATGGGGAAAGAACCTCTTCTTATCATAGGTATTCGTAGAAACGAAAATGAAGTCTTTATGCTCAGTTGCGATATAGGTATAGAGAGAAGGTAGTTAAAAAAACGAAGGAGTATTAATATAAATGAATTTTCAACAGGAGATAAGCAATTTCATTTTCACTAACAAGTATGCTAGACACATTTCTTCTAAGAACAGAAGAGAAACGTGGGAAGAAACTTGTAATAGAGTAATGAACATGCACTTAGAGAAATTTAAGGATTTAGATAATGAATATAAAGATGAAATTAAATGGGCTTTTGATTTAGTTAAAGAAAAGAAAGTAGTTCCTTCAATGAGGTCTATGCAGTTTGCTGGGCCTGCTGTGAAGGCTCATAATGCTAGAATGTTTAATTGTTCTGTTAGACATGTAGATTCTATCAGAGCATTTGCGGAGATATTCTATCTATTATTATGTGGATGTGGTGTAGGCATTGGTCTTTCTAAAACTTTCTTAGATAGACTACCGGATTTAGTTACTCCAGAAGATAAGAATGGTTCTGTCATTACTTATTCAGTAGAAGATAATATAGAAGGTTGGGCTGATTCTATAGAAGCATTATTAAATTGTTATTTTAGAAATACAGCATATACTGGCAGAAAAATAATATTTGATTATAGTAAAATTAGACCAGAAGAAGCGATTTTAAAGACTGGAGGAGGAAAAGCGCCTGGATATAAAGGTCTAAAAAGGTCTCATAAAAAGGTTAAGGAGATATTAGATTATATTATAGAAAATCAAAATATTAGAAGATTAAGACCTATACATGCTTACGATATTTTAATGCACACTAGCGACGCTGTTTTAAGTGGTGGTATTAGACGTTCTGCCACATCAGTAGTATTTGATAAAGATGATTCGGAAATGATGAACGCTAAAACGTACTTTTCTGTTGATAAGATTTATAGATTTGCACAAGATGAAAACGATAATTTATATTATGGCAAAATTAAAATAGGAACAAAAATCTATGATGTTTCTATGAACGAGTGGTCGTATAAAGAATTAAAAGACAAAAAGAAAATAAGTTGGATATATGTAGAACCTCAAAGAGCAAGAAGTAATAATAGTGTATTACTTTTAAGAAAGAACACCACAAAAAAAGAGTTTGAAGATATTATTAAAAAGACTAGAGATTTTGGAGAACCTGGATTTGTATTTGCAGATAATACTTGGCAATTATTTAATCCTTGTTTTGAAATAGGTTTTATTCCAGTAACAGATGATGGTCAATGTGGAGTTCAGTTTTGTAATTTATCTAGTATAAATGGAGCAGAAGTAAAAACTAAGGAAGATTTTATTCAAGCAGCTAAGGCAGCTTCTATTATAGGTACTTTACAGGCTACTTATACAGATTTTCCTTATTTAAGACCCGTAAGTAAATATTTGACAGAAGATGAAGCATTACTTGGAGTATCTATAACTGGTATTATGGATAACCCTAAAGTTTTATTAAATAATGATTATCAACAAGAAGCGGCTCATAAAGTTACAATCACAAATAGAAAGTGGAGTAGAAGATTAGGAATAAAAGAAGCGGCTAGAGTAACTTGTGTAAAACCAGAAGGAACCTCTTCTCTTGTATTGGGAAGTGCTTCCGGTATTCATCCTCATCACTCTAGAAAATATTTTAGAAGAGTACAATGTAATAAATTAGATAATGTTTATGTTTATTTTAAATCAGTTAATTCTCATATGTGTGAGGAAAGTATTTGGAGTGCTAATAAAACTGATGAAGTTATTATTTTTCCAGTAGAAATTTCAGATAAAACAATTATAAAAAAGGATTTAACAGCTCTTAAACATTTACAAATAATAAAAGAAACACAAGAAAATTGGGTTCTTTCTGGAACCAATTCAAGTAAAAAACCCGTTACTCATAATGTTTCATGTACTGTAATAGTTGATGAAAATGAGTGGGATAAAGTAGTAGAATATATTTATAAAAATAAAGAGTTTTTTGGTGCTGTTGCTTTTATTGCTAATACTGGAGATAAGGATTATAAACAAGCACCTTTAGAATCTATTGAAACTAAAGAAGATGAAGAAAAGTGGAATGAGATAGTAAGTAATTATAAAACTGTAGATTATAGTAAGATGAAAGAAACAGAAGACGGAACCACCTTAATGAAAGAAGTTGCTTGTGGAGGAGGAACGTGCGAAATAATATAATGAAAAAACCAAGAATATTAATTTTAGATGTAGAAACTGCACCAAATAAAGGATATATTTGGAGTTTATGGAATGAAGTAAGAAGTATGTCTTTTATAGAAAAAGATTGGTTTATAATGTGTTGGTCTGCTAAGTGGTTAGGAGAAAATAAGATATATTCTTCTAGTATAGCAGATTTTAAAGAATATAAAACTAATCCAGAAAACGATAAGAAACTAATGGAAGGTTTATGGGAATTACTAGACCAGGCAGATATAGTAATTGCTCATAATGGAATTAGATTTGATAAAAGAAGAATTCAGGCTAGATTTATTTATCATAGAATAAAAATACCTTCTCCTTATAGAATGATTGATACTTTACCGATAGCAAGATACGAGTTTTGCTTTACCTCTAATAAGTTAAATGATATTGCTCAATTTTTAGGAGTAGGTAGAAAAAATGATACTAATGGGTTTCAATTATGGAAAGATTGTTTAGAGAATAAAAATAAATCTGCTTGGTATAAGATGAAGAAATATAATCAACAAGATGTTGTGTTATTAGAAAGAGTTTATCTTGTTATGAGACCGTTTATTAGAAATCATCCTAATATCGGTGTTATGATTGATGAAGAAAAGACTTGTTGCCCTAAATGTGGTTCCGATAAGATACATTATAGAGGATATACTTATACTAATTCATCTGTATTTCATCAATTTAGTTGTACTAATTGTGGTGGATGGGGTAGAGATAGAACAAACTGCTTAGATAAAAACAGAAGAAAAAGTTTAGCAACAAATGTACTTTAGGAGATTAATATGGAAACTATAAGTCAAGAAAAAATGAGTGGAATATTGACTGATAAGTTTAGCGTTGCTCTTAAAAAGAACTTTAAAGTATCAGTAACTAATCCTATTTGTATTAATCCTTCCGAAGAAGATAAAAAATATCTTGATATAGGTGTTTGTTTCTATAATACAAAAACAAGTGAATGTACACATACTTTATATGTTCCTCTTATAAATTTATTAGATTTATGTAAAGGAAAACAATATGTCGAAGACACTGAAAATCTACTTGTCTAAAAAAGTAAATAATGTATCAGAAGGCAGAAAAATTGTAGAAGCAGAAGTTGTTAGAGAAACTAATAAATGTGTATGGGTTAAATTAAATAATGGAGATGTAATAAAAAGAAAAAAAGAGAGAGATATAGTATATGAATGAACAAAATAATTTAGGAAAATTTGTTCTCGCTCCTTCTTCTTTAATTAGAATAGGTTTAGGTTTATTAGATAGAGGATATGAATACAATGAAGAAGTAGAAGTAGAGTGTTACAGTTGTGATATTGCAGAAAGTGGGGAAGACCCCAAATTTACTTTAGGATATTTAATGCCATTAAAGAAAAATGAATAAAATAAAAATCAAATACTTTAGTAAAGATATAATACCTGTTCAGAAGTTAGTTCAAGGAGATTGGATTGATTTGAGAACAGCAGAAGATATTGATATGAACGCATTTGAACATAGATTAATACCTCTAGGCGTTGCTATGCAGTTACCAGATGGCTATGAAGCACACGTAGTTCCTAGAAGTAGTACATTTAAGAACTTTGGTGTAATTCAATCTAATCATATGGGTGTTATAGATGAGTCTTACTGTGGAGATAATGACCAATGGTACTTCTCCGCTATTGCTTTTAGAGACACGTATATTCCCAGAAACACTAGAATATGCCAATTTAGAATTTACAAAAAGATGGAAGAAATAGAATTAGAACTTGTAGAAACATTAAATAATCCAGATAGAGGTGGTCATGGTAGTACAGGAGTTAAATAATGAGTAATCAATTAGAGTGGAGTATTTATTTCTTAAAAATAGCTAAAGAAGTTGCTAATAATAGTAAATGTATGTCAAGACAAATAGGTACTGTTATTGTAAAAGATAAAGCCATAATATCTACTGGTTATAATGGTCCTTCTAGAGGAACAAAACATTGTAATGAGAGAAAATTTGGTTTCTATGAAAAATTAGTGGGAGAAAATTATCTATTAAATAGTGTTAATAAAGAAGAATATCCTACAACTTGTCCAAGAAGAGCTTTTGGTTATAAATCTGGTAAAGGTCTTCATCTATGTCAAGCAGGACATTCTGAAAGAAACGCATTAATACAAGCCGCTAGAAATGGTATAAGTACTTTAGGTTCTACACTTTATTGTTATTGTGGTAGACCATGTAAAGATTGTATGATTGAAATTGTTAATGCTGGTATAAGTACTGTAGTGTGTCTTAAAGAAGAAGTTGAATACGACGAATATTCTAAAGTTATTGCAGAAGAAGCAGGATTATTAATAATACAAATAGAAAAAAGTTTAATAAAATGAAACCATTACCAGAAGGCGATACTCTAGTATTTGCAGACCCTCATATTCATAAAAACTCGTTAGAGGAACTTTCTAAAGTATTTCAAGAGATTTATGATATAGCAGAAGAGAAGAAACCAACATATATAGTATGTGTTGGAGACTGGTATGATGAAAAGAATTTAAATCCAGAAGTGTTAACTTTCGGTACTGTATGGGTAAAGATGTTAGCTGAGAAATGTTCTCATTTTATAATGTTAAGAGGAAATCATCCAACTCTAAAAAGTGAAGTAACTTCTGTAGATTATACTAGATGGATTAAAGCAAATGGATTAATATGGGTAGAAGATGAATTTACTATAGGTAATACCTTGTATGCTCATGCCATGACAGAGAAATCTGATATGTGTTATAATGGAGAGTTAAAAGGAAACACTAAATATGAAAGGCATACCGATACTCTTAAAGAATATGATTTAGTAGTATTAGGTCACCAACATTGGAAACAGTTTATAGAACCTAATATTTGGCACCTATGTAGTTGTCGTTATGTTACTTTTGGTGAGGTTGATGAAGATATGAAGTACGTAGGGTTTGTTAGAAAGGGAGAATTAGAATTAATACCTTTAACAAGTCCATATCTTATGATTGATATTAGAACTGTTGAAGAAGCGGATGCTATAGAACTTCCTAAAATAACTAAGGTTAGATTTGTTGTTGATGATTTTAAATATTTAAAAGAGAATATTGACAGAATAGAAAAATTAAAAGATAAGTTTTTTGTATTTAAAAGAAAACTTAACTTTGTTGATAAGACAGTTTCTTCAACTAAATCGGAAGATTATCAAAAGAAAAGTTTACAGTGTCAAATAGAAACTTGGTTAAATAGTATAGAAGATGAAGAAGTGAAAAAGATATTAATAGAAGAATTAAAGGATTCTTATAATGTTTATTAAGTCTATAGAATTAGAGAATTTTAATAACTTTGAAGGTTATCATAGATTTGATTTTGACGATTTAAACCTTATAAAAGGTAAGAATGGTTCTGGTAAATCTACTTTAGGATTAGACGCAGTACTTTTTGTTTTATATGGTTATACTGATAAGACATTATCTGATTTACCTACAAGATGGGTTAAAACAAAGACTTGTAGTGTAAAGGTTAGATTAGAATATAGAGGTATAGATTGGGTAATAGAAAAAAAAGT
>Ga0315541_1002609_pt1 | contig 14772 bp, 11 predicted proteins | sample SalMarSW160190MG_FD_203095 | JGI IMG/M metagenome (GOLD analysis project Ga0315541, IMG submission 203095) | Salt marsh sediment microbial communities from the Plum Island Ecosystem LTER, Massachusetts, United States - Salt Marsh Sediment SW1601-190 ...
CCCATGCAAAAACCATAGAAAATTAAATGACCGCGTGATTTAGTTCAACCGGGACTTCACGCTGGGCCGTTCCGGCCACATGAAGTCCTATTTATTAGGGGCTGGTGTTCATTTATATCTATCTGTTTGTCATTCATTTAGCTCTAAATTTTAATCTTTATCAATCAGCACAAACTTATCCACGAAGCACAAATTTATTTTGTTTTTTTGTGTGTGGGCAAATCCCCAAAGCCCTGTGGGCTAACAGGGTGGACAATTGCATACTCTTTGGCAAGTTTTGGTTTGAGTGTTTGCCTTGTGCGACTTGACAATGTGTATGCAATTAGCGTGGGCATTTTATTCTTCATTAATTTTAGCATAAACCTTTTTCATCATTATTTCTTTCACCAAATTGCCAAACGATTTATTTTCAATTATTTTATCAAAAATGTCTTGGTTCTGCTCCATTCTTTCAATCAATTTATTTACGAAAATGTCTTCAAAGGCAAATTTGAAAGTATCAATTTTATTGGCTTTTGCTTGAGTTTGTAATTTTTCATCTTGGACTAATTCCGTTTCTATTTGCTCAAAGAATAATCTGTCTGCTTCTTCAAATTCAGTCCCAAATCTTTCATTCAATAAATCAATTATTTCGGACAACGGTGCCTTTTCTTCTTTTGCTCTTTTAATCCCTGCTTCTGAAAGTCCGTCCAATTCTCCGTCTTCCCCTTTTATTAAATCAATTGAGCCTTCTTTAACTTTTTGCAAACGGTAATATTCCATTGCAATCTCATCGCTAAGTTGCAAGTTTTCTGATAATTCCCTTTTTGGTAACTTAGTTTGTAAGAGTTTAGCATAAGCATAAAACTTTTCAAAATCGGGTTCAACGAATGGCATTATTTGAGATAGAAAAGCATAAAGATTTGTCCAAGTTCTTAAACTCTTTTTAAAATCGTCTTTTTCATCTTCGGTTTCTATTGCTTTAAACCTGTCAATTGCAGGGTCAATAAAAGAATAGAGATGCGCTTGGTCATTGGTGGTTAATTTGCCTGTTGGTCTAAAATAAATGTTTGCAAATGCTTCTATTTCGGATTGCCAGAAGATTTGCTTTTCATCTAATTTTAGTTTCAAGTCAAACAAGTGGTTAATTTCTGGTTCATCAGCTACAATAGTTCTTTCGTAGTAAGGCTGAAATGATTCAAAAATTGTTTTTCTGTCATTTACAAAATCCAAAATGAAAGTATCTTCTTTCCCTGGTGCAGTTCTGTTTAAGCGTGAAAGTGTCTGAACGGCTTTAACTCCTGAAAGTTTTTTATCTACATACATGGTATGCAGCATTGGTTGGTCAAAACCTGTTTGATACTTGTCTGCTACAATTAAAATCCTGTATTCGTTTTTTTCAAAAATCCTTGGCAATTCTTTTTCCCCGTAACCAGTCAATTGAGGTTCGGAAACACCATCAGGATAATTATCATCAATAACGTACCCGGAAAAAGCTACTAAAACACGTAATTCCTTTGAATAATCGTTTTCCTTGATGTATTTGTTGAATTCTTCAAAATATCTTTTAGCCAATTTTCTTGAAGATGTTACAAACATTGCTTTTGCTCTTCCACCAATTTTCTTAGAAACTACTTGCCTGAAATGCTCAATGACAATCTCAGTTTTTTGAGCCAAATTGTGAGGATGAAAATTCACAAAATGCCCAATGGCTTTTGTCGCTTTTTTCTTATTCAATGTTGGGTCATCTTCAATCGCTTTCGAGAGTTTAAAATACAATTCGTAGTTTGTATAGTTTTCTAAAACGTCAAGAATAAACCCTTCTTCAATGGCTTGTCTCATTGAATAAAGGTGAAATGGCTGTGGTTTTCCTTCAATGTCTTTTTCGCCAAAAATTGCTAGGGTTTTATATTTTGGGGTAGCAGTAAATGCAAAAAATGAAATATTTTTTTGTTTTCCCCTTGCTGCTGCCGATTTTTCAACTTGTTCTCTAATAAAATCTTCGGCTGAATAATCTTCTGTTTCTTCAATTTCAGGGTCGTTGTCAGCGGAAGATAAGACTTCCTTCATTTTCTTATGAGCTTCGCCACCTTGTGAACTATGGGCTTCGTCAATTATTACGGCATATTTCCTGTCGGGCAAATCACCAACCTTATCAATAACAAAAGGGAATTTCTGTAAAGTTGTGATTATGATATGTGAACCTGTACTAATTGCATAAGCTAACTGGTTGGCATCTTTATCAATTTTCTGTACTACACCAGTTTTATGTTCAAATTGGTAAATTGTATTTTGTAATTGTTGGTCTAAAACTCTACGGTCAGTTACCACAATTACACTATCAAAAACACGATTATCGTCTTTATCATGTAAACTTGATAAACGATATGCCAACCATGCAATGGAATTACTTTTACCTGAACCAGCCGAATGTTGAACAAGATAGTTTTTGCCTGAACCAGTAATTTTTGAATCGGCTGTTATTTTTCTGACAACATCTAATTGATGATAACGAGGAAATATCAGCTTTTCCTTTTTGAAAGTTTTACCATCAATTTCAATTTCTTCTATTTGCAAATGGACAAAACGCTGTACAATATCGAGCCAGCTATCTTTCTGCAAAATTTCATTCCACAAATAATCGGTTTTATAACCATCTGGATTTGGCGGATTGCCTTTTCCTTTATTGTTACCTTTATTAAATGGCAACCAGTAAGTTTTATTGCCGTCAAGTTTAGTCGCCATAAAAACTTCGTCAGGATCAACGGCAAAGTGGACTAAAGTACGTTTTTTGAATGCAAATAGCAATTCTCTGTTATCACGTGTGGTTGCATATTGAATTCTTGCATTTTCGGCTGTTTGACCCGTAAAATGATTTTTAAGTTCCATTGTGGCAACTGGAATTCCATTCAATGAAATCACTAAATCAACCGAGTTTTTGTTTTGCGTTGAAAAATATATTTGCCGATATACTTTAAGATTGTTTTTGTTGTAAAGTATCTGGGTTTCGGGATTTAAACCTGATTCGGGTTTAAAAAATGCCAATTTAAAGCGAACTCCGTAATCAATAAATCCGTTGCGGATAACGTCTAAACTGCCCCGCAAATCCATTTCTTTATAAATGCGCTGAATAATTCGATTATCTACATCAGTGCCATGAATACCCGATATTTTCTGCCAATTTTCAGGTTGTGTTTCCTGTAAAAAATGCAAAACTTCATATTTAAACAAGCCCAATTCAGGGCTATAGTCGGGTGCGTTTCCAGCCGTGTATCCGCCATTATCAATCAATGATTGGACAATTGCAGTTTCAAATGTATTTTCTGTAGTTATCTTATTCATTGTTGTTGAGCGTTTTCAATTTCTGCATTTTCGCTTTCAAGAAAACGAAAATAAGCAATATCGTTAAAAATTGATTTTAAAATATGGTTTTCCCTTTTAGTCAATTCGGGTTTAAGCTCACCTTTTGGATAGAATTTTTTTACAAATTCAGTATTTACGCCATAGGTCGCTTCATCAATTACACTAAGTTTTTCAGGCAATTCTTCGCCAATGACTGTTGCGGTATCGGGGTCGATGAAATTAACAGCAGGATTGTTTTCAAAACTTACATCTTTTCCTAAAAATGTTTTCTTGCCATCAATGGAAGGCCATAAAACGCCAAAAAATTCTGTTGAACCAGGAGGATGAATTTTGGCAATCTGTATTGCTCCGTCAATGGTTGTGTAAGTATCTTCACGAATCATTGAGAGAAGCACTTTGAAAGGTTCCATATCGAAATGGCGATATAAGATTTTGCCATTATTTTTGATTTCTTCTTCTAATAATTCTTCGGCTTTTTGTGTTTCATCGCCAATAAATTCATAAAACATACCTTCGTCATTTACTTCATCGTGTACAAAGGCTGATGTTTCAAATTTATATTTCAGTCTCCATAATCTAAACTTGCCTTGTTTCCATGACCAACCGCCAAATAAAAATTCAAAGTCGCCCAAAACATCTTCAAATTTTTGTGTGCCGTATCCTGTAATTGAATTACAAAGCGTGGTAAACAAATTAGTTAAATATTCTAATACTTCGCTAACATCGGTATGCGAACTTGAAAGATGCTCGTCAAACTTTATAGATGAAATAAGATTAAGAATTAACGGATAAGTCCTGTTTGTTTCGCCTGCGAAACAAATTAAACAATCTTTACGGGGAAGTTCGAAAAGTTTAACACCCGAATGCCACCTTTCACCACCCGAAAGGCAACTATCTGTTGCGAAGATTAATTCTTCGTTGTTGTTTACTTTTCTTATCCAAGAAACACAGAGTGTCATATTATTAATCTTTAATTACTTTTACTTTTCCTGTTGCAACTTCAGAAATCAAAGCGGTCTTGTATTCTTTAAGATTGCTAATCAGAATATTAATTTTTTCCATTTCTAAATTTATACGAGTACATTCAAAATCAATATAATTAACTATTGCCTGTTGCTCAGTTAGAGTAGGGAAAGCAATTTTTAAAGTTTTTGTTTTTGATTGGTTTAATATTGGTAAAGTTGTATAATCAGCTTCATAAATCATCATTTCTTTATTTCCAGTTAAAAAATAATATCCGAATGTTGGATTTAAAACTGAATCAAAAAATGATATAATGTTAATTTGTTGGTTTGCTGTTGCTTTCGTCTTTGATAAGCCGACCTTACCCAATGTAGCTCCAATAGATACTAGGTAGACAGAATATTCAGGAAAGATTTCAATTTCATTAGATTGAACAGCTAAATCATTGATCTTTCTTTTAGAATCATTCAGAACGCCATCATTATAAAAGTCAACAGGAGTAAACCAATTTATATTTCCTTCTAAAAAGTAATCAAATTTAGCACCTTGTATTTTAGGTGTTCTGCCAGTTTGAACTCTTGCAGTATATTTCAATAACTTTACGACCCAATGTTCAGGTATTTCTCCAAGCCATTCAATTCCGCTATCTTTTAATCTTACATCTGGATTGATTCCTTTAGTAACTGCCTGATTTATTGTTGCTGTTTTTTCTTCTTCAAAAAGCAATAGTAATTCTTCTTTCTGCTTAATGAGTTCGTCTATTTCTTCTGTTTTTCGGTCAAGATAATTGGCTATTGCAATTTGTTCATCAAGCGTTGGCGGCATTTTTAAAGGAATGTCATTAATCTTATCTATTTTCAAATTAATGCGTGTATATCCATTGGCTTCTGTAAGAACAAGACTTCTGTATGCTTTGCTAAGTAGCAGATAATTAATGAATGGCGGATAATACTTCTCATTAGTAAAACGAAATCCTTTGCAAAAACTATTCAAATAAGTTTCTCCCAAATCGTCAAGCAAAATTGAAGATTTACCAACATCATCAAAATTTTCGGAACTCATCATAAAAAATAAATCACCTTTTGCAACTTGGTTCTGTTGTTCATTTTCTTCAATAACTACATTCTGCAATTGAGTTGGGTCAATAACTTTGTTATTGCAAATATTTGTGAAAGGAATAAAAGGTTTGTTGTTAAAGTTTGATTCCTGGTTAAAATCATTGGCACTTTTACCAGCCAACCCACCATATAAATAGCCGATATACTTTAAGCGAATACTTTCCCAATGTTCAGGAATTTCTCCAATCCACTCAATGCCGCTGTCTTTGTATTTATTGTATTTTGTCATACTAATTCATTCTTAAAAAGGAAGGTCATCTATTTCGTCAGTTTCTGATAAAAAAGGAACTTCACTACTAATATTTTTTCCAAGATTATTAGGTTTTTGTATTTCAATAATTCTGCTTGCTCTGTCTAAAACGTAGTCATAAGTCATTATGCTTAAACTGTGATAACTTGAATTTAATAGCCTGAAACTTTCTTTTTGTTCTTTATTCCAATTAATAGAACGTCCGAAAATCAAAACACATCTTGGTTTTATTGTTTTAACACCACCAACTCGCTCTAAAAACTTTTGACTATTAGATTCTCGCTCCACTTCATATAAATAATTATTTGCTTGTGTAATAGCTTGTATTAATTCTCTGGAAGGATAATAATTGTCGTGGTCTTTATTCTCTGACCAAAATGGTATTTTTATATATGGTCGCTTAATTTCAATAATATCTAAAAAACCATCGTAAGCTTGCATCAAAAAGTCGGCAATATTCTTTGTGTCAATTGAACGTTCACCAATAATCTTGACAAAATCACTCCCTAATACCCAGTTGTTTTTTTGAAACCATTTTTGCCACTCAATTTCTCGCAAGTCTTTTTCTAACATTGATTTAAATTCATCAATAGCTTTTAATCTATTTGCATATTCAATTCCAATTAGTATCTCATTTGGTAAAATATCTTTTTCAAATATCAAATTAATGACTTTTTGTTTTTCTGGCTGACCGAATACTGTTTTGAGATAATCAATATTTTCTCCTGAAAAAGAATCATCTATTGAAATAAATTTCTTAACTCCTTCTATTAAAGGAGCATAATTGTCTTGCAAATATGATATTAAAGAAGAAAACTCTATTCCTGTTAAAGTGAGTTCGCTTTTGGGATTAATAGTTTCTAAATTTTCAATTACTTGTCCATATTGGCCTTTTTCTTTTTTGTATCGCCCTATTTTTAGACAAATCTCGTCATCTTTGCTGTCGTGTGGTATTTTTGTAAGCAAGGCTTTGGTTACTACACTTGTTTTTTCAAGTAATATTTTAACTGGAATATAATCGATTCCTTTTTTTGATTTTTTTACTTCGCCCATAGCTTACAGACTTTTATGTTTCCAATACCTTTTTTTCAAGTTTAACGGTGGTTTCTTCCAATTTCAGAATTTCTGCTTTTATATCAGCAAGCGAACGCAAAGGCTTAAATTCGTAGAAATACTTTGTAAAATTTATCTCGTAACCAATTTTTGTTTTGCTTTCATCAACCCACGAATCGGGTAGGTTAGGGTTAACTTCACGTTCAAAATATTCTGTGATGGTTTGAGGTACGAGTTTTTTGTTTTCGTTGTATTTCAAAAATGGAATATTTTCGTAATCCCTTAAACTGCTGTCAGGTTTTGGTTCTCCTTTGCTGTTGCATTCAATTTTACCCTTTGCATTTCGCAAAGGTTGTTCAACTGTAATGCGCCAGTAAGCAAAAAATTCGTTTGGATAGATTTTTACAAATTCATTTTCTTCAAAATCACCATAGAGTTTGGTTATAAAGCAAATGCCTTTTTCATCGCCATTTTCGGAAATTTCCTTGCGTTTGTTTCCAAGTGTTGGCACTTTCTTGTTCCAAAACCTATTAAATTCTAATTTGCCTTCTTTTACCAGTTCTTCGTCTTTTGTGCCAGTTGCATTTATGAGTTGAATTTTACCTTTTCGTTCAACGCTTTTGCGATTATTGATAATCCAAACATAAGTTGAAATGCTAGTATTGTAAAAGAGTTGGTCAGGCATAGCAATTACGGCTTCGAGCCAGTCATTTTCAATAATCCATTGCCGGATATTGCTTTCTCCGCTATTTGCCTGTCCTGTAAAAAGTGGAGAGCCGTTAAATACAATTCCGATTCGGCTTCCGTCTTTCTTCATTTTTGAAATCATGTGTTGCAGAAAAATCAAAGAACCATCATTGATACGAGGTAAACCAGCCCCAAATCTTCCCGAATAACCTTTATTTTCGTATTCGGCTTTGATTATTTTTTCTGCCTTTTTCCAGTCCACACCAAAAGGTGGATTTGAAAGCATATAATCAAACTTTTCGTTTTCCAGTCCATCAACTGTGAAAGTATTACCAAACTTAATGTTTGAAGGGTTTTGACCTTTTATCAGCATATCCGATTTACAGATGGCGTAAGATTCAGGGTTTATTTCCTGTCCAAATACTTCAAGTTTAGCTTTTGGATTTAAACCTTCATTCTCATCACATAAGTGCTTTTCAGCAACTGAAAGCATACCGCCAGTTCCGCAAGCAGGGTCATAAAGTGTTTTAACAATACCTTTTTTTGTGAGCGCTTCACTATCAGCATTGAAAAGGATGTTAACCATAAGTCTAATAACTTCTCTTGGTGTAAAATGTTCTCCCGCTGTTTCGTTTGATTGTTCAGCAAATCTTCTAATGAGTTCTTCAAATACATAACCCATTTCCATACTGTCCATATCGGACAAGTCAATATCCGCAAACTTTTTAACTATCTGAAAAAGAATGTCGGCTTTGGGGTCGTCCATTCTTTCAATTTGGTCGTCAAAACTGAAATATTCAATAATTTCTCTGGCACTTGCTGAAAATCCGTTGATGTAGTTTCTGAGATTGGCGGTAACTTTATCGGGTTCGTCTTTAAGTTTTTCAAAATCAAATTTGCTTCTGTTGTGGAAATTGTGTCCAGCAATATTATTCAGAATTAAATCTTTTGCACTATCTGATTTCTCTTGAATTTTCGGTAAATAATCCAAAACTTTTTCTTTCGTTGGTTTCAAAACACAGTCAAGTCGTCTCAAAACAGTTAAAGGCAAAATCACTTTTCCGTAATCTGATTGTCTATAATCACCACGGAGTAAGTCGGCTACCTGCCATATTAAATTTGCCTTTGCTTTAAAATCTATCATAATATTCTCTTTATTTTAAAATCTAAAAGTAACAATTTAGCACGGGTGTGTAAGCAAAATTGCAGCTCTTTTGCAAGGCTTTGGTTTGAGCGTTGGCTCGTGCGGGCTTGCAAATGTGCTGCAATGTGAATTGGGTTTCCTTTTTTCTTTTTTGAGCGAGGAAAGAAAAAAACAAAATAAATTCATCTAATTTGCACCAACCTATCAAAGAGCTAAATTCTACTTGTCAATATTCTATCAATTTGTCACGTTTCTGTCTGTTTGCACTGTTTTTTACACTTGCCCCTAACGGTTTGGCGGTATGTTTTTGTTGCCGATTTCGAAACACATTCCTGTCAAGTTAAACAAAGGTTTATTAAATGTAGAAACGCTTAAATCCGCACTGTCTCGGCAATAAAATATACCGCCTGTTATATGCTGCCAATATTATCTTTGAATTATTCATCTTTGGTTTTTTGTCAAGTCTTTTAATTTAGTGCTTTGCTCCGGTATCCCACGAAAATGAAAAGAATTGCATTTGCCGGAAATATGAATATCACCAGCGCAGATGGATTAACTATGAATAAAGCTATGAATGCAAGAAGCGAGAGAATGCCACCTATTAATTCCCATTTCCATGCAAGAACTAATCCTAGAAGCCCGATACCGAATAAGGTTAATTGTAAAATTGTATTTAAGGTCATCGGTGTTGATGAACCCCTTTTGGCACTTTCCATCGATTCTCCGATAAACATCATCAAAGCGAAGCCAACAAGAATTACACTCAGAACACGCGCAATGATGCGTGGAATTTTCATTGAGTTTTTTGAATTTTCTTTCATTTCTTTTTGTCAGTGATTATAGTGCTGACTTCGCACTTTTTAATTTCTAATAGTTTTTCAAAGTTGGTTTTTTGGTTGCATATAACGGTCCAGTGTATGAGGCGTTGGGCATTTCAAAGCACTTAACTGTCAAACTGCTTGTATGTTTACTAAATGCACTCATGTTTCAATTAACCACTTACTGCCCAATGACTTATACACATTGTTGGCAACTGTAGCCCGCTTTTTCATTGTCGTTTTTGTCGTCATTATCCACCTGTCTTTTTGTGTGGTGGGGGAGGTTTTTTATTTTCATTTTTTTGCGTTGGCGGTTTTGCTCTTTGGCGCGCGCAGGTGCGAGCACGACAATGTGCAAAACAGCATAGGCTATTTCAGTTAATTTATTCTATTTCTTTATTTCTACAATTACAGGTCTATCAGCAACGATTGCCTTACCCGCTGCTATTACATATCTGCTGTCTCCATCATTTTTTAAATGAGATATCTCCCGTACATAATCATCTCCAAAGTAACTTGAAAGAAAATTGAAGCTGGTCTCATCATAAGCCCGGAACGAAATCATTGTATTGCACTGATTCAAAACAGTCTTTTTCACGGTTGCAGTCCTTTGTGATATTAATAGAAAGCCAACATTATATTTTCTTCCTTGCAATGCAATTTGACTAATCTTATCAATAACTGCTTGACTTTCACTAAATCTGCCTCCAACACCTAAGTTTTCTGGAACCAGGGTATGTGCTTCTTCTAAAACTAAGCAGGATTGAAAATTGTCTCTATGTTCAAGTTCCTTGGTTAGGTTAGTTTCGTATAATGTCTTTGCATATTCCAATAATCCTTGTATGAAATATTGCGTACAATCAATGGAGATTTTTGTATTGGAAATTTCAAAAATTTCAAAGATGACTTTCTTCTTCAGCTCTCGTAATTTAATGATTCTATCACTAATTGCCTTTTCTATATTTTTGATATGTTTTCGCTCTAATTCCTCCGCTTCTTCAGGTGTAATTCTCTGGTTATCATTAAAACTCAGTGATTTCTTTCTTCTTGTTTCACTAATTCCTTTAATCTCTTGAGTCCAATTGTTTCTTGTTTCCTCATCAAAGAAAGGTTCAAATTCACCAATCTTGTTTCTATATTCTCCTGTAATATCAATGCAAATAGTCAAAATGTCGTTTGAAGTAATTTCATTAAGTAATTTGAATACAAGCGTAGATTTACCCGAACCAGTTACACCAAGTATTGCGGTGTGATGAGATACAAGCTCTTTTACATTTACATAAATAGGTAAGCTGGTTTTGGGAATTGTTCCCATTAAATAATAGCCGGTCTTGTCAACCCCTGTCTCTTCAATATCTGCTTCATCAAACTCATTGTTCCATTTAAATACAAGGGTATTCAGGTTTGGAACCCAAGGAAATTCAGAAAATTGATGAAAGGCTGCGATGTCACCATCTGGTTTTTTCCACTCGCCTAACTGATATGCTGTTATTTGTGTAAAACCGTGGTCGCGTTTTTCCTCATTTGTTTCCCTGAACGTCTCTGCTTCAATAATTTGGTAGCGAATGGGTCTATCATGATAATTATTGATAATGCTAACCAGTTCAGCATTTTCAAGTTGCTGGTATCTCAATATTTCTGCTTTAAGAATATTAATGTTAGAAGTTGGAGAAACAATACCAGAAATATCAGCCCTTCTTTGCCAATAATAGGTAGTCCGGCCATCTTCTAATCTTGAAATAATTGCTTGCGGCTCTCTTATTAAGCGACATTCAGTTCCGACTTTTACATAGCCTGATTTGCTGCTATTAAGATTACGTTGTGGTTCATTGAGCATGTATAGTCTAACACAAATTGAGTCACGTTTTGTAGCCATACCAATGAAATCAAGAACAAGTGCCAATCTGTTTTCATTTTCCTTATCGAACTCACCGTCCTTTTCGTTTAGCATTTCACCGACAATAACAAGGTCATTGATTTTAATGTTACTTTTTGTGCTGAAATGAGCAATAAAAATATTCGGAGCCATGTTCCCAGATACTATTCCAAATCTTTCTGCATATATGATTTGAAAAATTTTTGACGGTATATTTTTAACCCATTCAATTACGTTGGGATCAGTTAAAACCAAAAATAAGAAGTAATAGGCTGCAATAAATTTTAATTCATCATAACGAATTGCAAACTGGAAAGTGTCTGAATTTACTAATAATTCAGTGAGGGAAATAAGTACCACAAAAGGGAAAATCACTTTCGCCCTTCCAAAATATGTAGGTATTTTGGTAAGTGCAGTTATTTTTTGATATCGGTCATAGGAAAGAAGAAAAATTAAACCGCTTAAAAAGACAATTGTGGAGTAGGAAAAGACTATCCAAAAGTTGATAGTAGAAGTGTCGGTAAATAGAAAAACAATTGCAATTATTAAAGCATTCAATGAGTTTACTAGTCCATCACGGGGAGTTGTGAACAAGTGCTCAAGATAGATGTGGTTGATTACCATCAATATCATAGCAACACACCAAGGTTGAGTAAGCATGGAAAGAGCATTCCCCTCTTCTGACAGATAGCTCATAAGCCAATAACCAAGCAATAAAAAAATTGCCGGTAAAATCAACAAACGATAGAGCTTTTGATAAATCTTAAAAAATCCCTCTTTCATACTTGCTTTATTATTTCATTTATCGGTTTCCTTTAGCTCCGTTGTGTGTCTTACACAACATTTGACAGTTCTTGGCATTTGTTGCGCCACCTTTGCTCCATGCGGCTACATGGTCAGCATCCATTTCGTCCAATTTCCAAATCCTGTTTTTGTTGGCATCATGCCCGACGGCACATAGGGGGCAGTTAGATTTACCATTAGTTTCAGCTTCGGCCGTCTGTTCTTTGTAAACTGATTTTTTGGTTGCTTCATCAAAAATCCGAACATCAAGCAATTTCGTGTCTTTTTTATCGCCCAGAATGTACTCAAAAACACCTTTACGGTTTTTAACATAGGGATCTTCTAAGAGCTTTTGTACCTCAGCTGATACATTTTTAGGATCATACGCTTTCTTATGATATTCTTCATACAAACGCCCCCATTCCAGTCCACACATCTCTTTCTCCACATCGGCAAAAACGCTCGATACCCAATCAATAACACTGTTAAAATAGGTTTTTAATTCAGTAATATTTTTATCGAAGCGATGGCGGCTCATGTAATCCACAATATTGCCTTTGCTAACCCAATCCAATGCCCGTTCCAAAAAATGCTGACGGTTGACACTGCCCTTAATATAAGCACTCCATTTTTGAATGTTTGCGTTTTGACTGTTGCTATACTCCTCTTTGCCAAGTGTCACAAAAGGTCCTGAAAAGATAGCGTTGTTTACCTCCTGGTCATTTAGAGGAACACCAACAATGTTGATTGTTCTAAACCAGTTTTTTATCTCGCTTTCTTCTCCTTCACATTCGTAAATGGTTAGTTTCGTGTCCATAATCTTTTTCTGCTTATCGGCTGCAATACCGTCAAAATATTGCTCCATGCCGTTATCATCCTTTATGGCGAATTTATTTGTTACAAAGCGACCGAAACTGGTAATGCGCTGCTGACCGTCCAATATTTCAAATTCATCGTCACTTACTTTCACGAAATAGATTAATCCTAAAGGGTAGCCCTTGAGCAGTGAATCAATTACAGCAACATCTTTTTTGCCGTCTGCATAAATATAGTTGCGCTGATATTCCGGTTGGATGGTCAGTTTGCCTGATAAGCCAAATAATCCCTTGCCCTCAATTTCGTTATAGACAAAGCCTTTGCATATGTCCTCAACGGTAATTTCAGTTTTTAGCGTTGTTTTCATTTAAATTCTCTTTTTTTTATCAAGACCCTTGCATACATGGACATAGGTTTTCCATTAATAATAATAACTCCTCTTGCGTTCAGGTCATTTGCATTCGAATACTCTTCGGTAGTGTATCGCTTAATTTTATAAGGATCATCATTTCGCTGTGTAACTCCCAAAATTTCAAATTGTTCAGGGGAGTATTTGTCAAGAAATGAAACTGGCACAGCCATCATGCCGTCATAATCACTGGGAATGGCATCGGTATATGGCACTTCAATGGCATCGTAGTTGTCGTAGTGGTCATATGATTCTTTGCCTCTAATCTCTTTGTGTTTGCTGAATTTCAAATTATCTTCCATTGTCATAAGAGGTAATGGTTGATGACGTCTGCCATGGTCAAGGTTGGAGAACCAACAGCAATTTCGAAACTTTACTAAACCTGTTTCAGGATTGTAAACGCCTTCCCCATAATCTTCAGCAAAGGGCGTAGCGAAGTATGCATTTCCGGCATGGAAACCGTTACCAAGCCACATCTTATCATCTTTGATAAGTGGAAAAACTTCCTTGTAAGTAATGGCATTCATATTGCCGATAATCACAAACTGCTTATCGGCTTCTATAATCCACGCTAAGAATTCACGAAACAGTGAGAAAGGTGGATTAGTAATAATCATGTCTGCTTCATCGCGCAGTTTTTTGATTTCCTCACTTCGGAAGTCACCATCACCTTTCAAGTAATGCCACTCTAAGTCATTCACATCTATCTTTCCATCACTGTTCTTGTCAAGTGTCAAGGTGAAAATCTTACCGTTTATTCTGGTTTTCTTTTTATTGTATTCTGGAGAACTTTCTTCAAACATGGTTACCTGATAACCTTCTTTGTAGAGCTTGCTCTCCACAGCGTAGCTGGTGCTTATTAGTTTTTTCAATCCAAAGCGTTCAAAATTTTGCGCAAAATACTTGGTAAAATTGCTCCACTCCGGGTCATCACATGGCAACAATACTATTTTACTCTTAAACACATCTGGATTGTATTCCACATACGCAGCAATTTCTTTTTCTATATCATGGTATTGTGTATAGAACTCATCGTTTTTCGCCCTTTTGGCATCTGCGAGTTTGATATTTACGTTTGCCATTTAGTTCTCTTTCTATTTGGTATCAATTTCTATTGTTAAAATAAGTAGAATTTGGCGGGTCAGCAAAGTAAGCTCTTTTGCAAAGCTTTGGTTGTGGGCTGGTTTGTGCGGCTTTGCAAATGTGCTTACCGTGTGAAGGTAGAAAATAAAAAACCTCCGAAGGGTCTGCCTAAAAATATCCTTGCTAGTCTTTTTAGTCTGTATTTGGTCGGTCAATCTATAGAGTTGTATGATCATCCGGTCAGTCATTTATTTCTCTGTCATTATTATTCTTGTCAATACTCTTTTTTTTATTTTGGGCTATTGTTGCCAACTTGTTTTTATGATTATGAAAGTTACAAAATATTACTCAAATTCAGGGTGTATGATGATAAAAATTGAATATAAATAACTGGTTAGTAATTATATCTGATTTTGGATTATACTGTCTT